>JAABUI010000936.1_pt1 | contig 18627 bp, 30 predicted proteins | sample 5559111 | NCBI WGS metagenome assembly JAABUI01 (sample SAMN10711870, study PRJNA513365) | rock metagenome | isolation source: Antarctica rocks | place: Antarctica: Victoria Land, Buttleship Promontory
CGCTTCTCAGACCGCCAATCAGCCTTCTTCAGATCCTGATGCCGACGTCGTCCTCGTCAATACCGATGGTCATAAGCATCGGGTCCATTCGCTCTTCCTGATGTCTGCGAGGTCGGTTCACCTGCTTCGCTCCCTTAGATTGCTTGGCTGACCTGGCGTCAAATCACCTTGTTTCCTCCAGCTCGCACCTCAAACCAACCCAGTCCGCCAACAAGGAGTCTCATAACGAAATTCCGGTTGACGCCACCGAATCCGACCTCATCGTCCTTCTCAACCTCATCCACAAACGCGACGTCCCACTCAGCGAAGACTGGGCTCAGTGCGACCTCTTGTCTTGAAGCTCTGTGATCTGTATGCCTGCGATCTGGTGGTCGAACGGTCGTCAGCCGCCTTGACCGAGCCGTCGAGCAAGCTCCATGGCGCATCTTCTGCATCGCGTCACAGCTCGATGACCTCGATCTCGCGAGCGCGGCTCTCAAAGTGATGCAGGCGGACGAGATATTCCAGAAAGCCCCTCGGTCAAACGTCTCTCTGCACTCTCCCGTACCTCATAGGCCTCTTCAACCGCATGGCAGGAATCACTGTCGACCGTAAGAGGTGGGAATACATAGCTACGGCGTTTGGTCCTGTCAGGACCTAGCCCAGGGAGCGAGTGAGTCATGCTCTGTCACTCGTGACGACGATACCTCAACCAGCCCGCTAAAGGCTAAGCCACAGTTCCAGCAAGATCGCAGTGAACGAGGGCTGCGCGCCGGAACTTCTAGATTGATTCGGAGCGAAAACTCGATACTTATCGAGGTATGCATGCTGCGAGGGATGGTGATCGCAACAGGCATTTTTGTGTCATGAGCGAGAGCCCTGATGGAATTTCAGCAGTCCGGTCCCATCAAGGGCTGGGTGCATCCGTAATTGATCTGCGCTTTTGTCTTTCCGTCGTATTTCTTATCAACCTTATTTCAACCTCATACTCCTGCATCCTACATTGCGCAGTCGTTCGCCAGATCGCTTGCGACTCGTCAAGCATGTCCGAACCAAGCAAGAAAATTGCCGAGGCTTACTCCGACCCGACAACCGACATCGTTCTTGTCAGCAACAATGGTACAGAGTTCAGGGTACATTCGTTCTACCTCAAGGCTATGGGGTCAGGATCAACTTCCGCCTTCTTAGACCCTTGGCGAGTAGCGATAGCTCCTTGTTCCGCGACATGGTACTAAACCCCCATATCTCCACTGCGGCCAAACGCGAAAAGGATTAGCCAGCAATTCCAATCGACGCGAACGCCTCGGATGTCAGTCTGTTCCTCGACCTCATGTACACGCGCGATGTTGAGGGGGCGAAAGATGGGAAGCAGTATGAACGCGTCCTCAAGCTTTGCGATCAGCCCGGCTGCGACCTCCTTGTCGAACGGATTGCCAGCGCCTCTTCGACGTCGTGTCGGAGGCTCCGTGCCCAATTTTCTACGTGACAGCGCACCTCGTTGATGTCCCCTTGGCGAAGGCGGCATTGCAAAGTGAGAAGACTATCCGGCGACCGGGTTACATCTCGCTCGAGCTAGCCTTCCAATGCAGCCTGCCATACCTCGTCGGCTTCGTCAAAATCGCCTCCAAGTATCTTTCGAGCAATCTGCAGGCAAACGAACCCAATTGGAAGTTGTGGGCGCAGGCCTTTGAACCGGTCAGGAGTGAGCATGATTTCGCTCAGCACACGTAGCAATACGTATTCAAATGGCTGAAGTTGGTCTCAGCCTGATGACGAGTGGCTGCCGAGCAAGAGAGGCTGGCGAGATTGTTCATGAGCAGGAGGTGAAGACAGAATACCGGACTGCGCCGGCTGCGATACCGAGCGGAGCCATGCGAGATATGAGCCGCAGCGATTCCCGTCCAGCTGAGCGAACGCGATTGGTGACACGAATCGAGTCAACTTGGCTCCATGAGGGTGGAAAGGGTCGTGCACGCTCGATGCCTACTAACGACTGCATCGTTCTTGGTTGACGCGACTTGGTAGCGCTATGTGTTCATAGCGAAGGTCAGTGCCCTCAGGGTCCCTTTCATCCATCCTTAGCTCTGCTTCCGCTCCTGTTTCATTCATCTCCTTCTTGCCACACCGTCTTCTTCTCGCAAATCCTGTGCTTCGACGACACACAGACACCGATATCCAGCATGACCGAGTGCAGCTCAAAAGACGCGTCGACCATCTCACCTGACTTTAATGACCCCACTGCCGACCTTCGCCTCTCGTCAGCCTACAACGTCATCTTTTGCGTCCATTCCTTCTACTTGAAAGCTGCAAGGCAGGTCCCGTTCGTTCCCTTGCGAGGTCCCCCATATTCATACAAACCGAGGAGTTGACGTGGGCTTAGTGCGGTATTCCGGGACATGCTTACCATCGAGCCACCACCCGTTCATCCGATCGACAAACCGATCGATCTGGACACTAACGCCAACATTCTTGCGATCTTCCTCGAACACCTTGTCGGTAAGGGAACCGGATCCAGGCAGCTCCCAAAATCGCCTTCGATTGTTGTTGAGCTCTGCAACAATTTCGAATGCCGTCTTGTCAAAGGTCTCCTCACCTGCGCCTTCTACCGCCATGTCAGTTTGAACCCTTGGACCGTATTCGCCCCCGCCTCCCACCTCCATGACCCGCGTCTGGCCAAGACCGCGATTTTCATATGGGATCAAAGGAGAGCTGGGCGATGGAGGAAAGGTGGAAATCCTTCCACGCGCTCAGCTAGCCCTGCCCTACCATTGGCTTGACGAATGCCGTCAACGCGAGCCGCACGGTCGATCCGGTCGCCGCCGACTGGGCACCGGTCGCAAGGGTCTTCAAGCCAGTCGACCCAGTCAATAACAGGGGAGCCCCCAAACTGCGACCCATGGCGGCGGGAGTGAGTCACTCTGCGCCTTCGCCGAAGAGGGGTCATGAGGCCGACGCTGATCCCAAGTGGATAAGGATCTCCATCGGCTAGTACCCCTGTGGGCTCCTTGACCATTATTGAATCTACGTGAACGCATGATCTCGAGCGGGAAGATGTACCTGTTCAGCAGAGCGATGCATGGTGAAAACTCAAGTATGGTACCGTCGATGTCACTTTTGTCCGCTCATCGCGTCAAACGAGTAGACGTGTGATGACTGGTCTTCTCCGGTGATGCTGATGTCATCACAAGGAAGAGGCCCGTGCTCTCAGGGTCATTCACGAGCATCCTTCTTTTTCCGCTCTTCTTCACCCGTTCTTTCACTTTTCGCTCTTCACTGACTTCATTCCGTCTGTCCTGCACGTCTGAGTCTTATTTTTGTCGAGAAACAGTGCTAGTCTGATCGAGACCAGCTTACATAATGTCACTGTCCCCTCACTTCAATGACACCACCGCCAATCTCCGCCTCGCCTCGAATGACGGCACCATCTTCGGCGTTCACTCCTACTACCTCCACGCCGCGACAAGTGTTGTTTGACCAACGAGGAATCAAGGGAAGCAGAAAGCTGACATGAGGAAAGTCAGGTGTTCCGCGACATGCTTGCCATTGGCACCACCGATTCTCGCTCGTCCGCCGATAAGAAGTTCGATTGCGTCGCGATCAAGCGCCTTGTTTCCCGGCAGGTCGAATCCGATGCGAAACCAGCTTCGCAGCTTGGGACACGTTCGTCCTCGCCTCCCACCTCGATGACCCGAATCTCGCGAAGGCAGCAATCCGTCGTATGGGGAGGAACGGAGACTGGAAGTTGAACTCCGGCGGATCTCAGACGGCCACCAATGGCTCCGGCTCAACTATCCCTTACTTCCTTGGCTACATGAACGCGATCCAGCAGTATACCTGCAGTGGCATTTATACTGGGAGAAGGTCGCATCGACTTTCGCTCCAGCGGTCACTACGCGGACGCGGAGCGTTTGGTTACTCTTCGATCATCCGAAGCCACGCATCGTAGTCTCTTCATCATTGTCCTCACGCAGTCAATCGGCTGATATTCATCCATGGGTGAAGAGGACCAAACTGGTCTTCGAGTATATCTTCAAATTCTGAGGTCCCAAAGCTGTGCGAGGGTGATCGTGAAGGGAGGCGTTCGTCGTGAGGCTAGTGAGCGCATGGACTGCTGTATGGAGGGATGCACTGGAATCAACGCTCCGGAGATCGACAGCCCACGTCCACCTTGTGAGGCTTACACCAGAGCGGGGGCCCGCCGAGAGAAGATCGCCGCTTCACTTGTCGCTTCTCGATACGGGAAGCCGGCTGATCCGAAATTCTTGATCGCGGGGAGGATCATTTGCAGACCGGAGGTGCTTTTCGTTTCAGGAAGAGATCCGTTTGTCGAGTGGTGTAAGCTCGTAAACAAGGTCACAATCCTGTTTCGTTGGACGTGGTCAGCCTTGTGAGGTGGGTGCACCTAAAGACTGATGAGGCGCTGCATCGAAAACCTGGAACGCATCATGCTCGAACCACCCCATGATCCCCATCGAGAGGTCGTTGTCCAGCGATTCGGGCCAGCTGGGAACGGCTCCATGGCTCCAAGGCATACTCGGGTCACTAAGAATACGATCGATATCTGCTGCCTCCTGACCAGAGAAGGTGCTCACCTTACGATATCCGAGCCTAGGCGCTCACGCCCCTGTCCTGGTGAGTGCTGGCGCGATACCGGCTGTTGTCCCAGCAGGAATCCGATAGTCCTCGCGAAAGTGGGCGTAAAATGGCCCTGATTCGACCGATCCCCCCGTAGCAAGTCCAACGCGATCGAGAAGTACTTGTTCGCGACTGGACTAGGGTTCTCACTGGCCAGAGTCGCCGAAGGTACGGTACCGGGATGCATTGCGAGCGGTCGAGGGAGAAGGCAAAGCGCGGCGTGGGCGAGGATGGTTCCTGCGATACCGGGTGCGAAGCGTAGGCTTGGAATCGGGATGACGGGAGAGGTGAAGTCCCGATAGAAGGTGTCGATGATCTCGACTGCAGAAGAGAGGGCGAGGCGATGGCCCCGAGACAAGAGAGGAGTTGTTTCGCCGGTTGAGTGGGTCTGGAGGGGTAACATGTTGAGGCACAGTCGGACATGATGTGCGAGGACTAGTGTGAAGGCGCCACACCCATTCAGCAGCGGGCTGAGCTCTGAAGCAGGGCTTGTCCATCGGAACGACCAGGTGTCGAGATCGTCATTGATCCCAACGAGTAGGTTTTCAAGAGCTTGTGGGTCCTCGTCATTTGGTCGAGCAATCCAACGGATTAGCCTCCGCATGGATTGCACGAGTTCCGACTGTGCGACCAGCGAGGCGGCGAACGGGGAGTCATGAAGGGAGAGCAACGAGTCATGGCTAGGCCTTGTCGGACGGTCATTGGTCAGTGGACGACCATAACCCAACGTCAAGCTGACTTCAGTCATGTCCCTTCACGACCGACTCACAAGTGATCGTATATGTCAAGAGCTGTGACGCTGAACCACCCCTTACTCAACGGCGGATCATCATGTATCCCAATCCGACGGGATAAGCGTTGTCCATGACCAACAAGCGGCCACGAGCTCGGTCCCGAGGCAGCGTTCCGTCGAAGGTTCCACAATACCACATTGAGCGTAGCGATCACGTCTTCAGCTCGCACTGCCCGACGTATCAGGCTGGCCGCCGCGAAATTGAGGGTGAGATTGGCCAGAAGGTCGGCTGTCCGCCTATCACCCAGGAGATGCGCCTCAAGCGGTAGGGTAGGAAGCATGCCGAGATCGACAGGCGTGTTGACATGTGCGACACATAGCATCGAGGTAAGGAGGAATGGTGATCTTTGGCGGGTGCCTTCGAAGGTCATGTTGGAAAGCGGGATGTAGGGAGCGCAGTACGTCTGATAACTTGATATCAGTACACTACTCTGGCTAGCTGACTCACAAGTCAAAAAGCCATCTCGCAGACGTGAGGGGCATGATCCCGCACTCGACAGGATCCTGCAGCTCGGGAAACGGTTGGGCGCAGCGGGGTACAAGAATATCCTGAACCGGCGGATCTGGCGCAGGCTGATATGTGAAAGTCGAGAACGGTCGACTGACGTGATAGGCACCAATATGGCTTGGTGTCATCTGAGAAAACGAGTTTCGTCGCCTTGGAGTAGTTCGCATCGCCGAGGTAAGTCCATATCGAGGTAATCCATCAGGAGTAGGCGGCCTTGACCCTTCGAACCGCGATATCTCCAGGGTCTTGATAGTGACGGAAGAAGATCCCTTTCGTCGGTTGGGACTCGAGGGGATAGATGTGGAGGGGCCGAAGAGACATTGTAGCTTCATCCGACCACAGCGCTCGCATGGCTGACTGCCGTTGCATCGGATTTTTTGCTTTCGGCAATTGAGACATGCGATCCCGGCCCGACCCCGTGGACGGATCTCGGACATGCTGAGTGGGGTCGATGGTTTAGGCGACCTCGATTGCTCCCAGCACGGGCCGCCAGAGAGTCTTCCATGCGCATAGATCTGACGACTGACGGACTCTGAAACCCGAAGGAACGGTGGGCGGCGGCAAGCCGACCGGCCGGTCCGGCACCGTTAAAATGCTGGCCCGATAATCTTTGTGGCGGACGTCCCGCCACGCCCTCGTCTTTCAGTATTATGCTGCCTGCGGTCTATGACAAGGGCAACTAGTATACAAAGTCCTCGCCCTCATCCCGGGAATCCTGCTCCGACATCCACAAGTTCGCGATCCTACCCACATCAGCAAGGCTGACCCCACTCCACATCCGCATTCTCTCCTGTTGCGCCACATCCACCCACACTTCTTCCCTCGGCACCCGCTCCACGCCTCCTTTTCCGAAATGAACTGCCTTCCCTGCTGCAGCTCCACTCCAAGGCTCATCCCCGGAGATGAAAGACATCCATGCGTGGCCGATTGCATTAGACAGTGCGAGATGTGTGATCAGACCCCGCTCGACGAGAAAGTCATTGCAATTGCGAACGAGGTAGATTATGTCTATCCCATGGTGGGCCATACCGTGAGCCGTAGACTCGGTGAAAGGATTCGGAAGGGATATATGGTATCGAGCAGACCCAGGTCAGGACTGGGAGAGGGCGGCGGTCGGGTAGAGATATCGCATGTCCTGAGCGAGACGGCACAGGCTGTCAACGACCATAGGGTCATCGGCGCTGGAATCGGGTGAGAGAGAGTATGCTGCGAGCTTGATTCGTGCCTTGGCGGGGGAGAGTATGCTGGATAACAGAAGACTGACACCGCGCTTTCGGGATCGAGCGATGAAGACGCTCCGCTGCCTGTCAGCCAGGAACCATAACCCCTCACTCACCTCGTCCGCGCCATCTCCGATCATGACAGCTTCGGCCCGAGGCTGTACAGTCTTGAAGTTCCATTGGTCGTCGAAGAATTTTGGCGAGACGAAGATCCCATCGGCGAAGACGCCCCAGGTCCCGACCTTCCCGTCAGCGAGCCCTTCAGCATTTCACGTACTCTTGCTACCTTGTGAGCAAGATACAACAACTCCTCAGGGCTTCTCTCCCTCAATCGGGCAAGCCGCTCGGACGACGAGCCACCATGTCCCTTCGCCACGATCCTCCATATCCAGTCCACCTGGGGCACAATGACCATATATGCCGCGGAGCGAGTGGGCCGCTTTGCACAATTGCGCGTGAAAAGAGGGAGGGATGGGAAGAAAGGTGGGTGTCGGCGGCGATCTGAGCATGGATGGCGTCTGTAAGACTGCAGCGACGAGCCAATGGGGCTGGGTGAGAAGACGAACAACCTCCGCTGCTCTGGCCGGCTATCGACACTCGAGCCGGCTGATGATGAGCTCAGCCCAACTGTATTTGAGCTTACGTCTCCTCCGAAGCCCCGGATATGCTTCTGTATCCAATCAAGCGCGACTCCCTGGTCATTTAGGCCGAAATTCCCTCTCCAGGATCCTTTAGCATCTTCCGCGTCCAGGTCCTATTTCCACATCAGCCCTCAATTCCGATAGATCTGTCCCCCTCACCGAGGAATAGAGGAAACCACATGGTCCAAGGCGATAGCTGAGGTCCAGCATGAGTGCCGAACAACCACGGCATACCGGACCTACTTCACCGCTACGACTATTATCGGCTTCCCTTGCTCCGCGGACCAAGCTACAAATCGACCTGGGTCCGACGGAGGCTGAGAGGCTGAGCCATGAAGAAAGGCACCCCTGCGGGGTCTTAGCGAGACAAGGCGTATCCAGACCATCACCGACAGTCCAGTCCCGACTACAGGCCTCACGACGGTCAGACTCAGACATGCGAACTCGTCTTGCTCTCGCCGTCTCCCGGGCAACTTCGGTCCGAACGTCCCAGATGTATCTTGAGCTTAAGCTGCCATCACTTCAAGCAAGATTCACCCATGGACCCATGGACCCATGGCATCAAAGTGATCCCCCACATCATCTCTCCATGTAGCATAGGTCCATCGCATAGAAAGGGAGCCATAAGGGACGCCTAGATATGATACCACATCGTTTCCGCCGAGGACGCCAGTGATAGTGCTCTTCAAGGTAGGATGAGTGAAGGTCGGGGCGGTCCTCACTGGCATCTTCGCTGAAGATCAGTGACGCTTCGATGAGCTGGCAGTGGGAGGTAAAGTATGCTCCTGGTGGTTCGAGGAAGACGGATGAGGATATACCACCGAGGTCATGGCTGCACCGGGTAGGAAGGAGAAGGCTCAGGATTCGGGGAGAATTGAGGACTAAGGATTTGTCCGGGATACCGAGACCGGAGTTCCGCGCGGACACGAATGGCGACGGCCTCTTGTAGACGTGTGACGGGAATGGCGAGAAACACCTCGAGCGGCACTGAACTTCACTCTGTTCTTCGCGATATGGAGATTCGGCTTCTGCGGCGCCATACAAGGTAAGACGTCCTCTTGAATTGTGCACCGAGGTCTTGGGAAGGGACTCAAGCTGATCCTTGTTCTTAGGGATGGTCGACGGGTCGATAGCGGGTGTCATTGTTCAGACATCGTACACGACCAGATTCGGCCTTAGCACAACTAAGCACAGCGCGTCAGATCTAGCAAGCATCAAGGGTATGTCATCTCTGCCCATTATCTTAGCCGCGCTCATCAGGAGGATAAGGTAATATCATCTCCCTGAGCCAGATTGGCGGTATCCCCGGATCGCTCCTTATCTTCCCAGCACTGGAGAAGCTCGGTCGACGCCGTGCACTCCAAATCGCATGTATCACGAACGCCGTCGTGAGTCATCCCTCTCTGATATCATGACGTAGTCTGAGGGTGGACAAAGGGCATGATTATTCAGGTTACGGCCAAGTCTGGTATCGGCCAGATCTATGCGGGTCGAATCAGTCTGGGTATCGCTGGAGGCATGGGATCCGAAATTGGTCCCACCTACCTCGCCGAGATCGCTCCCGAGTCAATCCGAGGGGCTTGTGGTATCTTCCGTGAGTGCATCCGTAATGCGAGGTGAAGGTGTACTGATGAGATGCGGCATGTCGATCTACATCGGTATCGTCATCGCATACTTTGTGAGTAAGTACATAGTCCCTACGGGATTCGGGCCCAGCTGACGATGATCAGACTACGGCACCACCATCAACGTCAGCAACACCAGCGATGCACAATGGCAGATCCCGCTCTCCTTAGCCTTGATTTTCCCAGCTATGATGTGCGCTTCTCCCTTCCCTCCAACTATCCAGACCTGATAGCTTCGCAGGCTGGCTTGTCATTTTGGGCTCCTGAATCACCGCGATGGCTCATCAAGCAGGGACGGGAGGACGATGCGCACCGGGTCTTCTCTCGACTCCGTCACATGCCTGACAACGACCCATACGTTATCGCCGAGTTGACGGGGGTGCACGAGCAGCTTGAGCGGGAGAGGGCTCTCACCGATGGGGCAGGCTTCTGTGCGCCATTGAAAGAGCTCCTCTTCCTGCCCGATATGCGATACAGGCTGTTGTTGGCGTTTGGTCTCGGAGCTGCCGGTCAGTGGTGAGTTCTTTCTCATTCGCGTTCGTGGAGTACAACTTTAACGTGATTACAGGGCCGGTGGAGGAGCATTCACCGCCGGAACTATTCGCCCTCGTGGGAATTACCGGGAACACAGGCCTCTTCACTACCGGGATCTACGGAATCGTCAAGGTAAGCTTCAATTCTCCTGGATCGCACAGAAACCCGCTGAGATGCCACAGCTCGTCTCCTCGTTCATCTGCGCCTTTTTCGTCGTCGACCGCCTGGCCGGAAAACAGCTCTATTCTCCGGGATCAGTCTACAGATCTTCTGCTCCCTCTACCTCGCAGTGTACCTGTAGACCACCAGTGATATCACTCGATCGGCGTTGCCGTCCAGTCAAAAGTATGCGGGTACTGGAGCTGTCGCGATGATCTTCATCTCGGGTTTGAGCTGGTGAGCTGCGCCAGGCGTTAAGGTTGTGATAAGCTGACGCTTCTCCTTTTTAGGGCGCTTGGATGGAATGCAATTCAGTATCCCATCAACGCCGAGCTCTTCCCGCTTCGGCTACGCGGGATGGGCATCGCGGTTGCAGTATGCTTCAGGTCTCTCATGAATTACGGGGCAGAGCTCTACCTAGCATGCGTGAGTGACCCATCCTTGCCACAGTCTCAGCGCTGATCCTTACTTCTTCCATAAGTCGTCGGCATTCAGGGCTAAGCTTCTCACATGTTTTCCACAGGATCAGGCTGACGGAACGGTCCAGCTTCGGGACCTACTACTTCATTTTCGCCGAAGGTATCGTCGCCAGCATCTTCGTCTGGTTCTTCCTCCCCGAAACCAAGGGTCGCGCCCTCGAAGAACTCGACGCGGTGTTCGCTCTACCGTGGTACAAGATCGGCCGAGTGGGAAGAATGTACGCGGACGACAAGGGGTTGGGACTAGTCCATGTTTCCGATGAGGTGGCGAGTGCGGCGGGGACGGAGAAAGTGGAGATAAGGAGGGATGATGAGTTTGACAAGGTGTAGTCTCGGTGCATCCAGGTCATGCAGAACCCAGCAACTCATGCGATGTGCTTACGGCCGGCTTTCTCCCGCTTTGTGGGTTCACACTCCTGGATAGGGATAAGTTGAGACAACACAGATCTGGAGGCCAGATATGCCACGAGTAGAGCCGCCACGAAGTGCGGGTTCGGCTCGGATGTCACTGGCTTCACTGTCATAGACATCATGAGATAGCTAGCAATACAGAGAAGCAGTCTCATCGGCTCATCGACTCATCGACTCATCGACTCAGTCGGACCCTGCGCAACGATACCCACACACCTGCTCGCGATCCTAGATTGGACACCAGGAGTTGCATTTCGCGGCACACGGATAACATCACCGCTATCTCCAACACCATCACCCCTTATACAATTCGGGCCTGACATGTCCACCCTCCCCCACTCCATCGCTCCCCAACTACCCACGCCACCTCCGTGCACCTCCAAATCCCCATCTCTTCCGTCACCCTCCCAAACGGAGACCATCTCCCGCCTCACCTCCCTCCTCCTCGTCCGTCTCCGAATAACCATCCCCGACAATCGCACTTTCATAGGGACCTTCATCTGCCTCGACAAAGGATGCAACATCATCCTGTCCGCCACCGAGGAGTTCCAGCCGGCCCCCACGAATGCGGATGAAGAGGAGGTGAGAGGGAATAGGGAGATGTATTGGCCGAATGTTAAGGGTCGTTGGGGGGGAAGGGAGGTTGGGATGGTGCTTATTCCGGGAAGAGAGGTGGTTAGGGTTGAGGTGGAGGAGAGCTGGGAGGAGCGGGGAGGTGAGGAGGGTGGACGGGGACTGGATATTGTCTAGATTGGCGAAGCTCGGGAATCCGTCCATGGCAACATCGGCGACGAACGAAGACTTCGTGTGAGTAATTAAGATGTTTGGCTTGGAAGCTGACTTGACAGTCCTTCAACAGCCTGGCCCGCTTCCGAAACACCGTACAGCACGATATTCTGGACCGCTGCAGACTCGCGAGGTCAGGACGGTGAGTCGGAAGGCGAGCGAAAGAGTGAAAATAGCGAAGGTCGTGATGCGCGAGCTAGCAGAAGGCACCAAGATGCGTCACGATGTATGTCCAGTATTCACCGACCGATCTCCTCCCTCGCCAAGATCCTCGATAGCCTTCTGGATCTTCCCCTTCATCCTTACCCACTTCAAACACCACCACTCAGCACATCAACCTCCTTCCTGGTGTAGGAACAGACCCACTTTGTTCTGACGAGCCTTGGTGTGCCTCCCGTCCATCTGTGAGGCGACTTCAGCCCCATTCACTCCGACCAACGCAAAGTAAGCTCTCGTCAGCCGTAATCTCACCATGGCGAGGCACCTGGAGAGAAGAGAGGAGGAAATCAGGGAACCGACCTTCTTCGGGCACATGATCGAGTAGAGCTGTTTGAGCTCCTCACCGGTCCACCGCGCCCATCTTCTTGTCCCCACCACTGGACCCGGGAGTCTTCTTCGGCGAGGCGGATTTGGAGGAGGCTTTGGACTGCTTTGGAGAAGGAGTGGACGGTGGAGTAGCAGATGTGCTCGGGGACAGGTCGCATTCGCGCTTGATCGACATCTTGTAATAAGAGTTATGTCCGGGTACAGCGAGAGAGGTTCTGATGAGATGAGGAGGACAAAACAGAGTGAGGGATGAAGGGACTTGTTGTTGCGCATTCGAGCTCGTGTGGCGCTCTCCAGGTGCCAAGTGATGGTCGTCAAGCACGGGCTCGTGTGGCATCAGATCGTCCCTTGAGGACAGAGTACATCCCAGATCTGGGGTCCGCGGATCACTCCTCTTTCCCAGGCATTATTCCTCCATCACTTTCTTTGTCAATAGCTATCGCCATCCCAAAGACCGTGAGGAGCAGAGCATCATCGCCGGCACCACACGATGTCGTCTATCGAGACCAAGCCATTCCTCAGTTCCACTCCATCCCCAACGCCCAGCCTCATCCCAGACACCTCAACACAAGCCGATCACCCGTCGCGTACTCTCACGCCCAACCGCAAGCCCAATCTCAACCCTACCAAACGGTCGAACCAGACATCGTCCACGTCTTCCGGCACCAAGAAGCCGTGCACGGGGAACAACGGTCATCCGGCCGGCTCGAAGGGGGAGCACGGAGGGAGGAAGAGGGGAGCGTGGACCAAGGAGGAAGTGAGGGCGATTTGGGAGGCTGTGGATCTACTTCCGGTGAGTCTGCTTGAGTCGACCATATGTTGAGATAGAGATTGATGAGGGCAGGGTAAGGTCAGGTGGGATGAGGTTGCCGAGAGGGTTTCAGGAAGGGACAAAGCTTGTGGGTCTTCTTCTGCCAGAGGTAAACTTGGATTGGCTGATGAGATCATTGTAGTCGTGCAGCAACAAGGTCAGTCAGCGTCGTGCTGAGTCGTGAGCCGCTCGCTGATCGTTGTCATCGGACGCAGTGGAGGTATGACATCGTGCCGAAACTTCAAGCGTCCATCGAGTCTCTCGGGGAGTAAGGCGTAATTATGGGGAGATTGATACCCTACTACTAAAGGGCTGGTTGACCGGCGGCAATTGTTATTGATCGGCCAATCCGACTCCGAATCCGCTTCCGATGGAGCTGACTACGACTACCAGTAACTAGGTACACAACTCAGCTAAGGTACACGTGTATCTCAAGTTACGAGGGTGTCGCCACGTCAGTCCGCAGTAGGTGTACGAGCGTTGCCGGCTAGCGGAATCAGATCTCACCTTCATGAGGGTGATCCGTCATCAGTGAAGCTCTCCAAGACAGCTTTTCTTCGCTCGGGATGCATCGGAAGTCTCCGGCCACTAGCGTACTTTAGGTTCCGGGGGATCCGGGATTCCGGGTCCACAGTGTCTTGGCCAAAAACAAACAGACCGACGAAGCTGTGCATGGGTCCTCAACCCGTTGCGGTATGACGTGAATGAGATAGGGCGGAAGCTCGTAGTCTACAGCAATAAGGGACGTTGGGTAAAAAATGCCAAGGGGGGCGGGTTGGCGGGTTGGATGGTAAGTTTGCCCTGAGACATGCGGGAAGGCGCCCCTTGAAACCCAGCCTTAGACCTGGATGGCCGATTTTGGGATGCAACAATGCCGAAACGAGAAGTCGATTTGCACCTTCGACCAACAACGAAATTCGACCAATACAACTAATTAACATTGAATGACGCCCGAAGGACTCAACTTGTCACCATATAGAGGAGACTGAGAATAGGTGAGTTGTGCTTCTGTGGAGTATGGCTGCGCCGCACAAAGGGATGTTGGCCGAGGTCGGCGGGTTGGGTGTCCCGCGGTTGGGGATGTGGTGACTTCGGCGAGCGGGGTGTCGGTCAGCATATTGCCTGGTGGCCGATGATGCAGACAACGGGCAGCGGAGGGGGTCGATTCCCAGCAGCTTGTTGTTTCGTAGACGAGCCGACGCCGGGATCGCTTGTGGACAGGCTGTGAACGGTTGGCGGGCTTCGTCCTTCCTCCGCTATTCCTCTTTATTCCGGATCACATACTCGCCTGTAACCCTCCTTGTCTCGCAGCGCTGATCATCGATGGCTAGCCTTCATCCCATAATCGATACTCCGCATCGGATACCCAACGCCTGTAGCCATAGACACTAGATCAATTTCAACGTCAACCTCGATTCCCTCATCACTTCCGTCCGTCATCCTACATCGACTCAGCCTATCCACCGACCAGTAATCATCAAGCCAGAAGCCGAAAAAGAAGTCGGGGGATTGGCGGCCGAGCACAGCCAGCAGTTCTGACATCAAACTGTCTTCCGCCTGAGTGACAAATCATGGCGGATGCTGCGGCCGCTTCGCTTTTGAGTGTTGCGGCGGCCAGAAACACAATGGCAGGATCATCGGCAGCAGCTGCCACAACAGCAGCCCGAGCAGCGGCTTCAGCTCGTTCGTCGAGCAGCAATGCCGCCGCCAGCACCTCAGCCGCTAGAGCTGCCACATCGTCCGCCGCTGCGGCCGTAGCTTCCTCCTCAACTTCGGCAGCCAGCTCTTCCGCTGCCGCTGCTTCGACATCCACGTCATCCTCCATCTCATCTTCCATCTCTTCCATCGCCTCATCGTCTTCGTCCATTGCATCCTCTTCATCCTCATCCAGAGCCTTATCGTCATCCTCGCTCACATCATCTGCCTCTTCCATTGCCACCGCACTCGCCGGCAGCTCGTCAACAGTATCTTCTTCTGGTGGCGGGCTTAGTGGTGGGGCGATTGGCGGGATAGCTGGCGGGGTCGTGGGAGGGCTCCTTCTCTTGGCGTTATTGTGGACTTGCTGGCGAAGATCGAGAGAACGGGGACCGAAGGTGCTACCTCCGTGAGTTGCGGTCGTCAAGCAAGACCCGAATCCAGCTATCATGAAATTGATGATTGAGACTGTTGTAGACCTCCGCGAGACATGGCATACAACCCGCAATCCTTAGGAAGGCAGCGGGTCCCGTCCGGCAACATGCTGCCGACAAGCAGCATGAATCGTGCTAGTTCCTATTCCACCTGTATGTCCTTTCCGCTGTCGAGGCAACCCCTCTGACTCGCTCAGTGCTCCACAATCGTCCCTCGTCCACGTTCAATGCCCAATCTCGCCAACCATCTCACTACGCGACGTATCCGGTAGCCACCCCCAGCACAGTCAGCCATGACGCCTCGCCACCTATGCCTTCTTCCACCTCATCTGGATCTCCACCCCTCTCTGCTCAAGAGACCGGCAGCAACACGCCTATGAAGAAGTCCTCGCTCACTCCGATCACCACTGATCTGCGGCGAGACGATAGCTCGAGTTCTGGCGAGCAGATCATGATGGCTCGGCACAAAACATCAGTAGACCGGTTGCGAGCCCAACCCGCTGAACGAGTTCCTTCTCCATCATCAGCCCACTTTCCCACTCCCGTCCCTTCCGAAGCTGGCGGCTCTTCTCGCACAAACTCTCCTCATCCTTCTTCACTCGGTCACTCGAGCCGACAATCCGGTCTGTCTCCTGGGCATACAAGGCCATACTCGATGACATCGATCTCCTCGTCCCGACACCTCCTTACTGGTCCGTATGGCGGAGCACCCCACTCTGGACGGCCAGTCCAACTCGAGATGCCGCGATTACTCGGTGCTCGGCCGGATCAGAATGGCGATTTCTTCTGGGGTAGCCCTCGGCCTACCGAGGGGTTCAGTATGGGTACTGCAGACTCGCGTGGTGGTCATCAGAGGATATCGTCGGGCGCTCTGACGGATCGTGGTACGTTCAATTCCACCTGTTTTATCGACGCCAGGAATGATCAAGCTCGGATGATATAGGTACAGGCTCTTCATCTCCCGCACGAACACGAATATCGTCATCGCAGGCTGTCTCGGGTCAACCCAATTCTAATTCTGGGCCATAATGCCGTTGGTTCCGGTTCGAGCGGTCGATTTAATCAGCAACGGACCGACTCGCGCATATGAAAGTGTTTGAAGCTAGAAGGGAAAGTCAAAGTATAGTGTGCATGGACTTTGGATCGATATACATACACAATGGACGTTTGCATACATGCTTCGGATGTGACTTGACCGGGACGTTTGTTTCCGTCGGAAGGAGTTGATTACGCTGGGTCTCGCGACCCTCCAGCCCTCCATGCAACAATTATCGACACTGTCAGCTTCGTTCTACCTGCTCATTCCCTTGACAATCTCAGCTTCTCCGATCGGGGCTTCATCCGCCATATCATTCAATTTTCAACATTGAGAATATCTGTCCCTCTAATCGGCTTCCACCAATCCCAAACAGCTATCTACTACCTTCCTCGACATCTGCACATCGGATATCAGGTCATTCAACGCAGATTTGCGCGGAACGTAGATACCCTATTTTTTGTGCAAAGGTCACTCTCCAACTTTGCGCCTGGACAGACCGTGTGACTTTTCGCTGTCTAGGTCAGTCAAGCTGAGTGAGCAAGTCAAAGGATGCAGCTGATCATTGTCCCATGAACATCTCGTCGTAATCTCACTCATCACACCTCATCGGCATTAATCGTTTACAGAAGCTTTATCTTCATAAGGACATTCCTTACCCGGTGGAGAAGGATCCCCTCCTCCGCTCGGACGCCATGAAGAAAGGTGCCGGGATCTCCGCCCTCTCCCGACACACCGCGACCACCTCCTCCTACTCCGCCCTCTCCACAACCATAACCCAGACCCAATTCACTTCCCTCCAAACATCCCTCCACTCCTTCCGGTTCGCACTCACATCCTTCGCAAGCGCACACCGCTCCGATATCCGGAAAGACCCTGCCTTCCGACACCAATTCCAGAAGATGTGTGCGACTCTCGGCGTGGACCCGCTCGCTGGTGGGGCACCGGCAAAGGCGGGGGCTTGGTGGACTGAGGTGCTTGGGTTGGGGGAGTGGCAGTATGAATTGGCTGTTCAGGTGGTGGATGTGTGCGTCAGTACGAGGGAGAGGAATGGGGGGATGATCGAGATTGAGGAACTCGCTTGCCGAGTCGTCCGGATGCGAGGAGGCGGGGATATCACGCGGGAGGATATTCTGAGGAGCTTGGAACTGCTGCGACCACTACATGCGGGATACAGCGTCTATCCGGTCGGAGGAAGCTTGTTCGTCCGGTCCATACCGAGGGAGCTGGATACGGATCAGAGTCTGCTGCTCGTGGTGGCTGCGGATTCGGGTGGACGATTGACGGAGGGATTAGTGCAGAGCAAGACTGGATGGAATGCTGTGCGATGTAGGACGGTATTGGATGAATGCGTGATGCGGGAGGGGCTGGGGTGGGTGGACGCACAGGGGGCGGATAGGGAGGTTTGGTTGATAGCGGCTGTGGATTTTGGGGAGAGAGATGGGGCGGTGGGATGACACTCCTTGTTCGTGCTGATTGTTCGCCCGCAGCCAGCCATCCCCTAGTCTTTGAAGTGACATACCTGCAGACCGAATTCGTCTGCTCACCTCACCCAGGTGCGCTGATTCGCCATCCCTCAATCGCGCTCTGTGCACCGTTAGTCTAGGATCGACATGGGAGATATAGTCCATAACTCGCCTGGATGCCTTCAGGACGAAGGATTGAACGCGGAACAGCATATCATCGGTGCTGCAGAGAACGACACTGGCTTCGGGGTCATTGTACGCCTCGGATGCCTTGCCTGGAGCTGGCATATGGTGAAGCTCAGAACGTGGAGAGCGAAAAGGTGAGATGTATGAAAACGAGGAAGAAGGAAGGGAAACAAAGGCGATCGGCGGGGGAAAGGCGAGTCACCTTTCCCATGGAAGAAGCGATCCGTGCGGCCGCGTTGCAACAATGCCGGAAATGTCCGGATATCTGCCCATTCACCATCCCATGCTCAGCGTGAAGGGCCGCATTGAATAGACTAAGGAGGTACGGGAGGGTGACATGCGCTGCGAGCTCGGGAGTAAGCTTGTCGACCTTGCGATTCGGGGTATCACTCTTGTCGGCCATGGCACGAAGAGCGGACTTGGCGAGACCGAGATTGCCGCGCTGGCTACCGAGGCAGAAGACCAACCATGGAACCTTCTAGACGCACTCGTGCATCCCGAAGAGGGCGCGCTCGGCCACGCCGGGACAACCGAGATCGTCGGTGAGCTTGAGGAGCGGGTTGCGGCATGCCCAGATGAGCTGGCTCGCCGTGGTAGTCGCCGCCGGAACCGAGCTGGGTGCGGAAGTACTTGCTGGAGGAGGACAGGGGAAAAGAGGGGGGTCCGGAAAGGGTGGAGAGGGG
>JAABUI010000939.1_pt1 | contig 18573 bp, 8 predicted proteins | sample 5559111 | NCBI WGS metagenome assembly JAABUI01 (sample SAMN10711870, study PRJNA513365) | rock metagenome | isolation source: Antarctica rocks | place: Antarctica: Victoria Land, Buttleship Promontory
CCGTATTCTCCCTAGTAATCTTTTCTATTACCGCCTTCTAATTATTAACGTCGATAGCGCTTAGTCGGAAGCCGTATACTACTATTAGGAAGGTCTATCGAAGTACCCTAGCTAAGAGGAAGGTTTCTATTACTTATTCCCCGTTCTTTTCTAACGCTTCCCTAGCTTTAATCGTAGTAGTAAATAGTATTATATCTCCCCCGGATAGCTATCTAGCGGCTATAATATACTAGGTCTATAAATATCTTAGCCCCGGAAGGCCTCTACTAACTACTCGCTTATATAGCTTCTAGCTTTTACTTTTTCCGCCTTATCCTTAAGGCGTACCGTTAGAGTCCTCGCCTTCTTCGTATCTATCGGCTAAGGTAGAGCCTATAGCCCTATTACTACCTACGGAGCTAGGGCCCCGTAGGCTAGCGGGGGGGATAGGCTCCCTCTCGCCGCTATTTAGGCCTAGCTCCTTAGGCTTTCTTACGTCTATAGGTACGGCGGTCCTCTTTAGGCCTCTACTTTATTTCTTCGATTATCGAGGATATTAAGTAGTACCTTAACGTATATCGGCAAATCTCAAAAGTTTATGTTAGTACGCTTTTTTGGCTGTTATCGGAAAAATTAGGTTTTAGCACGATTTAGCACGTTTCGCACGTTCCGCCTATATCTAACGCTTTCAGCCATATTAGCAACCCGGGGTTGCTAACACCCGAAACACCGGGAATAGCAACCTTAAAATTTAGCCGTACGAACCCCCGAAGGCCCCCCGAAGGCCTTGCGACCGTAGCCCCGAAGGCCGTACGACCGTGGCCCGAAGGCCTTATGACCGTGGCCCAGCGCACCACTATCATCATCACCCCGAGCACCACCCAGCGCATTACCCCCGCGAGAGAATCGGCCGAATCGACCGAATTTAGGGTCTAATTTTAGGTGGTGTTAGTGGTCCATCCCCTATAGCCTTCCCGAGTGTTTTGGTCGATCATAAATATCAAAAAAATAATAAAAATCGAACATTTTGAAATCACGTGATTTGCTAAAAATTCGTGATTTTGCGAAACCTGCTAAACCTACTAAACCTGCTAAAATCGTGATATTAGTACGCGCATTTGCTAATTACGATAAAATCACGATTTTACCCGTATTTCCGGAGTTAGCAAATCCGGATTTAATATAAACTTTTGAGATTTACCGATATAGCTAAGATTTACCTTAAGGCTATTCTAGCTCTTATTTATTAAGCTATCTCTTAGCGTCTCTTATACCGCTCTTAGCGCTTTCTTCGCTACCTTTTTAATACCTCTAATACGCGTATCTACGCGTCCCTTACCGTTCTTCGCTTTCTCCCTTATTTCTTTAGTCCCTATAAGTTCTTCTAGAGTTTCTAATAATATCGATAGGGGTAGTTTTATTAAGGGCTCGCGCGCTACGTTCCCCGTACCTATAGTTAGTCCTCTCTACTCTACCCTCTCTACTCTACCCTCTCTACCCTTACCCTATTACCTAGCTCTCTCCGTAGTTATATTTATATAATTATCTCGCTCGTCTCGTATCGTATACGTTCCTTCGCCTCGTAGGCTTTAGGACCCGTCGTAGTCGCTATCTCTCCTTTAAAGATATTAATAAACTATATAAATATTAATCTCGCGAACCTTATATATAAGAAGTATAAGAGACGTATAGTTACCGTCTAACTTTAAGATATAAGAAGTAAAAGACTATACTCGCTATTAATAATAGAGACGTAACGGGGACGTAGAGATATTAATCCTCTCTTCTCGCCGGTATAAATACCGGCGAAGCGTAATTAAGGCGTAATATTACCGTTACCGTTACTACCGCTATTACTATCCTCCTCGCCTATAAAATCTTCGCGACCTTCGCCTAGCCTAAGAGGCGCTAATCTATATTAAAGAAAAGTTAATAGGGTTATATATATAAAGCGTAAGGGAAGCGTATAGAAATATACTACGAAATAATAGCTATCTATTAAATACTCTACGGAATTTATAAAGCGGTTAGTTACCTTTAGAATTTAAAGTTAAACGTCGATATTAATAGGCTTTTTCTTACTACCGACCCTACCCTCGATACGTATAATAATAGTAATCGCTTTAGTTATATTATTAATATATATAGCTAGCGTAGCGACCTACGTATCGATTTCTATATTAAGTTCGCGGTATCTCTCTACCTTCGGCGAAATATTATTAACTCTAGGCTCGCTAATCTCTACTATTTAACTAATATTACGCGCGTACGCGTTTCGTAGAGTAATTATAAAGTTAATATTATAAATATTATAAGATAGAATCTATATTATCGATTAGTATAGTAACCTCTATATATTTAGGATACGAGCTATTACCGGTATATAGTCGTACCGTTATCTAGTATAATAAGAATATTTAGAGTATATAACTCCGCTAATCTTAATAATATTATACTCCTTAAAATTAAATTCCCCGTATCTTTTAATATACCGGAAATAAACCGGTTTTCTTAATCGCTCGGAACCGTACGCGGAGCGTTAGGATATCTTAATAAAAGAGACCTATAAACGCGTTAGAAGCGTAAGTAAGGCTAGCGAAGAAATTCTTATAGGCTATTTATCTACCGACGTATTACGGAGCCCTAAGCGAGGGCCTATTATAGGCGAAACGCGGTACGATATAAATTATAGTTTAGGAAATTTATAAGATTCGGAATAAAATTTTAGATTTAGAGAATTTCGATTAAATTTTAGAGAGAGACGTACGTAGTCGATAAGTAGTTAAGTTAATACTTAAAAGCTACTCTAATATACGAACGTCGCTAACGTTCCTTCGAAGCTTAAGTACTAATAAGAATTCTAGAGGAAAGAAAATATAGTAAAATTATTTTTAGGTAATAAGACGGAGCTCGCTAAGCGCGCTAAGCCTACGACTCCGGTACGCTAGAAATAATTAATAATAAAGTAAAGTATATTAACTACGTAATTTAGCGGGGTAAATAACGTAAATATATAGGAACCTCTTTTCCTTATATCCCTACTAGGGTTTAAAGATTTTTATTAAGGCTACTCTATATTTCTACTATCTTATTACGCTAGTAAAGCGTTTACTATATAACGAAGACTCGAGAGCGAGTCTTCTAAAGAGAGGAGATAATTATTATAATTAGTTAACGAAATAGGCTAGTATACGTATAGAGCTAAGGGTTCTATAGCTACGTTATCTTATTAGGAAAGCGGGGTTCTTAGCGCCTTAGCTACGAGTTACCTTAGATAAAGAGACGACCCCGGGGATTCTCCCGTCTCTCCTTAAGAATTAGTCTTATTAGAGATATATTCTAAGCGATTGTTATATAAAGGAAGTTTCCAGGCCCAGAACATAATAGGCTTAGTGGTCTAGTCGTATGATTGTCGCTTCGGGAAAACCTGGGGGTCTGAGACTCTCTTAATTTGTGACAGGTCCCGGGGTAAGACAGTTTTGTAATGTTCATCGCATAATAACTAAATATTGTAAAGTTCAAATCCCGGCTGAGCCCTTTATTTTTGATCTTATGTTTCATACGCAGACATGAACCACACCTCTCAAAGTTTGTTTCCTGAGCGCTAACATCTTGACTTGGCTTCTCTAGATTTCGGGAACTGTTGGAGCAGCAACCGAAGCCGCCAAAGAAAGCATACCTAGCATCGCTTTTAGCGGTACTACTGGCTCGCAGACAGCGTACACTGCAACGCTTCAACCATATATGACCGTTTATGCGGACCTGTCAACGAACATCACACAAAGACTGGTTGCATCAGGGACACCTTACCTCCCAGCAAACATTTGGCTTAACGTCAACTATCCGGCCGTGAGCAGCAGCTCTTGTTCATCCCAGGCCAAATTCAAGTTCGTGCTGTCAAGAATCAACGCTGCTGGAAGTACTACCCCGGCAGATGTCAAGACTTGCGGGATGACAAGACTTCCCACCGAGACTTCCGTTGTTAACACCCCTGGTTACTACGCAAGTATCAGCGTTGGAGAAGCTGCATCAAAGGCAGATGCGAACGCAAGTACGCAAGCAGTTGTTTTTGGGAAATTGAAACAAATTCTCTCATGCTTACCGTCATGATCGGTCCACCACGGTTCGGTAGACGGCCTGCTCATCTCAATACTTAAAAAATCTAAGCGTCCAGCAGAAAATCAAGTGCATACTTTGAAGTGATTCGACGTACTTTTTGATCTATGTGCTCGAAGGAATTCCACGTAACCTCAAAGCAATTATATGCCGGCTATTTCCCTCCCTACTTTCGATCGTCATGTTCTCCTTATGAAGCCGCAGGCCGATCTGTTTGCTCGGCCCTCACTTTGAGAAACAAGTACAGTTTCGTCCTGTATACTTTCCTCGGCGTATTTCGCTTCTGGCTCTGGTGTCCGAATCGTTTCGCTCTAGGTGTTAATTTCCAATATAGTCCAACAGAGCCTCTGTGGATGCATTGGCAATCAAGCCGTGGCAGGAATTGAGTTTGATCTACTAGATCCTACTGTATTAATGCAAGTTCACGGTTGAAGATGCTAGGATCATTTAAGAGGCGATCCATTGCAGCCATTTTCTATATTGACAGATTTTAAGCTTTTGTATGCAAACAAGGTCTAGTGTGGCGTTGATACGTGCATGGCGCAGAGTGTACCTCCGGCTCATCAATTTGTCTTAGATGACGTCCCTGAGCCCTAAGACTTCAGACGTCGTTTACAAATGATAAGGTCCAGCTGGACCCATTGTGTAAAATGACCCATATTGAAGATAAGAAAAACACGCCTCCGATCAAAACCTCCCAGGAGAACTAGATAGGTATTCGAAGCCTGCCAGGCTATGACAGGATGACATATCTGAATGTTTGGAGTCCCGCTATATGAATCGCCAAGAGGCCTGTGTAGGTTCATCACGTACACTGCCCATGACCAGCTGACGGTTGAAAGAGCATTCCGATTCTTTGTATCTACTTTGTAGCTAATGGTCGGGCATGGGGAGAGAAAGAGAAAGCCCTCAATTCTTCATAGGTAGGCGTTCTCTAGATTATCCTCCAATCCGCTTGGACGAAAGCAGTCGGAAGGTATCTCGAAATCAACAATACTTGGTTCGGGACTACCACTCACATCAGTTATTCATCTCGCAATAGCTGATTTCATCAATCCCCAAAATGAGTCGATCTAATAACAGGAGAAGAATCGAGGTCCTCGAAGGCAGGTTCACACAGCGTAACAAGTAGTTGAGGTATCCGAATCTCAATGCACAGGGAATTTCTCGCGAAAGTCGCATTTGTAGAGGAACATGCAGGCATGTATGGGGGCACGGAGACGGTGCATTTCCCAAAGACTTCGAGCTTCTATTGAACACTATCATCTGAACTCCTGTGATGAATCAACCCAGTCTGCCAAGCGCGCCAATGTTGACATTAAGGTAACATTCCATGACTAAAGGAGGTGAGCTTTGCCATCGCCACAGGGGTTGATTGCAGCAATAAGAATGGACAGACGAGCAATACGATAAGAATGGACAGATCTTCAAAGACGCGATCCTAAACAGAGTATTACTAGAGGAGGAAACAGTCAAAGACAGAGTACTGCTAGGAATCCCCGACTCGGTAAGGAGGAGATTAGAATGTAAAAAGAGAGCGAGTGGTAGGAGTGTCGGAAGATAAAAAGGTTGGCGAGGCAGATGACACTGATCACTCGTAATTTGGGACAAGAATGATTATTTTCACACTGGGGATGCTGTCAGCATGCGATTGAATGAAGTGCACTCGACGGTCAGGGCAGAAGGGATGAAAAGGGACGTGCGCCAATTCGTTCGCTGGAAATGGTTTAGCGCAACAGCCTTCTCAGAGTGTGGGGTAACGCCGTTGGGTCTCGGCGAAAAGGCGAGGTGCGAATGGGAGAGAGAGCAGAGGTCTGAGGTGGGAGGTCTGAGAGGAAATGGAGGTGTTGGCTAATAGGATACGAGTCTTCCTATGTTAAAGCTCTATGTTAGCCATCTTAGCACCACCCCCAAATCGAAACTAGTCTGGTGATTTATCCTCGAATAGTGCGGGGATAGACGCGCTCGAGTGAGATGGACCTTTTTGCGGTATTTGCGACGACCCCAGCCTGGCATGCTTCCAATTCCACTGGCACATTTACTCTCATTGCTGTTGCTTTGACGGCCGTCGCATACAGCTCGCCACTACTGCTACATCCTGTGTCCATCAAACACACCAACTACCCACCTCTCCTCCTTCGACTGGCCTCCAGCCTCCCTTCCCTGCAGGCCCCTGCCATCGTCGAGATCCAGATCCGTGGCAGTCTCTTGGAGCATCCTATGCATCTTCAAGACCTGCGTTCCTATTCGTAGGCCTACAGCTCCATGCTACTGTTCCCGAGTTGGCACTGACGTCCTGCGCAAATCCTCTTTGCAGTCCATGCTCTTTTCTCAGAACTCCCACCTTTTTGGTCCCCGTTAACCTTGCACGAGACGACTCGTCCCAACGTCCTCGTGTGTCTTATCATTCGTCTGTGCGAGTCTCAGCCCGGTCTCCCAGCCCAGCGCTGTCTTGTGCCGACCCTGCTCCTCGAGCACGCTTTTGATAGCCTCCCTCGACCAGGGTTATATCCGCCAAGCTCGGCGATCGCTCGAGCCTCCTCAACACTTTCTGTCTGCGGAACGTCGCCTTAAATACACATAAGCCTCTGCTTCACTATGAGAGAAGATTTTGGTGAATGACAAACCGTTCGTTGGGAGAGTCAATGCGCAGACAGATCAGGGCTCGCTGTAACGGCTTTGGATTCTACACAAACGGAACAGGCATGAGTCCCCACTTAAGCTCGAAGAACGCTGCAGTGACGGTGAAGAGCGAGACGTCCTACCACAGCCCGCCGTCTTCCTTATCCGATATCTCACAACCTGACCTGGAAGATTCGAGAGGCCGTAGGCAGGACCGGGATCGGAGCACTACTGCGAGGGGCGAGGACGAGAGCGGTGATGAGAAGGAGAATGGAGACGGCATTTTGGGGGGAAAGCAGCGGAAACGAAAGCGGAGTAGAAAAGGGCTAGAAAAGAATTTTCCATGTCCCCATCAAGACTGCGGAAAGACTTACTCGAGGGCCGAGCACTTGTATCGCCATCAGCTGAATCGTGAGTTATCCAAAGCGCTGCTGTCATCATTGTTGGGATTAACCCTAATGGGCAGATTCACCGAAGAAAATATATGTCTGTGATTTCCCCGGTTGCGAGCGAACATTTGTCCGGCAAGACTTGTGTACCCGACATCGAGAAAGGCATACTGCCCGTGGCTCCCACCTTCAAAGAAAGGACAACAGCTTACACAACATCGATGATCGAACCTCCCCCGCTGATGGACACTCAGATCCCAATTTCCGGCCAGCAATTGGTCCGCATGATTGCACAGCCACCCATCCTACGATCGCGCCGGCACCGTTCATGAAGGGTCATGAGATGCATGGCATACCTGCCCAGACTCCGTTGGCAGGAAGAATGACAGATTCGTACCAACCTAGTTCGGGTAGCGCCACACCGCCTGGCACCAATCTGAAATCGCCGCAGTCTTCAAACACAGTAGCAAGCTCTGACTATGGGCCCGGTATGTCGTCTTTAAAACGGTCGAACAGTGATGAGCAGTACTATGGTGATAATTCTGGGGGTTATGATCCGCGAATGGCGCGCAATGTATCCACCTCAAGCTACAACTCGAGCCAGAGGCATTCGAGTTTTGGCTCTTATAAATCTGCCTTACCTCAGAAAAGTCTGTACCCGGATTCTCGCTTGTCTCGATCGAATAGTACCAACGTAACGACGAACCCCGCCAGCTATCGCCCTTCTCCAACATCAACATACAATGGGCCCCCCTCTCAGGGTAATATACCCCAGTCCCAGATGCAGAACACCCTTAGCAATACTTCGTATTTGCCGCATCAAAATTTTCCTTCTCTTCCACCATTGCCTCCTCCGGTGATCTCTCCGATGTCACAAATGTCCATTCAAGGATCCCAAATGGGAGCTTACTCGAGTACTTCGACTCCATTGACGCCAGTAGACGCTACCTCAAATTTTGAACTATACGGCTCAAACGGCATGGAATCCAACTTCGTGGATCAGAACGGAAATCCATACTCCATGCCCCTTTTCGGCGGGGATAGCTACAGCCGCTCGCCCTTTGCTATGGCCGATGACTTTACGGCCTGGTTATTCAATGAGCCGCATCTGAATCCTTCCTCACCTGGAGGAATCAGACCTGGCTCGATGTCTGTTGGTGCTACTGCATTCATGGATGAATCCGGCAGTATGGGCCGCGGAATGTATGGTATCACTAACGACACATTGAATGGGCCCGCCAGTGCCGATCAACCTATCCCACCACAAAATCTCATGGCTGTCAACAGCATCTTAGATCCCGCCTTACCTCAAGTAGATCTCTCTGAAGAGAAAAGGAAGGACATACTTGATCTTATTGAGACCCGATTTACAGATCAGGCACCGGTCAAAAAGCAAAAAGATGCGTTCCTTGACGGTGATCGTGATCTCGACACCCATGTTCTAAGTCTTCGTTCCATGCAAACATACATCGGGTCTTATTGGTACCATTTCCATCCGCAGATGCCGATTCTGCATAAACCGACGTTCTCTGCGGACAAGACCCAGAATTTGCTGCTAGTTGGCGTAATTGCGATCGGGGCGTCATGTCTTGATAAAGTGCATGGTCCTGATGTTACGCAAGCTGGTGCAGAACTTTCAAACTTTCTGGCATGGCACTTGAGAGGAGAGATTTTTAAACATGTGGAATTCTTACCGCCGGCCAAACTCTGGGTTTTTCAAACGCTTTTACTGCTAGAGGTCTACGAGAAGATGTACTCCACGAGAGTGCTCCATGAACGTGCCCATATCCACCATGGAACAACCCTCACTCTTATGCGCAGGGGGAGTTCTCTTATTGGGCGCTCGGCACTTGATTCGCCACCAACTGTCAAAGATGACACATCCGGCATGACACCTAACAATAACCAAACAGCGACCGCACAAAACCCCGAGCAATGGTGGAATCACTGGATCACCAACGAGGCGACTCGAAGGGTGGCATTTGCGGCTTTCATCATCGATTCGATTCACGCCACTATGTTTGGACATTCGGCCACGATGGTTGCTCATGAGATGAAGCTCCAACTCCCGTGCGATGAGACACTCTGGTCTGCAACAAGTAGTGCTGAAGTTGGCCGCATCGAAACTAATCTGCAAGCAAACGGTATCAAGCCCATGACTTTCTTCGATGGCTTGAAGAATACGTTGAAAGGCAGGCCTGTTCGCACAAACTCTTTTGGACGGACAGCCATTATGGCTGGCCTTTTAAGTGTCAGTTGGCACATGAATCAGCGCGACGTACAGGTACATCACCTCGGTGCTTTGAAAGCATTAGGGGGCAAAGACATTTGGCGGGGTCCTTTGACTAAGGCATTCGACTCATGGAAAAACGACTTTGATCAAGGAATCGGCAAAGACTCCATTCCGTCCTCCATGCCGTATCCTTCTGGCAAGCTTGACGAGGAAAACATATTTGAAAGTCGCACTGTTCTGCATCACCTGGCCCATATGGCAATGCATGTGGATGTTGTGAGCTGTCAAATCTTCGCAAAAGCTGCACGGCTTCTCGGCCGAACCACGCTGCCGTCAGATTATGCCATAGCACAGAAACGGATCCGAGACAATTGGGCTCCGAAACCCAGCGCGCGACATGCCACCTTTTATGCGCTCAAATTTCTTTCTCAGGTCCTTATGCCAGATACAGCCAGCACGAATCGTAATTCCATGGTAAACGGCATGGAGGGAGTGTTGGCATACTCTGCTCGTGATGACTTCCTACTCAATCGGCCGTGGGTACTCTACTTTGCCTCTCTCATCGTCTGGTCGTACGGCTATGCTTTGGATGGACCTGTCAAGTCGATCCCAAATCTGTACACCCTGGAGGATCAGACATATGACATGAGAGCCTTTCTGACGCGAGTGGGAGGGATCCAAGACCCGCGAGAGCTCGAACACATGAGAGATCGCAATGGCTGTCTGGGAATGCTCTATGTGCTTCAGGCAATGTTTGAAAAGTGTCGTTGGGAATTGCTGCACGAAGCGGCTATGCTTTTGAAGAATTGTATTGAGATGCTTAGAGGATCTTCGAGTGGTTGAAAATGTCTTGGGAAAGGCAGTAGGAGCCTGGAGTAAGGGTGCGAGCGAACGACCATGATACCCCTGATTGTAATTTTGGACGGCCTCTTCAATTCTCCCAATTCCGATGTAAGCTTTTGCATGAATATGTGTGCGGAGTGTATAAGATTAATGAATGACTGTGTTATAATTCTTGGGTCAAATGGGTGTTTTGGTTTATCTTCTATAACCAGCCTTGGATTGTTCGATTTTGGTTTTCAATAACATAGGAGTATCAATCTGGTGTATATAATCCCTGAGTCCTACTTGAGACTCCAACTTGCTTTCACTGTGACAAGACAAAGGGAATAATGCTTGTTTGCGAAGCTGTAGACAGCTGGCGGGGATAACAGAGGGGTTTTGGGAGAGGAGCAGATCTCGGAGTGAATACTGCATCACGAGGTCAATGATGGAAGTCACCTTAATGTTTCCTGCGATCCGAGTAAAGGATTAAGGAAAGCGTCACAAAAATGAACTTCTCTCTAGGCCATTTTTAGAGAAACACAAGCTGGCGGCGACTGCAGTTATAAGAGAAATGCCTTATCGGAATGCAATAGCGCACTTACTTCTCACCTCTACTACGTATAAACGATTTTTACCGTAATAATCTAGAATAGATTAGGATAGTTAGTCCTATAAACCGCGTATCTATATATAGTATTATAATATATAGGTATAGTAGAGGTATAGTACGTAGAGTATAGTAGAGTACTTACTTAGCCTTATATTTTAGCGAGTCTTAGTATATATATATAGGGGAGATATAGTCTTAATCTTTATACTCGGCGATAGTAAGGCCGTATAATAGTAATACTATAGATCTATATATCCTAACTAGCTATTACGGATTAGGCGGATAATACCGATACTAAGACGGGCCTTAGTAAGCTAGTATACTTAGCTTTCTTATAAATTCTAGTATAGATAAGAATATACTTTTAATATAACTCTAAATCTCTACTATATAGTAGTAATACCTTTTTTAGACGTCTTTATACTATTGAACTATAGAGATAACTATTAGAAGTTCTCTACTATTATCGATATAGATATTATAACCTTAATCTAATTAGATAAGGGTACTTAGTATACTTAGCGTAGGCCTATATCTTAATATTCTATTATATAGAACTAATAGATTATCTTTCCACCTACTAATTAACCTTTATAGGTTTATTCCCTAATAAATAGTAGTAATACCTAAGTTCTTTAAATCTTAGTAGTAGACGACGTTATAATCGTCTATACTATACATTTATACGAGCTTCTTAGCTAACACCTAATAGCTGTTTTACCTAAGCTAGATCTCTTATATACTCGCTATTATCGAGTAACTTTTAACACCTTATTATCGACCCTTTTAGTAGGCTAGTTAACTTTATTATCGATTCTTTCGTTAGGCTAGTCGATATTACTATAGCCTCCCTTAGTAGTAGGAGCTTCTACCTATTTAGTTACTTATACCGTTATTACCTCTACGCCAAAACTATCGACTTCTCCCGTACCTAATCCTTTTAATCCGATTAATATTATAAGTACCGCGGTAACTAGTATAGGAAGAGATAGAAGAACTATAGAAGTAAGAGTATACTTCGGTAAAAAGTTAGCCCGCTTATATTTTGAAAAGTTACTAATATAGGTAGGGCCGCTATTAGCGGCCTAATATCTCTATACTAGTAACTTTTATAGCTTATTTACCGTCTTTACCGTCTTTATTAGGATAGCGACTACGACGGGTTCTAAGGCCTACGAGGCGAGAGAACGTATATAACGCGAGACGAGCGAGATAATTACGTAAATATAACTATAGAGAGAGCTAGGTAAGAGGGTAAGGGCGGAGAGGGTAGAGTAGGGAGGACTAACTATAGGTACGGGGGACGTAGCGCGCGACCCCCTAAAGAAACTACTCCTACCGATATTATTAAAAACTCTAAAAGAACTTATAAGGACTAAAGGAATAAGGGAGAATATAAAGAATAGTAAGAGACGCGTAGATACGCGCGTTAGAGGTATTAAAGAGGCGGCGAAAAAAGCGCTAAGAGCGGTATAAGAGACGCTAAGAGATAGCTTAATAGACGAGAGTTAGAATAGCCTAAAGGTAAATCTTAGCTACGCCGAGGTACTATTTAATATCCTCGACGATCGAAGAATTAAGGTAGAGGTCTAAAGAGGACTACCGTACCTATAAACGTAGGAAACCTAAGGAGCTAGGCCTAGATAGTAGCGAGGGGGAGCCTATCTCCCCCGCTAGCCTATACGGTCCTAGCTCCGTAGGTAGCGATAGAGCTATAGGCTCTACCTTAGCCGATAGATACGAAGAAGGCGAGGACTCTAACGGTACGCCTTAAGGATAAGGCGGAAAAATTAAAAGCGAGGAGCTATATAAGCGAGTAGTTAGTAGAGGCCTTCCGGGGCCCGAGATATTTATAGACCTAGTATATTATAGCCGCTAGATAGCTATCTAAGGGAGACGTAATATTATTTACTACTACGATTAAAGCTAGGGAAACGTTAAAAAAGAGCGGGGAATAGATAACGGAAACCTTCCTCTTAGCTAGGGTACTTCGATAGACCTTCCTAGTCGTAGTATACGGCTACTAACTAAGCGCTATCGACGTTAATAATTAGAAGGCGGTAATAGAAAAGATTACTAGGAAGAATACGGGGCTCTACGAAGACCTAGAAGTAATAAGGATATCGTAGCCCTACTTCGCCCTAAGAGAGGTCGAGGGGGTAAAGAAATAGAGGTCCGACCTTAAAAAGTTAGAGCTAGCTCGGGGCCGCTCGGAGCGCCCCGGGCGGCACTAAGCTAGTTTACCTATAATATCCTATATCCTAGCTCTATACCTCTCGTATCTAGCCTAGTTACTAACCTAGGCACCCGAGCGGCCCTACCGCCTAGGGCTACTTTTTACGTACGCCCCTAAAGTATACCCCCGTAGTATTACGCCCGTATAGCCTATAGTATTACGTACGCCCTTAAGTACCCCGGGTATACGCCCGGGGACTTTAGTAAATCCTAATACCGTAACCCGCGTAACCCGATTAGAAAAACTATCTATATAATAGCCGTATCGGGACTAGCGTACGCGTATATAAATTACGCGAATCGATCGAATTTAATATTTATATTACGTAAGCGTAGCTAGTACGTTCTATATATATTTAGCGAGGCTACCCGCTTTAGAAAGAACTTTACGGATTTAAAACCCTAAATCCGAAAATTAATATATAAACGTTTTAGGCTATAATAAATTACCTTAGAATATAACGCTAAAATAGATAAGATATAGCCGTCTTTAGCGGCTATATCTCTATTTTAGCTACTTTTAGTAGCTAAGAGCGGCTAGGCTACTTTTAGCTACTTTTTTAAATATTAGCCCGCTAATAGGCCGCTAATAGCGGCCCTACTACGATTAGTAACTTTTCAAAATCTAAGCGGGCTAACTTTTTACCGATATCTTTACTACTAATTAAGGTAGCGAAGCCCGAGATAGCGGGTCGACTAATAGAATAAGGTATAGTAGAAGGATATAATATACTATAATACTCGCTATAGGAGAGGAGCGGTAGAGTACTATAATATTTTAATTATTACGGATATAGTAATATTACTAGGCGATACGATTAGTAGACTATCTACGGGGAGTACGTAGGGCCCTATAGTACGCGAGACTATATCGCGAAGAAGGGAGAGACTAAGAAATATAACGGCTACGGTAGGGTAGGATACTAAGTATAGGATAAGGCCTATAAGGTTAGAGAGTATCGGCAAATCTCAAAAGTTTATTTTAGCACGCTTTTTTGGATATTATCGGAAAAATCAGGTTTTAGCACGATTTAGCACGTTTCGCACGTTCCGCCTATATCTAACGCTTTTAGCCATATTAGCAACCTAGGTTGCTAACACCCGAAATAGCAACCCTAAAATTTAGCCGCACGAACCCCGAAGGCCTTACGACCGTGGCCCCGAAGGCCTTGCGACCGTGGCCCCGCGCACCACCATCATCGCTGTGCGCATAACCCTAGCCATCACCCGGGCAGAACCCGGGCACCACCCCCGCGAGAGAATCGGCCGAATCGACCGAATTTGGGGTCTGATTTTAGGTGGTGTTGGTGGTTCATCCCCTATAGCCTTCCCGAGTGTTTTGGTCGATCATGAATATCAAAAAAATCGAAAAAATCGAACTTTTAAAAATCACGTGATTTACTAAAAAATCGTGATTTTGCTAAACCTGCTAAAATCGTAATATTAGCACGCGCTTTTGCTAATTGCGATAAAATCACGATTTTACCCGTATTTCCGGAGTTAGCAAATCCGGATTTAACATAAACTTTTGAGATTTGCCGATGAGAAGGAAGACTATAAGCTATAGTAGAGGCTATAGAATAAGAGATAGCGGTACGGGTCGTATTAAAGAGAGCTATACCTAATTCGAATAGCCCTTAACTCTACTACTACTAGCGAAGGGAACTAGAGTCTAGTCTAGGTAAGGAAGAGGAAGGTAACCGGCGACTAAGGAGGACCGGCTCTAAGAGGCGTACTAGGGATAATAGACCTAACCCTAGAGGGGAAGAGGCTAGGTAGACTACTAAGAATACTAGTAAAGGAGTAAGGGTAACGCCTAATAGTACTTATAAAACCGGCCGCTACGGCTCTAATACTAGGGGTAGAATAGCTATCCTAAAAGATATAGGATATCTAGAACTAGCCTATATATTAGGAAACCGTATTATAAGAATAATATAGTATAATATACGCTACGAAAAGGCGATAGTAATAGCGTTACTACTTAAGGATAAGGAGGTTAAAGAAATAGATATTCTAGCTATCTAGGAGCCGTAGATCGATAGCCGGACGAAGTTATTATATAATCTAGGGTCTAGTTAATTCTACCTAGCCTATAGAAGCGAGGCCGATATAAGGGTATACTTCTATATTAATAAGAAATAGGATATTAATAACTAGGAAGTCGAATATACGACTAGGGACTTAAGCTCCCTAAAGCTATAGATTAAGCTATAAAACCGAGAGGGGTAGGAGTAGGAGTTCTAGACTCTATAGGTATATAATATATATAACCCTAGCCCGGCCTTATATAACTCTATTAATAGTCTATTAATACTAGGCGTACTAGGACCTAAACTAGACCTCCTAGGGGAATATATTCTCCTTAGAGACTTTAACCTCTATTACCCTAGCTAGAATAATAAAGGACGATATATATATTACTAGGTAGCGGATAGCCTACTTAAGCTAACGTTAGAACGCGGAATAGAGCTTATATTATTAAAGAACTTAGTAATATAGTAGGCGAGGAAAAGCTAGAGTATAATTAATTTAGTATTTATATTAATAATTATATAGAACCTAATTTAGAGCTATTAGACCCGCTAAAACCTCTAATATAGGTCGGGCTATATCCTAATTATTATAGAGATAGAGGTAGATATAAAAGATATAATATCGAGGAAAAGAAGAGCGTAGAAAATAGCGAAGGCTAGTAAGGTAATAAAGGAGGCTAAGAAACTAAGAGAGGCTTTAGGGCTAATACTACTAATAATCTATAAAGATATCGACGTATACGTAGTAGAACTCGAGGAGGGTATAGCCGAAATCGTTAACCTAAGCGAAATCTTTCTAGAAGGAACTATATAAGATAGCTACGGAGGAAGTAAAGGTACGGAATAAGAAATATAGCGCCTATAGAATAAGATAGATAGAAGAGGCCTTATAAGAGGCCTAGAGGAGTAAGAGTAAGATTATTAAAAAAGCGAAAACGCTCTATTTTCGAGAAAGCGTATATATAGCGATAGACGTCTAGTTAACTACGAAATAGAGAAGAGAAAGTAGTATACTCCCGAAATAGCTTCTTAAGTTTCTAGCGCTAAAGACTAAAGAGGGGGAGAGGAAAATAGACTAATTCGAGGGTAAGGTAGAAGTCCTACGAAGGACCTTCTTCCCCGTACCCCCGGCTACTAATTTAAGGGATATTAATAGAACGATATACCCGGAGCCTTTATTAATAGAAGAGGTAATTATAGAGTAAGAGGTTTATAAGGCGATTAGGAGACCTAAGCTAGATAAGGTACCGGGGATCGATAATATCCTAAACCGATTCCTCTATATAATACTAGATAGCCTAATTAGCGCCTTTATAAACCTCTTTTAAGTCTATATCTATATAGGCTACTACCCTAAGTCTTTTAAAAAGGTAAATATTATTATTCTAAAGAAGCTAAAAAAGATAGATTATTTAGAACCGAAGTTATACCGCTCGATTATATTATTAAGTATATTAGGAAAAGCTCTTAAGACGGTAGTCTCTTAAAGGCTTAATAACTATATAGAGAAGAACGGGCTTCTCCTTAATAAATAGATAGGGGTAAGACGTAATAGGTCTATAGAAATAGCGATAGAAATAATTACTAGCACGGTATATATAGTTTAGAATAGTAGCGAATAGTTCCTTACTAGCCTACTCTCGCTAGATATAGCGGGGGCCTTTAATAAGGTCTCCTACCTATAATTACTCTATAACCTCTAGCTAAAGGGGGTACTAATACTAATAGTAAAATAGATAAAAAGCTTCCTAAGGGATAGAGTAATATTAATAACGTTAGGCTAAAAAACGAGCGTAGTCGAGGCGGTAGAAATAGGGATCCTATAGGGCTCCCCGATCTCCCTAGTACTCTTCCTCTTCTTTAACGCGTTATTAATTAAGGAATACGCGAAGCTAAAGCCCCTATCTAGGTAGGTAGCTTTATAGATAATATATACCTAATAGCGTATAGTAAAAGTACGGAGAGTAATTATAAGGTACTAAAGAACGTATATAAGGTCTATCTTATTTAAGCGAAAATTTATAGAGTAGCGTTTATACCTTATAAGTACGAGCTAGTCTATCTAATTAAGAGATTAAAAAGGTTTAATCTTAAAGCGGTAGTTAACCTAAGAGAGGCTATAATAAAGCTAGAAATATCTATCTATATACTCGGTCTATATATTAATAAGAAACTAAAGTAGGGACCCTACCTCGCGAAGATTAAGGCTAAGATAGCGACCTAGATACTTAGGCTATTAATAGTAGCGGGTTCTATATAGGGCGCTATACTTAATAAAGCTAGGTAGGTATATAGCGCGGTAGTAAGGCCGGCGATAATATATATAGCGGAATCGTAATATAATTCTAGGGGTACGCTAGGATCGAACCGAATAAAGGTAAAGGTACTAGAAAAAATATAGAACTAGTATTTATATATAGTCCTTAAAGCCTTTAAAGTAACTCTAGTTATAGTTCTAAAGGCCGAGGCGAGAATACTATTAATTAAGATATACCTCGACTAGCTAGTAATCCGCGCTTAGGCTATAAGGGGAATATACTCGGCCGTAATTAAGGGTAATACGAGGATTAGGCGGAGACTAAGGCCGAAGAGAGGAAGAAAACTAGCGCCGCGGAATATACCGGCTAACGAAAAGAAGACGTAGTCTCTCTACGCCTTAGGAAAAAGCGATATAGACTCTCTAACCCCTCCTCTCCTACCTATCCGAACGCCGGCCTAGGCTAAGGCGGCGAAGGCGATAATAGGCGCCTAAATAGAGGGGTAGAGTAAGAAGAGGTAGAAGGAACGGTAGGAGAAATACTAGGATAGGATCCCGGAGACGATAAGGTCCCCGGTATAGTAAGGCGAGCTAGGAAGACGGGGTCTCTATAAAGGGCTAGCGAAGGCTATAAGCTCGGTAGTAACCTAATTATAAACCGGAAAGATCGGCCTTATTAACTTCCTCTATATATATAAGGTCCCTAGAATATTAATAGTAAGCTACCTATATAGGTAGAGGAAGTAAGACGTTAAGTATATTATTATATTTTACCCGGACTATATATAAGGTAGATAGGCTATACTCCGGGAGGTAGGTACTAGCGACTCTATAATAATTCTATTAACGTCGCGGGGCCTAAAGGCCGTAACCTAGTAGGTAATACGGCGTAGGATACTAGGTTAATTCTCTCTAGCGAAAGAGTAACTATTTAGGGTAATAGAAGTAAATCGGAAAGAAGATCTAGCGATAGGAAGTATACGATAGAAGCGTAATATAGTACTACTAATAACGTATAAGAGTAAAATAGCGGGGTAGTAAAGGTTTTTACCTAATAAGGTTTCCTTTACGTATCTAAAGTATAGAACGCCTTTATTAGCTACTAGATAGCTAGATAGTAGAGTATAAAACAATTAATTAATTAATCTCTTAATTATAGTCTAAATATCTTTATTTACTTTAATTACCGGTAATCGAGACCGTTCGGAAATTCCTACTAGTAGTTAAGTAGACCTAAACTAGGACTTAAACTCTAGGCTTTCGTATAAATA
>JAABUI010000941.1_pt1 | contig 18530 bp, 13 predicted proteins | sample 5559111 | NCBI WGS metagenome assembly JAABUI01 (sample SAMN10711870, study PRJNA513365) | rock metagenome | isolation source: Antarctica rocks | place: Antarctica: Victoria Land, Buttleship Promontory
GCAACCAATTAACAAGATCCTAGTACTTCTTCAATGGCTAGTCCGTCGTCTTCTGAGAGCGAAAGCACCATCAGTTATGACAGTGATTCAGATAGCAGTGATCGTACGAGCAGTGATGTTACGGACAGCGTGGTGGAAGAGGGAGATGAAAGTGCAACAATCGACGTGGCGCCTTTTGGGGACTTGAGACTTCTTGTTGGGACCAATAAACGGAAGAGAGATGCTGAAGGAGAAGATGCTGCAGATCCATGCTCGAAGACTTACCTTGTGTCATCCCTGGTCCTGTGCTTAGCCAGTCCCGTCTGGAGGGCAATGTTCTCCCCACAAGGCGGCTTCTTGGAGGCAAACACATCCGATGGTTCTCGAGAAGTTCGCTTTGCAGAAGATGACCCCAGTGCTCTATTACTCGTTCTACGTATCGCACACTTACAGTTCCGGCAAATACCCGCTACTCTCAACTATAAGCAATTGTTAAACCTCGCCTTGGTATGCGACAAGTATGACACTGTGGAGCTTGTGCGCCCATGGCTTCCTAGGTGGGAGAAACCTTTGAGGCAGTTCGCGTTTGAGCCTAACCAAGAGGAGTGGCTCTTCATAGCCTGGACTTTCGGAGACACCGAAATTTATAAGGAACTTGCCAGTACAATGGTCTCGGACTCAACCACTGACGAAGTGGGTCAATGTTTCCGTTCCGGGAGGCTGCTTGGGAACAACATGCCCCCGGGTGCCATAGGTTAGTGCGCATTCTCTCTATAAATATTACTCCCACTAATAGCACATGAAAAGAGACCATACAAGAAGGCCGGAAGGTCAAGATTAAAGCACTCCTTGAGATGTGCCAGAAGTTTGTGGAGCTTTATGAATCGGACGACATCCTCTGCGAAGCAACAGCATGGTCATCCCGCTCTGGCAAATCAGTCAGCGACGATGTCAAAAGGCAGTGCGACAGCTTGAACTTGGGCTGCCTAGTAAAGGGTTTGAAGAAATATCGAATTGTTTTGGACCCTCTTGCTACTGATGATGTACACGGCAGTGTGAGAAACCTCACCGGTCGATTGCGGTCTCTTCCTTGTTTCCCGCTCGATGGGAATGACTCCATCCACAGACGATGCAAGCTCACCAACAGAATTCATGACTGGATCATGTGTGTTGAGAGAGATGTCTCGCCGTCCGGAATGGACGAATCTCACCTGAAGCATATGGAGGAGCAGGCAAAGAAATAGCGCCTGACATACTGACAACTAGCAAGAAAGCACACACCTGCTACATGCGTCTCGAGTCAACGATCTGAAGGCATTAGCCATTGGCCTTTAGCAAACCCGGGTGATACTTCATGTAAGCCCCCAAACTTAAAACACAGCCGCGTCTTCTCATCATGCAGAATAGTACTGTGTTGCTCGGGCAATAAGTCTGGCTCTTATACGTGCGAAGGGGATGTCACATCGTGGAGAAATTCAAACGTTTCTGTTGGTGAAGTTGTTGCAAGACTTGACACTGATCAGAGTAGCTACCACCCCGATCAGTCAGTCTCGCAGATTAGGCTCGACAGGGCATCAAAAGCCTAAGGTGAGGTCTGATCAGCTACTTCTCAATAGTTAATCTACTTTATAGAAAATTTAATCGTGAATTCTGTGCTGGAACCTCCCATGCGATCGTCCATAGATCGCAGCCACCAAGAACGCTTACTTGAAATAATTTTGCAGCGAACGTTTGGTGCACAACTGTAACCATAGCCTGCTTCATAAAACCCACAGGAAACTTTGGCTGGGAAATTTGGTCCCGGGGATCATCCCAAAGACGGCGGAAAACCTTACTCCATTATTCCTCAGTGTTGGATCGCTCAGTATCTTGTACCGATCTTGTCAGCTCAGACTTTCTGTGACTTGGGTGAAGAGGCTTCTTATCGGCCGTATCTGAAAAGTGCATAGTATTATGCAAGATACAAGCCGTCCATTGGAACTACGACACTGATATGACCTCATTGGAGGAAGGCTACAATACAACATCAGAGAATACCTGTTGCTCTTATCATAAGCTCCCATGCATCTGAAATTCGCTACTTCAACTTATCCGTCAAGATAACACTATCGCCCACCTATCACAAACATCGTATTTCGCTACCGTAGATATCTTAGCTAATGGCCCTTAAAACACACCAAAATATACTCCTAAACAAGCTCGGAATCTCATTGAGTTGAGTGACCCTGCCGTTCAGAAACCTTGAGTTGCTGTAGAGCTTCAGAGTCAAGTCCTTGTGCGACAGCTTTAAGACCCAGCATAGTTGAAATTCCACGCAAGTATCAAATGAGACAGTGTTGAGGATATTGCACTCTCTTGGATCTAGTCAAATTGACAATTACGGTTCTTGCATTGTCCCCATGCCCGTGAAATCCGAGAGAATAGTAATCAGGGAGAGACCCGGTGCATGTACCATACACACAATGATTGATCGTTGTTCAAGAAGGAGCACAAACGTCTCGACAAAATTCACAGTGACATTGCTTTTCCCGAAAAGCATGCCCTTCGTCGTCTTCACGCTTCCTCTTCGTCCCACATTGCATGGGGCCATCAGGCGTGGGACCTGCTTCTGTCACTTTCACAAGCAGCTGTGAGGGCCGCAAAGGATCGCACTCGAGTCTATACTCTACAGCAGGCCGCTTGAAGTCTGACGATGGTACCTTGATCTCGGATTCGAGAGTACTCATTAACGCTGCAATGCTGGGTTCTTTGTAAGTTGCAAGACACTTGTTTGTTTCTATGTGCCGCAGCAATCCACTGATTACTTTGAATTGCGAGTCGCAACTTGGACAACGTAGCACATTCGGGTATTTCTCAGAGTGTGATTCATGAAGATGATCCTTGAGACCCGTTCTCACACCAAAGTTCATGTCACAGAGATGGCATGTCCAATCCCCTGGCGGCGTTTTTTGGTCTGTGTCCTTGGTAAATTTCCTCGGCGCACCGGCTCGAAACCACGGGCTACGTTCTCGGATTAGGTTCTTTACGAACTCAGGACATTGTTCTGATATGGCATTCAGGTGTTGGATTCTCCAGCCATTCGAGCAGCTACCAGTTTCGAGATGAACTATCATTGCTGATGGAAGCCTGAAAGCTTTGTCGCAGCCCCAACATATCGAGTCCTGTTCAACATGGGACCTGGAATGCTGGAGTATGGTCAGCAACAGGTGGACAAATAAATTCAGTGCTATAACTACCTCGCGCAAATCGTTGGCAGACGAGAAACTACGCTGGCAATTCAGGCAATAAGTGTCCCTGTGGACTTCTGCTGTCTCAAAATGCCGTCTCAGATCGTCTGTACCTGATGTTCCTGTCCATTCTGACCTGCAGGGAATGCAGGTGTACGGGTGCAAGTCCTTGCTTAAGTCCATGTGCTCCCATCTGGCGTCGGGGGTATCGAAATTAATCTCGCATGTCTTACAATAGGTTTGTTCGTGTGCCTCTGCTGTTCTGAAGTGTTCATGCAATGTTGTATGGGCCGTAGGACCTTCAACCTCTAGTCTACATGGAATGCACAAATGAGGATGTTTGAGACTAGACTTTATGTGCTCCCATCGATCATCTTGGCTGTCGAAGTTCTGAGCACACAATGAACAGTAGGTCCGAGAGTGCGTCACGCTCGCCTCCCAGTGCTGTGAGCGACTGGCCCATGATTTGAAAAGCCTGCCGCATGGTTTGCAGTAGGCATGACTGTCTGAATTGGCATAATGCTGATTCAATACTACGCTATTCGCGAACGTACGATCGCAGTCAGAGCAATGTGCCATTTCTTGTAATTGTCCTGAGATGACGCAGTAGTTGTCAATAATCCTTGGAAGTAGCGAATGAATGTCCGAATTTTGGCACACTGACAGAGAGGTATCGAACGCTACATGTCAATTGCAATTGTATCTATACAGGTCGGTAAAGACTGGTGGGTGTAGATGAAGATGGAGTTCCTATGGACGTGACAGGTACACATGGTCGTTTCCCAAGCGCGACGAGAATAGGGGTGGCTAGCGGCCACTAGTGCATGTCAGCAGATCCATAATTTCCACATTTCAGAGCCCCTTGTGACGATCCCTTAGAAGACGCCTGAATTTCTCCTTAACCTCCATATTATTAGATCAATCATTCACTGCTTCTTACACTGTGTCTCCTGAACTGTTAAACAGAAGCTCCACATCGACTGCAATTCCAATCATTAGGGGCAAATTTCCAATTGTGAATCAAAAGGCTTCTAGCGCTTTTTGTTTTGCGCTGTGAGACCAATTTGATTGGATGTTGGAGGTAAACTGAATCCTCATTCAGGTAGGCAGACCTCACAAGACGGCCAACACTCCGGTCAAGCGGCCCACATCCTCGGCGTAAAACGAAATCCATTGCGGACACAATCGCGCCATGAAGTATTCTGAAAATGTATCGCAAGTGGCAATTCGATGCTGGACGATTGTATGCTGGTAGATTGGAAGCTAAGAAAAGCTGCTGTTATCCTATCTATAATGCCATGCTTTTTGCGGCACAGTTGAAGACATGAATGGGGAATATTTTATGGAACGAGAAATTGATCTCACGTTTCAAGATCGCCGTCCCACCGGAGCCAGGTGTTCAGTTTAGAGGATAAGCCGATCAGTGGCTGACTGGGATTTCATGGTCAATGCCTGTCCCTGATCAGGACTGGATCGTGCTATTGAGACATTGTTTTGAAGCCAAACAGGGTACGGAACAGGATTTGAGTGATGGAAAGTAGAATAATGTGCCAGTGTAAGAGCAAGACTCGATAACTAAGAGGTATGAAACACATTTGTTCCAAAGATGGTAAATAACTAAATGGATAGACTATTGAACAGGGAACTAGGAAGCAGTGTTGCACAGATCCTTACCTTTTGGTCATCACCAACATGTAGGAGCTCGGATGTTGGAATGCAGTGACTCACGAGTCTCCTTTCAATGTCCATGGTCATGTACTCGAGGTCCTATGTGTAAATAGCAATATCAAAAGCATAAAGCACGCTGTACCACTGGAGCTTGAGAATCAAAAGCGGACTTAGAAACACGAATGTTTTAGCAACCTTGGAATAGAATGCTTATTAGACATAATAAGAGGTCGAAATGATCGGAGCCGGTGTGCTATCAAAACGATAGCGCTGCAGCAAACCCAGTTCACATCTAAACACACAACTTCTATCACAGAATCATTAAGAAAGCAAAACTCAACTGTGTAGCCAGATTACAGCATACATGTAACTTCAAAAGGCTTAGCAAGCAGATAGTCTGATCATACTGGAGTCATTGACTCATTCATGATAGCACACGAATGTGTGTCGTCCATTTTGTTCCGAGAAAACAGCTGAGCGCTTGGGGAGATCAGATGTCGCAGAACGGTTGTTTACCTTCGACTTGTAGCCACAGACAGCCGATCTGATCCATTGTGATGGCTCCCATGACACCACCAATCAAGATGAATTGAGTTTAGCCTCTGGTCAGTAGAAAATTTGATTAATCGACATGTGGTCCCGTAATCCAGCAGATAGACTCCAAGGTCTTTGGTCACCATGCAAAGCGATTATTACTAGCGCCGTATCAAAAAAAAGCCAAGCGATAACAGCCCTATGATTCAAACTCGATATGCAGTTAATGCTTTGGCTGCTTTCAACATCCAATCTGACCGCTCGGAATGCCTTCAGCCGATCCTTCGGCAATGGCTGTACTACCATCAAAGCCCTTTTCCATTAAATTTGGCTCTGCAAAACCTAAGTCGACACCAGTAACAGCGCCAAAGAAACGCCCTCACTCCGCCCTTGCCGAGCCAGACTCAGACCATGAAGATGAAGACCGTGGACCCCAGCTCGTATCAGCATTCGATCAATCTGGAGCAGTTGTCAGTAGTGGCGTCTCCAAAGCCCAAGCACCGTTAGTGATCCAGGTGGAGAAGAATCGAGATTGGAGGGAGGAGAGCAGGAAAAAGCGGCGGAAGAACCTGCTGCCTGCGGAGGTGCAGGCCGCGCAACAATCAGGTCAAAACGGGGACAGTCAAATTGCTCATGTAGAGCGAGATGAGGTGTCAAAGGTCTCAGGGATCCAATTTGTGAATCAAGATCAGGATGGCGACATGGCCATGCCAGAAAAGGAAGCTCTCCAACAAATCACACTACAAGAAGCCCAAATATCGAAGACGGCAGATGAGGAAGCCATGGAAGCCCTCCTCGGCAGTGAAAAGAAATCAACCTTACAAATCCCAGCTCTGGAGGCCGATGATCGAAATGGCTATCAAACTTTCGAACCCGCCTACTCAGAGTTGACTAACGAAGACGACCGCTTCAAAGCCGACGTCGCCTCCCGCCCCGACGGCGCAAGTCTGGACGACTACGCCGCCATTCCCGTCGAAGAATTCGGGGCCGCCCTGCTAAGGGGAATGGGATGGAAAGACGGGGAAGCAGTCGGCAAACGACGAGCCGGAGCCCCTGCCCCCAAAGAACCGATGATAAAAGAACGACGACCCGCACTCCTTGGTATAGGCGCCAAAGAAACCCCCGGTGGTGTCGGCGATGAGTTCGGAGCGTGGGGCAAAGCTGCAAAGGGGAAAAGGAAGACAGACTTGACGTACAATCCTGTGCTACTACAAAATTCGAAAACGGGGGAGATGCTCACGGAGGAGGAGCTGCAGAAGAAGAAGGAAGAGCAGATGAAGGGGGCCAAAGAGGAGGATTGGCGGGAACGAAGAGATAAGAATTTGAGGATTGATCAGGAGCGGAAGTTGGAGAAGAGGGGCAAGGAACGGTATATGATTGAGGATGGGAGGAATGGAGAGAAGAGGGGGGATTATGGCGGGTCAAAGGATTTGAGGAGGCGTGATCCGAGTTGGGAGAGGGAGAGGATGAGGGATAGATCGCGCTCAAAGGAGCGTAGAAGGAGGGATCCGAGCCGTGATAGTGAGAGAAGAAAGAGGAATCGGAGTCGTGATGGTGAGAGGAGAAAGAGGGATCAGAGCCGTGACGGTGAGAGGAGAAGGAGGGATAGGAGCTCAGAATATGAGGAGATCAGACACAGTTCGTCTCGACGACGATCCAGATCAAAAGAGCGAAGTCGTAATTATGGCTCGTCACGAAGAGAAAGGAGCCGTTCGGCTGAACGCAGGCAGAGGCGATACTGATGCCATGTTAGGATGATACCCCGGGATCACGGCTCTATCCGATAGCGTTGTTAGGAAAATCTAAATTGATGATGGTCATATCGACGGGGTATCATACGCTCAAAACTGCTGAAATCGCTGCCATTGCAGAAGCAGCCTCAAAGCTTTCCCCAACCAAAACACCTCCGTCCGCTTACCAAAGCAATACCCGTGCAGATCTGCCAAACCGTGAGGTTAAACCCCATCTCCATCCCAAAGATCAATGCCGTCTTTGCCGCATAATCAGCAGCGCCCTTCCATCCCCCTGCTCGCAGCCCCATACCAAACCATCCACCGAGCGGGAATACCTGGCTTCGCCACCTGGATGCCGCGGCCTGCGCTAGGGGGTCTGCTCTGGGTGAGGAGAGGAAGCCGAGTGCGAGACTGCGAACGAAGAGCGCTTCCAGTGGAAGAAACAGGAGCTCAGTGATGTGAGAAGCTAGACGGTGGGACATGCTGTCTGCCGCAAAGGCAGTGAGCGTCGTAACGCGGTAGAGAGATGACTCTGTCTCCTTCAGATTGTTCTCATTTTGAACCTCGGGTTCGTTCGTGGGCGGGGGATTAGAATATGAATTATTGCCCAAGGGGTCGTTGTAAGTGTTTGGGGTGGATATTTGGACATCCATATGTATTGTGTTGGTGCCCATGATCGACGTGGTTATTTCAATGGGTGGAGGAGGTGTTTCGGGGGTAGAGGGAAAGTTCGAAGGCGTATCAGGAGTGGAGGTAGAAGATGTGCTTTGTGAAGGAGTTCTCGGTAATTGGGAGCGAAGGCCTCCTGGCGTGATGTGCTGAGGATTTGTTCTATACCTAGAAATGATCTGCGCCAATCGGTCATAGAGCGGTTGAAACTTGCGCCCGAGGTATTGGAGATCCTTCGCAAGCTCTTCGAGAAAGCTCTTGCTCTCCCAACCAGACGGGTCGCCATTAGGATCGTTACATAGCCCAGGGATACTGTCTTCGTCCAGCTCGTCTGCTTTGGCAGCTTCAAGCGAGTATCGATCCGGCCTTTGAGGTTTAGGAACAGAAGCTCGTATATAAGCCTGCAGCTTTCCGCGGACTACGGGTTTTGTCCTTACAATGATCCACCAGAGAAAAAGTGGAGAGACTGTGATTGAGGCCAAATACTCTAAAGCAGAGCCCAGGGTCAATGTAGTTGGGAGAATGGGTAGCTGTATAGGGGAAGAGGGTGAGAACGGGATAAAGCTTTTTGGGTGAGGAAACCATGGCCATCCGGGAAGAAGACCTAAGCCTTGTAAGACAGAAAACATTTCCAAAGGCGCAAGTATGGCACAGGATAAGGCGGTGATACTGAGAGGCGGATTAGAGAATGAGATTTGCAATCGGGACTTAATTTGCTTACGACAGGTATGTAGTCTGGATGAGTACATTTGGGATGTCGGATGTTAGGGTGGTTTCGACATATTCGTCGACGCTAGAGATGAAGGTCTCAATCGCCCATGCTCTTGTGCCAGCTAGGATAGCGTACAAGGCATATGCTGGCGTCCCCAGAAAAAGCAGCTTCACGACCCCAAATTGCACCCGTTCACGTCCCAGTATCTGCGTCAGTGGTATCCTCGAGTAGAATCGAAATGCCTGATCTCGTAGTGAATACTAGCGTGGAAGCTGGTAAAAAATGGTACTGACCTGTAGTCTATGTCTCAATCCGACTATGGTCACACTAACTGTGGACAGTAGAGTTTGTTCCACAGAGTCCAAGATGAGACCAATGCCGTTCTCTGCCCCGATGTCGTCGAGTTTAGCACTGTCGATGGATGACTTGCTTCGTTCGCTTACTGTCGGATTATAATCGAAAGAATTTCTTCCAGTGCATATTCCAACAGTAGCGAGGACATCATTCATGGCCCTTCTCGATTGACGACTGAGTTCTCTAGAAGCGAGATTTTCGGGATGACCCCGGCGGTTGTATTGCTGCTGATAGACTGGGGTTTCGCGAATTCGTGTCGCTTGTGATGTTTGGTCTGCTAAATTAATTTGGGTGTCTGATGTGGTATTTGATCCTGCCATTTCATCTTGGGTTTCGAATGTTTCGGGTCGGTGGGCCTTCGCCAGACTGGCTTCAGGATCAGTATCCGAAGCTTCTGGCAAAGGCTCAAAGGCAGATCGGCCCTGTATCGTCACCGTCAGCAATGAGGATTCATCTGAGGTATTCGTCAATGCAGATAGGTGAGCACGAATGTGGGACGTTGGATATTAGTCTAGGCTGATGAAACAAGTACGTAAGATTGAAACGCAACTACAACGCAAGAGTAAAAACCCAACGAAGCTGGCTTTACAACTTGGTCTCATAAGGAATCTGGAAAGGGGGGAGACTGTACCAAAGCCAACTGGGTCATATAGGGTCGGCGTCCCATGTCGGTGATGTCTGCGGTGAGAATACAGCTGAGGCTAAAACCAGGATCTCTTCATCGTTTTCGTGACTCGAGCAAGGCAGCAGAATGCCATAGAGGCGGCATGAACTCTGTGATTAGGAAGGGTCCGCAGATAACTGGCCTGGACGAAGAGAAGAGGCTCTACATGGGTAAATAAGACAAGGCTTAGGCTGGCGAAAACAAAAAGGGAAAGGACGGAAGCCCTGCAGGAGGCCATTGGGCGGAAAGTACGCTAATGCACGACATCTCGGAAGATCCCGCTGCAAGACAACCTTAAATGACTTTTGACATCCGCGGGATCTAGGTAATTTTCGATGAGGTCTGAAAGTCGGCAATGGACGGCGGACGAGCAATAACAATCGTCTTCCACATCGTGGAGTCTGCATGGGCAACGGACTTCGACTATCTGATACCATGGCCTCAAGGACCAAGCGCACCACCACATACGACGCAGAGTGCGTTATACAGCCAATATATACAGGCGGGGATGTCGCACTCGGTAGAGGAGGTCGAATCCTCGCCACCTGTTTGGGAGAGGAGGCGCTGCTTACAGACTTGGGTACGGGGGATTTACTTGCCCGCGTAGAAGGTGTATGTACTCTGAAAATCGTAACTTGTCGTATACACAAACTCACACCGCTTGAGGAACACAGGATGGCGAAGTCTTGACCGCACTTTCCAGTAAGCCCCTCAAAGTTCTCTGAGAGGAAGCCTTTGCATCTAGCTTACTACGGCATAAGTTACCCCAACCGTTTCCCATCTTATAACCTGCTCTCGCTCGCTATCGATGCAGATTTACGCCCTTAGATCTTCTGAAGATACATCTTTGATTACTCCTGTACTTCTAAAGACCTTGAAACCTCATACAACGCCTGTGATTACAGTCGACATCGACAGTACTGGCACTCTGCTTGCGACCGGAGGAGCTGACGGCGTCGTTAAGATTTGGGATATAGCAGGCGGCTATCTCACACACACTTTTCGTGGACATGGAGCGGTTGTCTCCGCCCTTCACTTCTTCGAAGCCTCGACCTCCGAACCTAAGCTTCAACCAAAGAAAGGCAAGAAGAAGCGGTCGAGGAGCGATTTGCAAGAAGATGCACGCTTGACCCGTGATCAGGATGCTACTGCCGCATTTCGTCTGGCTTCTGGGAGTGACGATGGTAAGATTCGGATCTGGGATCTGGCAAAGAGAAAAGCGATTGCGACTCTGCACTCTCATACTTCCGTTGTTCGCGACCTCGAATTTTCTGGAGAAACAAATACATTGATTTCAGGGAGCCGAGACGCGACAATAATCGTATGGGATGCCCGGGATTGGAAGGTCAAGAAGGTCATACCCGTCCTTAAAGGCGTAGAGGCTGCAGGGTATCTTAAAGAAGGGTCTCTATTCTACACCGGAGGTGAGACTGGTCGGCTCAGGATATGGCAAACCGATTCTGGAAGAGAAATCACCAAAGAGCAAGTAGTGGGAAGTGAAGGTGATGGAATTTTGAGCATTCTACGAAATGATACCCAAGACTTCTTACTTTCCATCCATGCAGACCAATCATTAGTCCTACACTCGACCTCTGCCCTCTTTACCTCGAACTTAATAGCTAATTCCCTCAGTCCTTTGCCTGTACTTCGACGGATTTCCGGTACACATGACGAAATCATCGATCTAGCCTACGTGACACCAGATCGCTCCTTATTGGCTTTAGCTACGAACTCGGAGAACGTCCGGCTCGTGTCCCTGGCAACTTCGAGGCCAGAAACTTCTTCTTCAATAGATGCCAGCTATTTCGGCGCCGACGTCGCTCTTCTTCAAGGTCACGAGGACATCATCATTTGCATCTCGGTGGATTGGTCTGGCTGCTGGCTGGCTACCGGTGCCAAAGATAATACAGCACGCTTATGGAGGATCGATCATGCGTCGAAGGCTTACCAGCATTACGCTACCTTTACTGGTCATGCTGAATCGATTGGCGCCATCTCTCTCAATTCGACACCACCGCCAATAAATACAGCAAGAAATCTCCACCCCCTCGACCATCCACCACAATTCCTTCTGACAGGCTCCCAAGACCGTACCATAAAACACTGGACGGTCGCCTTACCTTCAAAACAGTCTATCACCTCTTCCTCACAAGCCCGAGCACTATACACCCGAAAAGCTCACGACAAAGACATCAATTCCCTCGCCCTATCCCCCAATGCCAACCTCTTCGCATCCGCCTCCCAAGACCGTACCGTAAAGATCTGGTCAACGGAAGAAGGCGAAGTCCAAGGCATCCTCCGCGGCCACCGCCGAGGCGTCTGGTCCGTCGCCTTTGCACCCAAAGACACACCTTCGATATCCAGCGAAAGCGGCTCCGCCAGCAGCAGTCGCGGCCTCGTCTTAACAGGCAGTGGCGATAAAACGATCAAAATCTGGAGTCTCAACGACTATAGCTGCGTCCGCACTCTCGAAGGCCACACGAACAGCGTCCTCAAAGTCATCTGGCTTCCGATCCCACCTCCTACCACCACAAACAACAACGACGAATCCCAACCCAACCCACAATCCAAACGACCCCCCCAGCTCGCCTCCGCCGGCGGCGACGGTCTCCTAAAAATCTGGGACGCCTCCACCGGCGACTGCGCCACAACCCTCGACAACCACACCGACCGCATCTGGGCTCTAACGGCGCACCCGGATACCGGCACCGTTGTCTCCGGCGGGGGCGACAGCGTCGTCACCTTCTGGAAAGACACGTCGACGGAGACGGCGGCGAAGACATCGGCCGCCGCCACGCAGCGCGTGGAGCAGGATCAGGAGCTGCAGAATTACATTCATAGGGGCAATTTTCAGAAGGCTATTACGCTTGCGTTGGCGCTGAATCATCCGGCGAGATTGCTGTCTTTGCTGCAGAATGTTGTTGATACTTCGCCGCCAGAAGCAGGTTCGATATCCGGATTGAAAGATGTGGATGAAGTTCTCTGCTCGCTTTCAGACGGGCAGTTGCTTTCTTTGCTTTCCCGCGTCCGGGATTGGAACACGAATGCGCGCACATCGCCTGTTGCGCAGCGTGTATTGTATGTCGTGGTGAAGAATTATCCGGCGGCGAGGCTGGCGGGGCTGGGGAAAAGGAAGGGAGGGAGGGAAGTGGTGGAGGCACTGAGAGTGTACACTGAGAGGCATTATCGACGGGTGGAGGAGCTGTGGGGAGAGAGTTGGCTTGTGGAATTTCTGCTTGGGGAGATGGATCAATTGGGGGTGAGGGAGATGAGAGATGTGAAGGAGATAAAGGCGACTGGAGAAGATGTTATTATGGTGTAACAGATGCAGCTGTTGGAGGAACATGTTCGGCTGAAGTTCATAACATTCTCAGTGCTCGATTGTTTGGGCTCCAATGGAGACGCCATCCACAAGGCAATGAAGATTTATAAAGTGAATACTAAGGTGCTCACCTACTTCATCCTCCCGATTTCGACTGCCCCTTTACATCTTTTCTCCTCTCCCAAACCATGAGGTAGCTCTCCTTCGTGAAAAGCGTCTCAGTAACAACGCGCTCGACAAACAAATCCTGAACTTCAAGCCACTCGTCCCGCGCCCGGTCCCGCACCTGCACCCTCCACACTTTTTTCTCCGCCTCTCCTTCTACGCTATCGTCGCGTGTTCGCACGGCTTCATGCGTCACATTCGCGACAAGGTCGTACCAGATGGGCTCACCAGGCGAATGCAATGACGGGTTCGGTTCAATGTATGGCGACATATCGAGAGAGCGAGTAGGGAAAGTGACGATGGTGGGGTTGTGTTCTGTGACGAATTTGTTTGTCGAGAAGCGTTTGATGTGGAAGAGAAGGTAGGGCGGTAGAGGGTGTAATAGGCGATAGCGTTTTCTTGTGTTCATGTGCTCTTGAGGGTTTCGACCATCATATTTGGAGAGGATAGAGGTAAGCGGCACTTGCGGGATAATGTTCTTCTCTAGTTCGTCCTGGAAAAGGGGGGCTGCAGGCAAGTCCAAAGTGAGCATCAGGTACCTTGTGACATCCACGTGGACTTCTCCTGCTTCTTCAAAGCGAAGGCGATCTCCGGCGTCTGCTTTTGCTGTTATCTGTTGAGACTCGATCTTCAGCTTCCCCTGGAAGACCCGTTGTATTATGCTTGTGCCGGGCTTGGTCTTGCTACCGCCTAGAGCGAGATGCATGTTGTTTAGAAACCAGCTTAGGAATTCGACAGGATCGGATTGTTGGAGAAGGTCAAATCGCTTCTTCGATTGCCGTGATATTTGCTGGAGGAGTTCATGAGGGGAGACGTGGGTTTTGAAAGCTCGAGTGTTCCATATCTTGCGCACAAGCACGGAAAACCTTTGGACTAACTCAGGTCTCTCGGAGAGGTCTTCGAGCATGAGAAAATTCCGTAAAGGCGGTATATGAGATAAGGCTTGGATTATTACATTGAAGTAGTCGTTTTCTTTGATGTTGTTCATTCCAACAAAGCCTATCACTCATTAAATGGTGCATTTCACAACGTTACGGAGAATCCAACATACCAGGTCTGTACTTCTTTCCTCCCAGATCCCATGCATCCTTGGCTTCTTTATCCAAGCGCACGACCTCGTCTCTCGAGAGCTGCGGATCCACGACAAATTTGATGTCATCCAAACTCTTGCTCTTCACTTCGTAGCCTTCTGGCAGCACATAAACCTTCTTCGTTTGCATATTGACGTAGACGTTATGACCCACCTCCAGTGCATGATAGTAGGCATGCGACCTTGGTCCCCGTCCTTGGTAGTATTTCCCGCACACTAGGCAAGCGTAAACATTGATATTGGACAGGGTGACGGAGCAAAGCTTCTCAAAATCGAAATCAAGGACACCGCGGTCTATAGTGTCGAGATAAAGATCGGAATAGCCCTCCGTCGGGGCTTGTTGTCGGGATGCGGCTGAAAAAGCAGACTGTTCGTCCTGAATCTCAGTGTCGTCGATTGGGGATAAGGTCTCTTCCAACTCCTCCTGTTCGTGGTCCGCTGCGGCAAGAATGCCGTCTCCGGCGCGCTCATCGCTCCCCCGTTCCATGCCATTGCTTTGATCTGGCAGATCAGATACTGAACTGAAGCCGTTGGTATGCCCTGTATGCCCTGATGTCTTCAGCAGATCTTGTACTCGCGCCTTTTTAGAAACTGGAGAGCCTTGCGCAGCGACTTCCTCCAGGGCCTCCTCGGCCTGTCTCTTGACCATATCGTGTGTGAAGTGGAGTACGTGTAAACTCTGATCCGACGGCAGCGTTGATGTGAATCCAAGGCAATGCCAAGACCTATCAGCCCTAGCCGAACACACTAAGCCTATTTGAGTAATTTCGAGAGTCTGACTGTCGAAAGTTTTGTTAATCCGTATGTCGTTAGCGCTCGTGAAAACGGGATTTATGGTGGGTCTCACGAGCGAGCGCGAACGACATACGGATTAACAAAACTTTTGACAGTCAGACTCTCGAAATTGCTCAAATAGGCTTAGCGCCCTAAACTCTGAGATCTCGATTCAGGAGCTTTTTGGCACCCGCTCTTTCCTCTGCCTTATGGCTCAGATGTCATCAATACTAATGTCAATTTAAGACGTATGAGATTGTATAATCATCCCTGTCTACGAACGGACCGTAAAGCAGAAGGTTATTTAGAGAGAATCTACTGTTGAAACCCTAAAGAACCGCCTTTTGCTATGCACTCAGAACTTGCTTGCTGTCATCATAATCAATCTCTCTAATTCCGTCCTTGTCAATCACCTTCACAAGCATCTAAAAGAAGCGACAGTCAGCTCTGGAGTATTGGCTCAAAAAGTAGCAGTCCACTTACGCCCTTGAAGTCTATGGGTAACCTTCGCTTGAGCTCGTCTGTGCACATTCGCAGGATTTTGAGCCCTTGTTCGAAATCGATGTCTGGATGATGGTGCTTGTCGAGAATTGAGAGGCAGTAATATCTACATTTGGGGTCAGTATTGGGCTTGTATACGAGGGACGGGTGTGGGATCGTGAGGCCTGGAAAGGAGCCATCGTAACATACTGAGCGTAGCCATGTGCGGCATATGGAAGAGGTGCCAGCGATGCTAGGTAATCGAGCCAGTAAAGGTGTGGTTGCTTTGTGATTGGATCCATGCCTCCCAATAGCAGATTAACAGTATATGGATGCCTTGATCTTAAGCTCCTTGCGAGCTCTCCGCGAACAAAATTCGCAACAGCTGAAGGCCCCAGATCTGTATCGTTTCGCATTGAGTAGAGTTGGATGTTGGCCTGTATGAACTCCGCAAATTGAACTTTAGTTCAACATTAGCCGATTGTCTTATAAAGGCTTTGCAAGACTTTTCTTACCTGTGTCGCCCGCTTCTCCCGAGAATGCCATTAAAGTGTGCTTATTGAGTTGTCTAGTCTTGTCATCAGAAGCTTTGAGAATGGTAGCACCTCTCATTGCGGCTTTAGAAGCCGCAACGATGGTGTAATCCTTTCCAGTAAAACCGAGTAGGACTTCCCTGGTAATTCATTAGATCCATTGTAACACACTATCCCCAGACACTCACATATTGATTCTATGTCTCGTTTCTGGATGATGTGCAGAATGTCTGGGCTACGCGTGAGCTCGACGGCCTAGGACTTTAGGCGGGGAAGGTAGGCCGAGGGCGCCAAGATTTCGGCCACAAGCCTTATCAAAAAGTTTAAGACGTCGAATGAACCGGTCTAAGAATTTTCTGATCATCAACGTCTCTCTGCAATGTCCACCTTCTTCACAGCCCCGGCTTCACAGAGAAAGCGTAAACGGGATGACGCTAATACCACTCCCTCGACAAAACGAAGGAATATAAACCCCAAAGTAAACGCAAAGCCCCAAACAGCGAAGACCGCCCGAGCCCGGCGAGATGAGTCTATCTCAAGTGCTGAATCGGAAGACGATGCTCGGCGAAAGTCCGCCGATGACAACGAACCTGTGTCTGACGACGAATCCGAAGATGCAGACGAGACAAACGCCGAGCGGCGACTCCGACTCGCAGAGCAATACCTACAGAACATCAAAGGCGAGGTAGAAGAAGACGTAGGCTTCGACGCCGAAGAAGTCGACCGAGACTTGATCGCAGAACGCCTAGAAAAAGATGTCGCGGACACCAAAGGCCGTCTACACAAACACATAGCTTCCACCTTTGACTTCGTTCGCGCAACCCAGACCCAATTCCGCTACCCAACCCTCACAACGACTTCGATAGCAATCTGTCCCCCTTACGCCTACACCGTCTCCAAAGACCTCCAGCTCATCAAATGGGAACTCCCTTACCCCACGCCTCCCCCATCAAAAGACGCACCCACCTCCGAGAAGGCCCCCAGACCCATCCGCCGTCGACCTACCAAACTCAGAACGACAAAGGGTGACACAAGAAAGCATGGCGACCCTTCCTACAAACACCACACAGCCCCAATCCTTTGCGTCGCCGCCTCCCCCACCAACAAATTCATCGCCACAGGCGGCGCCGACAAAAAACTAATAATTTGGTCCGCCTCCGACCTTACCCCCCTCCGAGTATTCAGCCAACACCGCGACGCCGTCACATCACTAGCTTTCCGACAGGGCACAAACCAACTGTATTCCGCATCGAAGGACCGCACGATCAAGACGTGGAGTCTGGACGAGATGGCATACGTGGAGACGCTGTTTGGGCATCAAGATGAGGTTGTTGGTGTGGCGGCGCTGGCGCAGGAGAGGTGCGTTTCTGTGGGCGCGAGGGATAGGACGGCGAGGCTTTGGAAGGTGGTGGAGGAGACGCAACTTGTTTTTCGAGGAGGGGGAAGTAGTATGGTGAAGAAACGAAATAAGAAGGACGATGACGCATCCTCTGGACCGAGACCATATCATGAAGGCAGCATCGACCGTGTAGCGATGGTAGATGATGAGATGTTCGTCACAGGGTCAGATAACGGCTCGCTGAGTCTGTGGTCCGTCCAGAAGAAGAAACCCGTTTTCACGATCCCCCTGGCCCATGGACTCGATCCAGCTCTAAAACCAGAAGAAGTGTCCGCCGACCTTGTACCGAATGTGAAGATACCGGAACGACAGCCGAGATGGATCACAGCGCTGGCTACGATACCGCTTTCGGACCTTGTAATCAGCGGGAGCTGGGATGGCTATGTGAGAGTCTGGCAGATCAGTGAGGATAAGAGGCGTTTAGAGAGGCTTGGGGTTGTGGGGAGAGTCGAACAAGTTGAAGAGGTGGTGGACGGGGGAGCTGAGGACGAAAGGGCCGAGAGGGAAAAACAAAAGTCGATGGCTGGGTTCGTCAACGACCTTTGCGTATTTGAAAGGGGAGAGCATGGGAATGATGGCTTGTCGATTGTTGCGGCAATTGGAACAGAGCCTAGATTAGGGAGATGGAAAACCATCAAGGGGAAGAACGGTGCCGTAATCTTTGAGGTACGTAAGACAGCGACCGCAGAGGTAACTCCTGAGGGAAAAGAATCACAGGCAGCAGTAGAGAATGAAATGTAGCTTGACCGTTGAATGCCAACTCTTGAGACTGGCAACAGCCGCACGATTCATTCGTCGAAGTATCACTTGCAAAGGAGAGGGAGCCAGGGAGCCACAGACCTGCGTCAATTCCACTGCTTTGAATTCTTTTGCTTTTGGAAGCTAGCATACCTGGTATATATGCAAACTTTAAGCTGAGAAAAGCTGGAAGTTGAGCCAAAGGGGCTATGGATGCTCAAAGCGCATGGAAAAAAATCGAATTAAGAATCAATGCCTTAAATGCCGCCTCTCGTTCCTCCGGGAAGATCACCGCACCATGCCATGCAGCGCTCAATACCCTGTCATGAATTCATCAGTCAAAGCAGTAACAAGGATCCAGCGGCCATCAGCATGCTATGGGTTGTTTGTTGAAACGACATATCTCACGATGAAACCGCTATGAGTTTATCGTGTCTTGAAGAGGGGAATCCGATCCCATAGCCTCCCCATTACGTCTTCGCTCTCGCT
>JAABUI010000942.1_pt1 | contig 18504 bp, 26 predicted proteins | sample 5559111 | NCBI WGS metagenome assembly JAABUI01 (sample SAMN10711870, study PRJNA513365) | rock metagenome | isolation source: Antarctica rocks | place: Antarctica: Victoria Land, Buttleship Promontory
CGCTGTGCAAGTCATTGCCGGCAAGGCATGATTGCAAGGGCTGGACATAGCGAAGCCCAATATAAACACCCTCGCGCTCACCCTCGGGCTTTTCAATCAACAATGTTGAAAGGCATAGTCTTTTCTTTTCTGTCTGCAAAGGCTGTGTGCACTGCAGGCATGCCATTGATGAAAGGCAGGTCTCTGGACACCGTGAAGGAGAGTGAAGCAGCAGGCTCGGATTCTGGTGACAGTGAGGACACCTTCAGTTTAGGCCGTGCAGCGTCAGGTTCGCTTGCAGAGTTTCCTGACTGGACAGCTGACAACCCTGCGCAGGACTGTGTTGACACCAGCGCTAATGTCTGGGAGACTTTGGCCCCCCTGACCTCCTCTGCCAACAGTCAGAGTATAGGACATGGGCTAGACTTCATTGCTCCATGACTACGGTTTTGGTGTGACTGCATGCTGGTGAAGCATGTCAGCATTGCATGCATGCTCTGTTTTGTTAGCACAGCAGCAGCCGTCATGATACTCGGCCCAACAAGTCATGCAATGCAGTATTTGCAGGTTCTCGACATGTTCTGATAGTTTAGTTACGTAGCGTAAATCAATGTCAAGCTTTGCTGATTTGATAGCAGTGATAGTTTTGTTGGCGACTTGTTCAACTTGTGTAGATTGTCAGTCACTTTTACCTCAGCAATGAAGTCAAGAGTGCAGCAACATTTAGTTTGTCAAGTTTCAGGAAATGTTCAGCACAATTGTGCTAGTAGTCATGCTGACAATTTTGCAGAGCTTATAGTCTACATGCATCTGTTCAAGCAGTCTTAGGATGTTCAGGGGCACTGCAGTCTAAAGAAAGTGTTGCCAATAACTTTTATCCGTGCCGCCTCACGCGCCCATGTAAAATGGCTGAGCCACCATTAAGCTCGTGAGCAGCAGCAGCGTAGGCTGCCATGGACATGCTTGACAATGTGTTCTGGCCTGTTAGCCAAGCTTGCCTCAAAGGTCAGTGATATTTGAAGTATGATTTTCTAGCAATTATTGATGAGGCAGATGTGCAGGGTAATGCATATGACAGGACAATGGATATGAAATTGCTGGTCTAGAACAGCCAATAGACATCAGTGATGATGATCATGAGGAAGGAGGTCGAACTGTTGATCAGTCTGAAATTCAGAACACGTACAATGACATTGCTGAAATCAGGCGCCTTGTGTGCATGCACTATACATACACACAGGCTAAATCTTGTTATTTTGGGTACGTGTATCATCTTGATAGGTTTACATGACCTGATGAAGAGCAATAGTCTCGGTGTCTCAAGCATCTTTCTTCGCCTACAGCCGCTGAGGGCGGTCACCCTTACCGGGAACAACAGGGAGCGCTTTCATTCACACTAGAATTCTGTAAGTTGCGTTTTCAGAAGTCGTCCTTTACAAGTACAGAACATTGGCAAACGGCGGGCAGTCCGCCACCGTCAAACCCCTAGACAGCTCGAGAAAGTCCAGAGACCAGCACTACTTCATTCGTTCAAGCCTCAGACAGCGTGAGGTGCGTAAGAGGGCTTGTCTGCGCTCCTCGTAGCTGAGGCATGATAGGCTGGTGTCTTCTGTCTGTCCGCCTTCGAGACCACCGCCTCGGTACTTCCGTCTGCCCACAACTCAGGACAGTATTGCAGCCTCTGCCATGACCACAACTTGCAGTCTGCAAGCTTGCCTTGGTGCAAACAGCCTGCTCGTGTCAGACATGAAATGAATGTCGGTACGCATTGCGTTGGTCTCTTGGTGACTTGGACCAGAACCTGCCAATATAGCAGCTCTCACAAAGACCATGTGTGAAATGCACTGCATTCAACCAGGTCTGCTGGCAAGAGCACTTTTGACAGTTCTGCACCACCTGATATATGGAGCAGTGCCCAACTACCTAAGTGCTGACTGCTGTGTATGCAGGGTTGAAGTCATGACAACATCCGCAAGGTGCTTGCCTGCTGTTCAAATTCTGCTGTCTGTCTCCTTGTACAGCATTGCTTGCTGCGCCACAGCATCATCTCCCAGCACCAGCAATAGCACTCAGAGGCCCACTGCACCATTTGCAGTGACACCAGCGCTGGCCCCAGCTCTCAGTCATGCTTCTGGTTTTCTTGCGCCAGACTGCGAGCACAACACCCTCACGCTGCTGGGCTGGCAGCAAGCATACAGCCCTCAGGGATGCACCATCAACACACAGCTGCCCTCCAACTGCTCCTCAGCCACCTGGCAGGCCCTTGGCTGCCTGAAGAATCTGACAAGTTTGACTCTGACAGGCCATCTGCCAGATTTGCCAGATGCCTGGGGCGCCAATGACAGCTTTCCTTCGTTGCAAGCCATGAAGTTTTCCTCAGTCAGTTTGGCTGGGACTTTGCCAAGCAGTTGGGCTCAAGACATGGCATTCCCTCAGCTTCAAACAATGGACTTCAGCATGACGCAGCTGTCAGGCCCGCTCCCAGCAACATGGGGCAAACCCGGGGCGAACCAGCAACTCAAAGTGCTACATCTCAATCATATCAACATTGCAGGTGAGACTGTACACGTGCGCCTAGCACGCATATGCTGCACCCTCGTAAGCATGCTTGGCAGACAGTTCAGTCAAGTATCTGTACCAGCACATTGGGATATGTCCATACCATGTACATACTATCAGCACATACTTATGTCTGACTCAGAAATTGTTCCAAAGGCAGCTGCAAACACCAACAGATGCGCATTTGCGTAGGTACTATACCTTTTGCATGGGGAGAGGCTGGCAGCTTTCCTTTCCTATCCTCCCTCAAACTAGGGGAGTCTCTCCTGAATGGGACTCTGCCAGCCAGTTGGGGTTCCAATGACACACTTTCGGGTTTGGCACACTTGGAACTAGCCAGCAGCAATTTCTCTGGTACCCTCCCGCCAGAGTGGGGCGGCTCAAACGTGTTCCAGAAGTTGTCAATACTCACCCTCAGAAACTGCAGTATCTCAGGTGCGTCCTGACAGGTTTGCAAGTCATGCTCAGCCACTTGTCAATAACATCAGTTGATGATGATGCAAATTTTGTTGCATACACGCATTTTAGTAGCAACATCATGGCATTGTTTTTGCTGAGTTGAAATGTGGCGCCCAAACAGTGAGTCAAACATGACCGCCTTACACTGCATGCTTTCAATGAAAAGAGGAGGGTGCATGGAGTCAATGCTCTCATCTCTGAGATGTGCAACAGCCGCTTGCAACAAACACAGCTTTCCCCTTGTGCTTTTGTGCATGCTATATGCACAACATCATACATGCATCATATGACCTACTAACACACTTCATCTGGCAGGTACCTTGCCAGAATCATGGGCAGACACGGGAGCTTTTGCAGCACTGACAAGCCTCACTTTGGATCTGTCCAATTTGTCTGGCACCTTGCCACTATCCTGGGGTAACAACGGTTCCTTTCCTGTATTTGGATTCCTTAGCACTGGGGCCTCTCTTTTCGTCTGGTGTGGCCCCATTGGCAGGTACCTTGCCAATGGCATGGAGCAGCCCAACAGCATTCCCAATGCTAACATCACTGAGTATAACCAACCTGAGCATCACAGGTAGGCTTCTGCAGGCTGGAATCTTGTAGTGATTGTGAAGTCTTGCTTTTGCATGCTTGCCACATCAGCATGGAGCCTTGCCTTGTGGGGCTCTATTTTTAAGCCTTACAGCTGCTGTATTGTATGTTGAGGGCCACATTTACAACAGCTGGCAATCCAGACATCTTGGCAAAAATTGGTCAAAGCACCATTTGCTGATGTGCGTGTACATGCGCAATATGTTCAAGTAGTCAGTGACATGTATGGTGTACACACAGAGATGCTTTACTGCTGGTGGAAAGCATCTGGTAACTGGTAAACCAGTACTATGCACAACTCTTGGTAAACTTCAGTACTATGCACAACACATAATACCTTGCTGATCCTCTCTTCAAAAAGCCAACCCCACCCACCTTCCACCTAGTCTCATACATGCCCTCCCATCTTGCCCACATTTCAACCTCAAATGGTCAGCATACTGCAGTCATTAAGACTAATGACAGTGCTGCAAGCCAGCAATCATAACTTCTGTCTTTAGATTGGCATGACCTTTGGCAGATGCAGCGGATCTGATCAGTCATGATAGATTTCTTTGATCTTCTCACACGACTCCATGGTTTCACGGTGAGTAAAGCAAATGCAACATGAAGGCACAGATTTGCAGTTGCAACCTCTAGCTGATGCAGCTTTCTGGTCGTCAACATTGGCTCAGCCCTGCATTTGGGCTTGTTGGTGTGTGTGTGCATCTGAGCATTCTGCTGATGTTTGCAGGCACGCTACCAGATACTTGGGCCGGTGCTGAAGCATTCCCCCTTCTAATGGACCTCACTCTGGCTGATCTGCCCTTCCAAACAGGCAGGCTGCCAACCGCATGGGCAAACAATGGATCCTTTCCTGTCCTCAACTCCTTGATGATTGGCCTAAGTGCGCTTGACAGCATATCATTGTTAGGATCCCTGCCGACAGAATGGGGCCACCCAGACGCCTTCAAAAACCTGCAGTCTTCAATCCTTGGAGGCCCCTTTACAGGTACCCACAGTTTTACAATACACTCAGCTTATCTGGACCATGCCATGATGATTGTGCACAGACCTGCTGTCCCTGTGAACGTGCATGCACATACTTGACAGTCATTGGCAAATCTTCATCTGCTGTCATGAGTGCTCAGTTACTTGAGATCATGTGCTCACATGACATGACCGTGACCCTTCTTGGCAGCTTCTTGTGTCACATAGTGGCTGTCATCTGATGACACATCTGCTTCTTGTGCTGTTGCAGCTCATGCTCAAAGTGCAATGTCAACCAGGCACGCAGCAATGACCTCAAGGTGGGTTGTGCACACCGCCACAACTTGCAAGCAAGCCCTGTGCTCTTTTGCTGCAGGACCAGTGCCGGCATCTTGCTATCAACCAGGTGCCTTCAGAGCATTGCCCAGCCTTGACCTAAGCGGATGTCAACTGACAGGCACTCTCTCCCTATCAATTGGCCACCAATGCTGCAGTCACTGGATGTGTCCAACAACTTTTCTGGCGCGCTATCTCCTGGAAACTCCTGACCAACTCTTCTGCAAACGCTTGATGTATCTTACAACAGCTTGACTGGCGCACTACCTGTTGGGCTGGCATCAATGGAGCAGCTGCAATAATTGACTCTCAGCACAAACTCATTCTCTGGTGAACTGCCAGCTGCATGGGGTTCACCTGGTGCTTTCAAACAGTTGTCTTATCTGGAATTCTCCTCCACTGGCGTCACAGGGGCGCTGCCTGCTGAATGGGGCAGTCCGCATGGCTTCCAGAAGCTCCAGATTTTGTATTGTGAGGACAGTGTGCAATTGGGAGGTACTCTGCCAGAGTCTTGGGCTGACCCTGGAGCATTCCCGAATTTACGTGAAATGGTCATATCAAACACCTCAGTTAGCGGCACCATACCTGCCAACTGGGGTTTCCCTCGTTATTTCCCATACTTGCAGTTGTTGAATCTTGGTAGCTCCAATCTAAAAGGGAACATTCCTGCTTTCAACAATGCAGCTTTAGCTGGTCTAGACCTAAACGACTGCAAGCTCAATGGTAGCTTGGGCATGTTTTGGAGCAGCTCAGCTCCTCTGCAAGCAGTGTCATTGTCAAGCAACCACATTTCTGGCAGCCTACCAGATGTTCAAGGTGCCCTGAGTGAGTTGACACTGTTGGACTTGAGTGACAACTAAATGACAGGAACCGTGCTACTATCTTGGCTCCAAGAGGGAAACCTTTTGTCGCATGTTTCTGTTCTGGATGTGGGTGACATTTGGCCAAGGTCGGTGGATCTGACAGGCTGGAGACAGCAGTTGTGCCTGCAGATGGACCTGTATGACTTGGATGTCACAGGTCAACAAGCAAAGCTGTTGCCAGTCGCACGACATAGCTGGGAGAGTTATGAGAACAACTTCAATTACAATGTTGATGATGACTTTGATGATGTCAGCATTCCTGCCTGGCTGCAAGAAGACACGGCTGTCAGTCAGTGGACACTTGGATACTTTGTGCAAAACACCAACAATCAGTTGACCTCTGTGAAGGACATCTGCGCAAATGACGACTCAAGCCATGTTTTGCTCAGTGTTTGGTTGGTGTTTTGTGGGAGCTGCTTGTTTGTCTTGGGCATCTATGTGTGCCTACAATGGCATCAATTGCATGGCTCAGTCCACCCTGTACTGTGGCGGCATTTGTTGCATGTTTGCGAAGCTGTTGAGGCTTTGTATGAGGTGTGCTATGGGCTAGGTGGTCTTGCATTTTATTACTATGACGTGATTACAAGCATAATTGTGTTGGCTCAAGTGAGGGGCAAGTGGCCTGCTAGTGCACTTTTGGCCATTTTCCTGGTCCATTTTGCAATAACTGGCGTCATTGTTGCCTTCCATGGTATTTAAAGGCTATTTGACGTGCAGTATGACTTGTCTGAAACTGGCTTACGCTTGTCATTTCTAGTAGTGACATTGTCCCTGCTGTCCCAGCCCATTGATGATCCCTATAGTGTTGCTGCTAAATACATGTACCTGTATAAGACAGGTGTTCCTGTTCACAAAGCATGTTGTAGGTCTCCCTGGGTTTCGATGGTTGCATCCCGGATTTGTTGTTGCTTCTAGATTGCACTGCTACTTGGACAGTGTCAAGTATGTTGGCCTGAGTTGGGTAGATCTCGAAAACTATGAGGGCATGCACAACCTGATAGCTGCTTGTTTACAGAGTCTGCCCACAGTCATCTTGAACTCTATTTTGTTTTCCTTAGGCAACAACCCCAGTCACGGTATTTTCTTGTCTAGCAACCTCTTTGTGGCAGCAATTGTTGCTTCGTTCTTAGCAATGCTGAAGACTTTGACGGAGCTTTTGTGGCAAGCATCCAGAAGAGATACGCACCCCATGAGAAACGCAGCTAGTTTAGTGGTTGGCAAGACTCTGGCAGGAGATGCAGCACACACAAAACTAGGTGCAAGGTCTATGAGTGTTGAGCTGCTGACTCTACAGTATCTTGAATCTGCCCCTTTGGGAGACCCTGCACAGCCTTCAAGAAGTTTACGGCAGCAATGGAGCTACAGCTTGAGTTTAAGCAACCCTCGATATTCATATCATGCAACTACAGACAACACTAGCAGTGAAGTTTTGAATGAAGTACATTGGACTTGATATTTAAAGGGTTCAGCGCAATATTGACACGCTGAATTGAATGTTCAATTGAATGACAATGATGCTGACTGATGGCACCAGTCTGTTTGAGGTTTGAAGGTCGGTTTGCACCACCTGAGCAGCTTCAAACTTGAACATGGGAAACCTTCCAATGCTGAATGCATTTCAAGCCTCGCTACACTGCGAGACTATGATATCAGAAACAAACGCTGGAGAGAACTCAACCACTAGGCTTTGATAGTTGCACAGTTTACTGGCTGACTAGGCTGACAGATGGGCTTAGTGTTGAGGCTTTGAAGCATATACAGTAACGGATGGGCCTTGCTATGTACAAATCGCTTTGTCAGATGCTCACTAACCCCCATATGGTGCTTGCGCTGGGCTTGGACTGCTAGTAGGAGTGGGAGTATATGTCGGACTTCCAGTAGGGCTAGGGGTGGGGCTTGACTCAGGGCTTGGGCTGTAATGTTGACTGTAGCTAGGGCTAGGAGTGTAGTGAGGGCTGTACATGGGGCTAGCGCCGTAGCTTGGACTGCAAGCAGGACTCTGTTCAGAACTTGAATCATAAGTGGGACTTGGAGTGTAGTTGGGACTATAGTTTGGACTGCTGTAGCTTGGGCTATAGCTGGAGCTGGGTTCAGGACTAGAAGTGAGGCTAGAATACAAACTAGGAGCAGATCCAGAGGTAGATGTAGGGGTAGGGGTAGGAGTAGGAGGGGTGGGCTCAGCTCCACTGTCTGACATCACACTTGATGAGTCACCAGGTGCTGGTGCAGGTGCTGAGGGCTCATTGCTGCCCGGTATGCTCGTAGCACCTCCACCGCCACTGACAGAGCTGGGGCTTGGTCCACCGGCAAAGCCATTGCCACTGCTAGAGCTAGGGCTGGGTCCATTTGCGGAGACACTGCCACTGCTGCCACCGCCAGTGCTAGGAGCTACTGCACCAGCTGAGCCGCTGCCACTGCCAGCACCGGGTGTGGGACCAGACGCTGAGTTGGTTGGAGTGAGTGTTGCTGGGGCCTGGGCAAGGCTGCTGCCAGATGCCCCAGGGCTGGATGATGAAGAGGATGGGGCAGGGGCCAGGGCGGTGGGGCTGCCAGTGGCAGGGGTGAGAGGCACTACAGGAGATCTGCCAGGAGTTGTAACAGGCGGAGTTGATGGCACTGGAACATCACTCTGCAGACATCATTCATGCTTGCCCTCCAGCTGTACTTGATCATTGCAATAATACACACAAACAACCTGTGTTACTGGAAAGTAAGCCAGCAAGTCATCAGATGCACTTGCAGAATGCCAAACAGAGGCGTACTGATAGAGCAATGCATTGCAAAGGTTGTCCAATACACGGGTTGGGACATACAGGTGCCATTGTCCAACTCACAGTCTGGGACACCTGGGTGTGACAGAGAGAAATGGTATGCTGTGAAGGAAGACAAGCACATACCTTGGGGGGTGGGGCTCCTCCTGGGGCCAGGGGGGGCGCAGGGGATGCATTCTGGAACAGTGCTGTTGCCTCTACAGTCCCAAACACAACAACGTCAGCAATGAAATGACAGCAGCAGACGCTGCACTTGTGCCCATAGTGCGCAATACATAACCATTGCTCAGCCTGATGTGACCACGCCTTGAAACTGTGAAAGTAAACAGAGATTATGACATTGTGTTGCTTGCAGTTTCAGGGCATCATTTCAACACGTGATGCTTTTCTGATGTGCAACCTGTACCTTGTAGCACTGATACTTAGTCACAGCAGACTTAACAAGCACAGCTTGCATGCATCAAGACTTGCTCAGGTCAAATCAGGACTGCATTACAGCGCAGCTACATGAGTACAACAGCTGTGCTTTTGTCCAAAGCATAGCATCAATGCAGCATATCAAAAGCAACAGCCAAGAACAGCTGCAGCACATTTCTCCCAAGGTCACAGCTGCGCAGCATTCATGGCCAAATAACACAAAGGTCGTTGAGTGGTCAGCAAATCAGCTTACGTGCACTAGCAGAGGCGCTGGAGGTTGAGGCAGGTGCAGACACAATGGGGATGACCTGTGTGGCTGCAGTGCCGGGTGGGGATGGTGCAGCAGGAGCACCTGCAGCCGCCAACTTGGGTGTCACAGCATGGCACAGCACAGCACAGCACAGCACAGCACAGCACAGCACAACATAATGTTTTCTAGGCACAGCAGAGAGCAAAAGCATTAACTAGAAGAATGATCACAGCCAAGCAAGCACTGCATGAAGCTATGTGGTATGCATGCAGTGCAATTCATGCACACAAGGCTTATGTGATCACAAGACCCTTGCACAGGATCACAATGTGTCATTCCCCAGCAGGAGCTACAGTGATGCACATCGGATTGGTGTACATCGGATTTGAACAGGACCAACCTGGAGCAATGACAGGGCTGGCAGCGCAAGTGGCCACGGCCTTGGCATTTGCGCTAGCTGTTGCAAAGGGTCCAGACACACTTGCCTTGGCAGCTGTACAGCAACCAGATGCATCAAGGGCAAGCACTACAAGACTTGGCTGAGAACGCAGACAGTTTGACCTGTTTGGAGAATCAACAACCATGCAGCATCAAGGCAAGCAATTGTGTGTTGTGACAATGCTGAAAATCTCAGCTTAGGGGGTGTGCGAGCCTTGATAGACCCTGCTGTCACACACAAGGATTTATGATTGCAGCATGCAAGAGCAATGGTGCATGGATGATGGTGCATATTTCAAGATGTACACATTTACACAGTTTGCTTTACAGCATGGATGATGGTGCATCAGAACTGATGACAACAGGGCTTACTTGCGATTGCAGTGCTAATGACACCATTACAATTGGCAGAAGCAATGGCGGTTGAAAGGACTGTGGTAGCGGCAGCTGCAGCACTGCCTCCCTTCTGCAAGGCTGCTGCATACGCGTGGCCAGCTGCTTGTGCATTGCCTGAGGCCAGAGCTGTGGCAAGCGCCTGTGAAGCACAAATGCAAGCTGACCATGGTAGTCTTGACCAGCCTGCTTAAGTGTAGTGCAGATGTGGCAACTGCTGTTGGTTCTGAACAACAGTTGTGATGGGTGGTGTCCTGCTGCAGTGCTTGGTCATGTGACTTTTCCCCGAGCATCATGGTTCGACCAAACCGACATGTGCACACGTGATAGACGTCACAGAGGGGTTACTGGCACAGACAATCACGCAGCATTTGGGTCGTCACCTGTTCTGTGGTTTGATCATTGCAGCGCTGAATACAAACAGCTCAGCAAAACCTTGCAATGTGAACCATGATGTGGCTTATGATTGCCACATATGGCAATACACGCAACGGCATCATGCCAAAATAGTGCAGCGGCTGACCTGTACAGTTGAGTCAGCTGAGGTGGAAGCTGCTAGAAGACAAGTGCTGATGCTGTCAGCCTGAGCTGCTGCAAAGGCAAAGGCACTGCTCTCCCCGGCATAATATGCAATACTCTGGGCTCCTGCAGCATGTCAATCCAGTACTTCAATGCGCTATGAAGCAGGGACACTGTTTACCTGTGGCACTGTCACTGGCACTGGCACTGTATGGATGCTGTGTTTGACACAGCCACTTGCAGCAGGAACACTGTGTGATGCAGGCACTGTATACTTTCACAAAAGTTGCATCAGCACGGGAAGGCATTGCACAACACCAGCAACGCTTGCAGAGACATGTGAGCTTGTAAAGGTCTCCGTATCTAGCTGCATATGCAGCAATAATATGCTTGCCAGCATAACAATCACTGCAGTGCCCTTTTCTTTTAAGCCAGTACCATAGAAATATGGAAGGAGCAGCATTTTGGGCAAGCATTTTGTACTTACTTGTGAGGATGCCTTGCACTTGGCCACAGCCATTGTCTGCTATTGCATTAGCCACAGCCAGTGCTGCAGTGTTGGAGATCGAGCTGCAGCAAACAGCAGCAAGTCAACAAGCACTGTTCTTCTGTCAACTGACTCAGAGCTGGCAGCACGAATTGCAGTGACAGGTTAGATGATCCCTGCTGTTTGTTGCACTTTGGTCATCCGAGATTAGGCATAACAGACGATTGCAGACTGCTAAGGGTGCAAGCATACATAGACAATTTATCAAGGCCAAGATACGGTAAGACTCTTACCATCCCAAAGTAAATGCTGCATAGATGGCCTGAGCTGCTGCTTCAGTATTGGATATGGCGATGGCGTTGGTCAGAGCAGATATGTATGCTGCTGCAGCATAATTGTTGCAGGTGTTGGGGCTGCCGAGTTGTATTGCAGCGGCCGTAGCATAGGCTGCGGGAACGGCATAGCCGAAGGCAAACGATAACGAGAAGGCGTTGGCAATGGCTGTGGTGTCGCCTGCTGCGCTTGCTGTCGCGATGGCTTGCGATGCGCCATCTGCACGCGAACATGCGCATTCACACTACCACTGTGGCGGCCAGATATGAATTGTGCACAGCATCAAGCTTAAGCGGAACGCATGGTGACAGAGGCGCTGGTAGCTACGGTGCACATAGCTCACCTGTGTTTCCAACCAGTATGGGTTCCAGAATGTTGAAGAAGTCCTGGCTAAAAGCTGTGCTTTGTAGCAGGGCACGCTTACCGCCATGCGGCGAGGAAGCTGCTAGAGCAAGGGCCTTGAAGTCCTTCGATGTGATATCGCGCATATCGACGTCTACGGCTGCTATACTGGCGGTCGCCTGCAGCAGCTGTGCGCTAAGCAACAACACTGCTGTCAATGAGCTGAACGTGCTGAGCAGCATCCTGGTTTGAGCGCAACAGACTTAGGCGGTCTGTCAGTTCAGAAACTGTTCAGTCTTCGCAGCGCAAGAAGATATCACACAGTCTGTGTAACGATATGCCTCGATGTACCTGACGTTGCCGTCCTTAGGCGGCTGACGGCACAAGCTTCGCTCGAGAGTATTGGCGCAAAACCTCGGCCAGGAGCATTCTCGTTGCCAGATGTCAAATTGAAATTCAAGCGGACGCTACGTGTCAAAGTCCTTAGCTCCTGCGTGAGCTCTAAATCAGCCACTTCACAATGGCAGTCGAGCACTTGCTTGACACGTGCCCTCGGACACTGCCACCATAGCGATTCACGGCGACACAATGATGCAGGCCTTTATCTGGCCAATGCTGACGTTCTTGGGATCAGAGTTTGCTACTCATTTGTAAACATACGTTCATTCAGACTTGGTCTTGCACATATGTGGGAGTTGCTTCAACAGTCTACAAGTGCCCCAGCATTGCTCTGACTTTGGCCCGTAATGCATCAGCACTGCCGTCCACCATGTCCTCTGCATTGTCATTGCCCCTTTGTCGGCTTCTTTTTGCAGGGGACTGTGAAGAACTCCTGCCACGGCTGGACGACCTTGATCGTTGCCGTCGCTTGTGCCTTGAGCTGTGCTTTCGTTCACTTGATTTTCTGCCGTGAGAAGAATGTCTGCTTTGTCGCTTACGCTTGCGATTTTTGCTTCTGGTGGTGGATGAAGCACTGCTGTCACTGCTTGAACTTCTGCTTCGCCTACGCGTTCGCTTACGTTTATGCCTATCCTTTCTGGATCTGCCCTCCAAGTGTTCACTATCATTGTCATCTGAAGAAGTGGCAGTGCTGGGCTTGGCACCTGAGTAGCACAGCTGAAACATCAGGGTTGAGGCGCCAAGGAAAGCAATGACTGATCTGAGACAGAAAACCTCTCAATGTGTATAAAGCTTGGTAAGCTGATAAATCGACTCCTCAGGTACCGTCCACGCCATCCTTGCAGGCAGACTTTGCGTGTACAAGCAACTCTCGTACAACAGCGCTGAACACGTAGGAATTACAATTCACAGGAGTACAGCAGCACTGGACCGGTCACGGCTTATTGAAGGCACATCCACTGGAGAAACGGGCAACATGTTCAGCAGGTTTGCTTTACCTCTGTCGTTGGACTGACTAGCTGGCTTGCCACCAACTGAGAATGGAAGTGGGAATGTGCGCTGCTCAGGCACCAGATCTTGTCTGGGTCTGATGAGGGCTTCCAGGGAAGGCAAAGGCGAGGGGGGCGGGGCGCTTAGGACTGGCCCTGACACTGGCTTCCCCTCTGGCTCATCAACTATCTCCCCTGGTTCTGGCGCTTCATATTCCTCATCATCTTCCAGCTTCATGTGAATCACCTCCTCCTTTATTTTGAAAATGATTTGCATGGTTCAGATGTTCTATTAATGCTATACAGCTGATGCATCTACTCAACAAACTCTTTGTGCACATCAAAACAGCAACAACTTTTTTGACACCAAAAGCTTCAAGGAGCAAAGCCTGCGCAAAGAGCAGCCTGATATATTGATGTACAGGGTGATTCTGCAGCAAATGGGCTGTTTATGTCACATCTTGCCACAAGCATAGCCCCAGCACGTCGTACTTGTGATCTACCAGACCATATTGGCAGGAAAGCAGCACATGCCTTCCCAATCATGAGCATGTTTCAATCTCTGCCTCAGACACATGCACAGGTTGCACATACCTCAGCATCACTTGCAAAAGCTTGCCGGTACTTGGCCAGTGCTGACTGCTGCTCCTTGCGTCTTTGTTCCTCTGCGTCTTCTTTGCTCTTCTGCTTGGCTTCCAGCATCTGCCTCATGAGCCTGCACTCACATTTGGGTGAATCAAGATTCATCAAACTAGGCAAATCACTTTTCAGCACACTGCATTGCGATGCAGTATCACAGAGGCAAGACACGTACTACATGACACACCACCACTCAGCCATGGTCAGCTGGTGCGCATGCACAAGAATCAAAGATGTCATTGTGTGTGTGCAACAAAGACACAGTGGTACTGCCGGCCCTGTCAGTAAGTGCCTTTCATGGCTAGAGGCCATGCTACTCTTCACAGTGAGGCCTCTGGCAATTGTACATGCGCAGGCGCTGCAGAGAGCGCAGTCATCATGCAGCCTCAGGATGAGGTGCAGACAAGCGTCATCTGCCCTTTTCCTTGCAATCAGGATGCCAGGGGACATAGGCAGCACCAACAAACAGGGGGCTGTCACAGATCTGACCTGCGTCTGTGCGCCTTCTTTTCCTCCTCAGTCATATTTGGCTGATGTTGATGCTGCCGCTCTTGAAACAAAGCGCTCTGAGCTTCCATCACAGCTTCAAGGCTCAAGGCAGCCGCATGGGCAGCATGCTGCTCTTGCTCAACAGGCTGGCTTGCAGCCTCCTGCTCAATGGACTGACCAGCCAAGTTTTGTGAAGCTGCATTGTTGCCTGCGGGAAGCAGTGGCATTGAAACACAGCTGAACGTGCCAAAGGTGTTGCTCAGGACAGTCTTCAATTGAGCAAAAAACACAAAGGGATCTGCTGGTTTGGAACTCACGTGGAGAACACGATTCATGGTTCAAGATGATTGAGAGCATTGTAGAGCAAATAGTGTACACCCTTGCATCACTGTCAATGGATGATGCAGCTCTGCTGCTGACCCACATAAACATCACACATCAAGATGAAATCTTGCACCTTTGGCAGCAGCTGTTGTCTCCTGAGCATCGCCTGACTGCACTGCATCCGAGTCCTCCCTTGGGGGCTTGCTGGCAAAGCGAGGATTATTGCGCACAATAGTCACGCCTGAGGATGCAAGCTTGCTGCTGGCTAAAGCTTGTGGAGCAGCAACTGGCCTGGTGTCTCTGCTGACATCTCCACCATCATCAGCGTCAACCATCCTGTCAGAGGCTTTGGTAACCATGGCATCAGCAGCACCTGCTTGTGCAGCAGCCGGTTCTGCCGTTACAGCAGCAAGTGGTTGCTCATCTGCAGCAGGAATGTCTGTTGTGGTACCAGCTGTGGCAGCCGATGTTAGTATCTGAGCAAGGCTGCTGTCCTGGGGAATGGCAGCTGCAGCTTGGGCATGCAGATCCTCAGCAGCTGCTTGTGCTGCCTGGGAAGGTACAGTCGCATTCGTGGCTGCTGCAGCCTTGGCTGTGCTTGCTAGGGCAGCGTCAGGCTGAGATGCAGATGCTTCAGGCCTCAGCTGCCCTCTTAAAGCTATGACCTCATCAGCAGTGGCTTGGCCTAGAACATCCACTAGCTGCTGCCTGCACAGAGTAAGCTGGCAACTTGACAAGTGTCCTGCTGCAACACTGTACTAACCGGAGGCCCTAAACAATGATGATGAGTGCCTCCCTGGACCTCTGAAAAGAACCAAAACAAAGATATGCATGCATGGTAGGTCCCAGCTGCAAATCTCTTCTTCTCAAAGGCAGGCCATACAGCTGGAACTTTTGCAGCCGGGGCCTCTCATGCATGCATATCTTTGTGATGGGTCTGTTCCAAGCTGCAAGTGCAACTGCTGGACAAGGACACGCCTAGCACATTGCTGGGAGAAGCAGAAGATGAATTGCATGCCCGCATGATGCATCATCTAAAGTCAAAACACGTCTGAGCAGCAAAAATCAACGACGCAATGCAATTGAGCCAGTGCAGCATACATGGTCTGATGATATGATGATTGTGACTTTGACTAGCAGCATACCTGTAGTACTGATGGTACTGGTTCCAAGGTAGCAAAAAGGCAAAACGCGGGTTGGCCTTCTCCTTGTTGCGTACGGTGGCTTCAAATTTGGGACCAGCTTTCTGCAAAGCAAATATAGCTGAATCAGTACCTGAACATCAGGAAAGCATGCACAAAACAGACACACCACACAGACATTTATACACACAGCTTATTTTGTGCAGGTGAGCAAAGAGCATGGAGAGCAGCAGCATATATAGGGTTATGTCTAGGCTGTCACATGTGCACTAGCTTTTCTGCACATGCATGCAATGCACATTGGAACTGATCAAGGGTACAGCATTCTGCTGTTACCATGTTCCAGCGAGCTGCCATAGATTGCACGCCGACATGGCAATGCCATGGCCTTCAGCTTCAGAAATCCTCACACCCTGATGCACAACAGGTTAGCCTGCTTCGGAAGAGGTCCTGGACTATGCCAAGCATGGCACAACAGTGATTGGTGGATGTACACATGGCCTGAAGGGCCCACCTTAATGAACAGTACCAGTTTCCGAATGATGGCCTGGATTTCTGCTGGGACCGCAGCAGGGTCACTGACAGTAGGTGAGATGAGTTTGCTTGGGGCCACAGCATGAGCTTGGGGGTGAGATTGTTGAGGGTTGGCAAGAGAGCTGCCAGCAGCATGTGCTGCTGACTGGCTAACAGGCTGGGGAGTTGGCCTGCTTGTCATGCCAATGCGCCTTGCCAGGGCTTGCATGTCTGCAACTGGTGGCAGTGCAGCTGGCTGAGCTCGCGCTGTGAAATCTGCAGCAGCAGACATGCTGCCTGCTGCAACTGCTGTGTCTGGTGCCTGGGACTGACTTGAAGCAGTGCCCTTCGGTGCTCCAACTTCTTGTTGCATCTCTTGCTCAGGCTGTGATAGCACTCCAGGTGCTTGAGCTGGCTGACCAGCATTGCTTGCCTCTTGCAGAGAGGCATGATCAGCGGGCAGCACAACTGATGCTTCTGCATGCACAACAACACATGCTTTGAATGACAGGCATCTTTTGTGAATCACAGTGTTGGGGCTGCATGTGTGTAGACAAATGTACATACCCTTCGCTTGCACTGCACTCTCATGCATATAGACCTTATACAAAAGAGTGTTGCTGTCTTTGCATGTTGCGATAACCTTGTGGAATTGAACATGATGCACATATGGGTTCTGACCTTCAGACTTGCTGTCTGCTGCAGCTGAAGGTGCAGCATCTATGACTAGCATATCCTGCAGCAGAAGTCACATGTCAGCATTCTTTTATATTGCCTGTGGCCATGCACAACGTGTCTCGAAGAACGCTTGACAAAACACTGCAAAGGACCATCTGCAAGTAAACATGCACGGCACAGCTGTACCTCTGGCTTTGTTGAGACCAGCCATCTGAAGTAGGGATGCTGCAGGTCACTTGGCTCAAGGAAGCTGAAATTGGGGTTGGCAGCTTGCTTGACACGCAGAACAAACTCAGTCTGACCACCAGCTTGGCACACAAACTTTGCAGTCTGAAGAATAATCTGCAGGGCAAGTCAAAATGGGCATGGCTTGATGTAGCGCATGCACTCATGAAGCAGGAATTGCCAACATACCTTGTGCATACGCTCCGTCTTTGGAAGATGCTTCTGCACAAATACTGGAACAGCAAATGTTGGTGTGAAGGCAATATCTGGAACAGCAGGTGCAGCAGGTCCTGATGGCGGAAGTGCCTGGCCAGGCTCTGGCTGCGCATGTGCCTCTGAGTCGCTGTAAACAAAAGGAACTGCTGCGTAAGCTGCTGAGCTTTCGACTTTTGGCTCAGGTTCAGGACCTGCACACGCATCTTGACATATAGTCTAGATTGTATAGACAGGCAACTCAGCCTGCAGCTGGCCAATGCAACCTGGCACTGCAGTGTCTTGCTCGTCATCAGATGAGGCGCTTTCGGGGCTTGGCTCAAGATTTAGATCTCTATAACGTTCAAACTCCAAGTCCTCCTGTGTGGTGTCTGCTTCTTGAGCACGCAAATCCCGTCTGTGTAGAGCCTTGCTAATTTGTGCACCGTCATGAAGCAGAAGCCGAACGTCATATCTGTCTACCAAAATAGTATTATCTCCTAGCCAGGCTTGCAGGTGTCTTCCCGTATCCAAAGAGGCTGCCAGATCACTGTCACAAAATAGTGTGCAACTTTGACCGTAAACGCAACAGGACAGGTCAGAATCTTCACGCTCGTGGCCAGAATCTCTGACACCCGCAAACGCGTCCCGCATGTTGCACACTATGCCAGCTAGAGCCTGTTAGGCTACATGCCAGCTATAACGTACCACCCCGCGTATAACTTGCACCTGTTCCCGTTTTCCGCCCACGAGGCTACATGTAGAGCTGTGATCTACGCTTCGTTGACCAGCGTAGAGTAGGCGTATATAGCCTGCCAATATAAGAGCAACAGGAACGCTGGAGGGCGGATGAGCGTTATTTCTCGCCCAAGCTAGAATCCCATGCGCCACCGATGCGCCAGAATGCAGCGCCGATGCAAATCGAACTCAGAGCTCAGCGCACGGATTTGTCATTACAGCCTTTGCGGTGCTAAATGACAAAATGGCCTTTGCCAAAACCGTCTAAGTCGTGGAGTGGGATGCAGCTACTAGCTCGGCTTCCCAGCGCGCCTTGTTCCGAAGGCATCCCTTCTTGCCGGTGGCGCACTCTCCGCATCTGCGCTTGCTTGCTGGCTTGGCTGCTGCGGGTGCTTGAGCTACTGTCACTGCAGCATCACTGTTGATCTGAGTGTTGCCTCTAGCAGGTGAGTTCTCCTTGTTGGCTG
>JAABUI010000943.1_pt1 | contig 18485 bp, 20 predicted proteins | sample 5559111 | NCBI WGS metagenome assembly JAABUI01 (sample SAMN10711870, study PRJNA513365) | rock metagenome | isolation source: Antarctica rocks | place: Antarctica: Victoria Land, Buttleship Promontory
GCCCGGCGCAAGCGATCGTTGAGCCGGTCTTCGGTCAGATCGCCACCCTGCAGGGCAAACACGTCCTGCTCCGCGGCCTGGACAACGCCCGGGCCGAGTGGGAACTGCTCGCGACCTGCCACAACCTGCGCAAACTCCACGGCCACCTCGGAGTCACCGGCCTGGGAAGGCTCCACCCGGCCACCTGAGGCCCCGGGCAGACAACGCGGAACCATCACCAAGGCCCTCAGAGGAGCTCACAGCAGCAGGCCCGCGTCACCCGCCGCCACCTCGCCATTCCAGACTCCACGCCGTCGCACCCTGCGACCACCCTCAGCCGGTTGGTCCTTTCCGACCCACGCTCCTAGCCTGGTATCCCTAGACCGTTCACCTCCGTGGGAGCTCTTGCCGGGTGCCACCTCTCACGCCCGTGCAGGACCCAGATTCTCCAAGGAGCATGATGACCGTCCTGGAAGTCCTGATCGCCTTTTTCCTGCCACCGGTGTCGGTCGCGATGAAGAAGGGCCTGAGCAGCAAGGTCCTGATCGCGCTGCTGCTCCAGCTGTGCGGACACATCCCCGGCGTCATCTACGGCATCTACATCGTCACCAAGGAGTAGGCACCCGTGCTGCCGCCGACCACCACCGCGGCGGTCTGCCCGCCTCCCCCGGCTCGGCGGCGGGGGCGATCGAAGGACTCTGAGTCCGGCGGGCTCAGGTGGCGATGGGTGTGACGGGTGGCTGGTCGGGTAACCGTCGCTCATGTTTCTGTCCATGCGACTTCGTCGATGGCTGTTCGGGGTCCTGGTGCTACCGCTGATCGGCCGGGTCCTGACCCGGGTCGGGTCGCGGGTCCAGGCCACCCGGCCGCGGGCCGGTAGAACGCTGACCGGTGTCGGCGAAATCTTGGGGGCAGGCCAGCGCCAGCGGCGCTCGCCGAGGTAGCCGCCACTGTTGCTGACTGCGGGGCCCCTGGGTGCCAAGCCGGGTAGGTCTGATGCCTGATGGCAAGAAGGCGCTGGCGCGTGCGCTTCGGAGCTTGAACTGCTCGGCATGATCTCCCGATCCCGCGACCGATGTCGTCGGGGACTTTGCTGCACCCCAGCTGCCTGTTGCTACCCCTGGCTGCTCAGCAGAGCCGGTCTGCCTACAAGGCGGCGGCAGGCTGCTCGTGGGACACCGTGCGGCCGATCGTGTCCCCCCGCCGGCAGGCCGCTGGCCGGCGGGTCGAGCAGGACCTTCACAGCGCCGTGGCGTTGCCCTGGGCGGTCAGGTCCATCACCCGCGGCGGTGTCCAGCTCCCGGGCCTCGGCGGAGGCCAGCGTCGGCGCATGCAGGGCTGTCAGGGCGTTGCGGTGGTGCTGTCCGGGATGCTGACGCCGTTACGCGAGGCCTTGCCCTGGATGCCACCGACGATCCCATTGAGGGCCTCGATGCCACTGACGTCACCGTTTCGCAGCTGGCTGACCGCGCCGCTGATGCTGTCCCGCACCTGCATCAGGGGAGCCGAGATCGCCTTGCACAACGTGGGGTTGGCTTTGGCGTCCTCGGTGGCCAGGCGGACCTGGCGCTTGATGAACAGCGCCGCTGCCCCGGCCTTGAGGAACGTCCGGATCCGTCCGCTGGCTCCCTTGCGGAACGCCCCGTTGCGGTACGGCTTGTACAGGTAGCGGTGGAACACCCCGAACCCCTCAGCGGCGTGCAGGACGAAGCGGGTCTTGGCGAAGTCCTTGGTGTTGCCCCCGGTCGGGCAGTCCGCGGTTGCAGCACCAGGCGTGCTCTGTGCGCCCCCGGACGGTTGAGACGTCGAGGTGCCAGAACCAGCACCCCCACTGGAGCCGTAACCCCCCGACGCGGTGCCGGAGCCTCCGCCGCAGCCAGCGAGCAAGACCGACAGGGTGAGCAGGCCAGCGAGCAGCGGTGCGCTACGGCGGGTCACGCGGACTCCTAGATGATTGGCAGGTTCGCGCACGCGGTGTCCGGGTGCTGCAGCGATCCTGCCCGGCAGGACTAAACACACCGTCGGGGTCGGCAGGATTGCAGCCGTGCCGCCAGGCACCTCGGCCTGCTCGAGCGGTTCAGCACCCGGAAGAACCCGTCTGCGTCCCCCGCCCGAAGGGGTGAGCGCGTTCACTTGAACCACCACGGTGCCTCCGTAAGCTTTCCCGGAATGCGTTTCCTTCCGTCGTCCGAGGGCAGTGCGGGTTCCTCAGCGTGCGCCACTGACGCCTCCTCCTGGTTCACGGAAAGGCATGTACATGCGAACAGCACTGGTGAGCACCGCGCTGGCAGCCGGCCTCGCGCTGGGCGGAGCGCCGTTGCTGGCAGCTCCGGCCTGGGCCGGCAGCACCCCCAGCTCGGCGGTGGCCACTGCGGCCACCCCGTCCCCGGCCCCTGCCCCGGCCGCCACCCAGGACAACGACCACACCGGCAGGTACGGGCTGATCGGGCTCAGTGGCCTGCTGGGACTGTTCGGTTACAAGAAGTACCAGGACCTGCGAGCCAGCCGTACCAGCTCCCGGGGCGGCCCGATCGGTGGCGTGGACACCGACGGCTCCGGCTCGCGCCGCGTCTGACCGACCAACTGCCCGGCCCATCTGCCCAGCTCGTCTCAAGGAGACCGTGATGCGCAAGACCCTGACTGTCCTGGCCTTGACCGCCGCATTGACCGGCGGCACCACGACGGTGGCCCTGGCCGCCAACGCGCCCGTGACCACACCGCACCAGATCAGCCAGCCCGCTGCCGCCGCCGCCGACAGCAGCAACGCGCCGTCGGACAAGACCGGCCTGTGGGGCCTGCTCGGACTGCTCGGCTTGGCCGGCCTGGTCAAGCGCAAGGACGCCAACACCGACACCAAGGCCACCAGCAGCCGCTGAGCGGCGCCAAGCACAACACACCTCGAGCGGGGCACGCGTGTTCTTGTTCTTCAGCAACCGCCTGGGGTGCCTGGGCTCACTGCTTGTGTCCGCGGTGGTGACCGTTGTCCTGCTCGTCGTTCTCGGAGTCATGCGTTGATCCGACCGCCGACCGCGCTGGCTGACGGCTGTGACCCCTGCCTTGAGGCGACTTGTGTTGAGGACTTGAACGTGTTCTGACTACTGGACTGATGCCGTTGCAACGGTTCGGTGGTCTCGGGGACGGGGACAGCCCCGTTTGGCGCTGCCTGACGGCCGCGCTGCCCCGGCTGCTGTGGAGGTCGCTATGTCTACCCATCCTGTGATCCGGACCCTGCACAACGTGGGGTTGGCGGCTTGGACGGGTGGGTCGTTGATGGGCGCGATCGGTTTGAACGGCGCGGCGTCAGCCCTGGATGACCCGGCCCAGCGGTCGAAGGCGGCCACGGCTGGGTGGAGTCGGTGGGCGCCGGTGAACACCGCCGCGATCGGTGCCCACTTGGTAGGCGCCGCCGGTCTGCTGGTCACCGACTGGCCCCGGGTCCGCCACCAGCAAGGGGTCGCCAAGAGCAGCGCGATCAAGACGGCCACGACCGGCGTTGGGCTGGGTGTCGCGGTGTGGAGCGCGGTGCTGAACCGCAAGATGGCCAAAGCCGGCGCCGTCCCGGTCGCCGGGGCTACCGAAGCTGCGCTCAGCACACCGCCGGAGGTGGCTCGTACGCTGCGCCAGCTCAAGCTGGTGCAGTGGCTCAATCCCGCCGCCGGCTTGGCCCTGATCGCCCTGAGTGACTGGCAGAGCCAGCAGCAACGCGCCAGCGAAGCAGCCAAAGGCCGGACCCGGCGCCTGCTGCCCGGTTCGGTGGCCGCGGTACCGGCCGGCGCGGTGGCCGGCGCTGTCGCCCTGGGTGTGTTGGCCAGCCGACGACGCAAGCCAGCCGGTCAGCCGAGCCCGGTCGAGCTCGGTGTAGTGGAGGTCAACGAGGTCGAGATCGACATCGTGCAGGACGACCCCATCGATCCGGGTGCCAACCCGCCACATACCCCGCCCATCGGCGGCCCGGGCACAGCCCCCCGTCCCGCCAGCTAGAGCACCGCACCCGGCGCGCAGCACCACGCCGGGTGCAGGCGCCGGTTAGCCCAGTCGCTTCTTCACTGCTGCGGCGGCGGCGTCGGCCTTCTCCCGGAGCTCGAGCAGTACCTGCTGGCGCACCTGCGGATCGGTCACGGCCTGGCGGGAGCGCTGTACCTGGGGGTCGCCCGCAACTCGCTGAACACTTGCTGCCGGGCTTGCGGGTCGGTGACGGCCTGCCGGTAGTGCTGCACCTGGGGGTGCCTGGCCAGCTCGGTGGCCTGCCGCTGGATGCTGCGGTACTGCTCCTGGCCGCTGCGGTACCGCTCCCGTGTCTGGGCCAGCGCCTGCTCGCGGGCCTGTGGGTCGGTCACGGCCTGCCGGGCCGTTTGGACCTGCGGGTGTTGAGCGAACTGTTCGGCTTGGGTACGGAGCTGGTCGTAGCGCTGCCGGCCGGCCCGGGCTCCCCGCAGGTACCCGGCGGCACAGCTGCCGGCGGTGGCCAGCCGCCGCAGCTGGCGACGCACCGATCTCCCGACGCTGCCGCCGTGCTTCGCCGACCCGGCAGCAGCACGAACCCTGGGCTTACGCGCGGAAGTCCCGGAGGTGCTGCCGGTGCGGCGCCGGGCGGCCGGCGCGGCCCGGGTCCGGCGTCGCGCGGGCTGCCCTTGACGACCAGCGCTCGTGGTAGGTCCTGCGGCGACTCGTTGGTCCCGGGCCCGTAGGCCAAAGGCGACCGCGGCCGCCAACGCAGCTAACGCGGCCAGCGGCGCACCGCTGGCCCACGCCCCCGGCAACGGTCCCAGCGGCTCCGCACCGGACCCAGGCGTCTCAGCACCGGAACTGGCACTGGCACTGGCACTGGCCGGCTGTGCCTGCTGACTGGGTACAGTCGGCCCCGGGCTGCTCTCACCCGCCATGCTCGCAGCAAGGCCCTGCACCGGCGCCTTCGGCGGAACCGGAACCGGCTGCGCCGGCTTCGCGACCTGGGCCAGGGCGGATGGGCGGACCGGCGCCGGCGGGCGGATCGGGGCTGGCATCGGTTCCGGTGCAGCTACCGGCGGGTCATCAGCCGCGGCCTGCGGGCCGGGCAGGGGTGCGGGCGGGGGTGTAGGCGCCGGGCTGGCCTGCGGGGAGGCCGAAGCCGCCGTCGGCCCCGGGGACACTGGCGACGTCGGTACGGCCCGGACCGGTGTGGGCGCTGCTGGAGTAGGCCGGCGGCTCGGGGTGGGCGCCTGCACCACGTGCGGCCTGGTGTCGGCCTCCACCAGCGGCGGCTGCGGCGTGACCACCGGCGGCGTGGGCTGGGGCTGGGTCGGGGTGTCCCGGTCGGTCTTCCCGGTCGGCGGCACCGGCAGCTCCGCGGTCTTCGGCTGGCCCAGGTCGGCCTCGGTCGGGAGCAGGCTCGGCGACGCCGCGGCGCTGTAATACACCCCGTAGTGCCGGTACAACACGATGTCGTCCCGCTTGGACAACTCGGTGTCGTCCCCGACATGCGGAGCGGACAGCACCGCAGCACGCCGGAACGCCACCCGCACCTGCCCCCCGACCTCCAGGGCGTTCAACGCCGGCAGCAGACAACGCCGGTGGCCCTCCACCGCCACCTCCAGCCACTCAGTCGCCCCGCTGGCTGCGTCCGCGAAGATCCCGGTGCACTCCCCCAGCCGCTCACCGTCCTGGTCCAACACCAGCCGGCCCTGCCAGCCCTTGGCCACATCCCGCTCCGGCAACGTCACAGCACTCTCCCTGCTCCATCCCGGCGCCGACTGCGTCCCACGGGTGCCACCGCACTACCCCCAAACCCAGCAACAGCACCCTTCGCGACCCGTCGCTACAGGCGGCCGACGAGCTGGGGTCGGCGGATCGCGGACCGATCGACCGACGGCAGGCAGCGGCCGCGGAACCTCCACGCTGTCACGCCGCCTGCGCTGTCTTCCTCGCCTGCGGCGACGAGCAGGTGCACGCAGCCGGTTCCATGGGCGCGGGTGGCTACGGTCGGGTGGCGCCTAGCACGGCTGGACGTAGTCGTTGTTGAGGCGGAAAGCCACCCGGAGCCGACAAGCTCGCCCGCGGCCGAAGAGCCCCTGCGCTGCAGCCGCCACCTGTATCAGGCTCGCGACGAGCCTGATAATGGCCAAGTAGTCGGTGGCGCGTTGACGTGCGCGCGGAGCCGTTCGCCACGGTCAGCGCATGCTCGTGGAGCAGCGGCACCCGACCTCGGTCCACAGGCCGGTAGGGGCCTGCGCAACCCAGCTGCACCATCATGGTGACCTTGCTAGCCGGTTTGGACGGCTGGGCGGTCCGCTGCGGGCCGCGTCGTCGGGTGGCTACTGGGGTTTGCGCCGGGTGGAGCGCGGCAGCCCTCGGCCGGGGATGACCACCGGGTCGATCAACGGCCGGTTGCTGGACAGGCCCTCCTGCTCCGGCGGGACCGCTGCCGCAACCTCGGGCGGCAGCTCCGCTGCGCTGGGCTCGGGGAACTCTGCTGCGCTGGGCTCGGGCAGACGTGGCTGGGGCGGGGCTGGCAGCTCGTCCCCAGCTGGTCCAGCAGCCTCCACAGCCCCTGCCTGCACCGGCGGCCCGGCAATTGTGTTATCAGAGGCGCCGCGCTCAGGCCCTCCGGCGGCAGGGAGCCGCTGCTGCACGACGGCCGGCAGTCTGCTGCTGGCCTCCTGCACCTTCGGGTGCTGCAGAAATCGCCTTCCGTCAGCGAGCAGCTGTTCGTAGCGCGGCCGGCCGGCTCGGCTTCCCAACAAATATCCCAACCCGAAGCTCGATCCCAACCTGAGCAGCCCCACGATCACTCCTGTCCCTTGTGCGTTCGACCCGCCAGGCAAGCAACTGACCCGAGGCCGGCGGCTGAAGATCAGGTCGGGGCCGCATCTGACATCCGGCCAGGCGAGCTGCGTCAAAACTAAGGACCCCTACCGCCGGTCCCACAGCCACTTCAGTGTCAGGAACTCTGCGATGCGCTTCAACATCAGTGTCTCCTCTCGCCGTCACGTCTTCACCGGCAACTACCCGCCAAGGCGATCGGTAAGCCGAGACACCACGTCCACCGCGCTCCCTCTAGCCGTTGTCCTGGACGTACTCCTTCGGGTCCTTGTCCTGGCCCGACAGCCCCTTCGCGCTCTCGTGCGCGTCCCGAAACGCCAGCCAGCTCAAACCCAGCTCGGAGCGCTTCTGCTCGGACACCTCGTCCTTGAACGCCGGCAGCACGTCGTGCTCCTCCTCCTCCAAGTGCTCGACGGTCTCCTCGCGCGCTGCCTGAAACGCCTTCCACCAGTCGTCCGTCCCGACCGGGTGCTTGTCGACCGCGTGTACAGCGTCACGGATCTTGTTGTGGTCCTTGACGGCGTCCTCGGTGTCCTCCTTGCTGTCCTCGACCCGGCGCAGCAGCTGCGGGTAGAACACGTCCTCCTCCCCGCTGGCGTGCACCTCGAGCGAGTCCGAGAGCTCGCGCCACTTGATCGCAAGATCGGTAGGGTCGGTGAGCGCATCGATGTCGGTGAAGCCGCGCCGGAACGCGTCGTGCTCGGACAGGATCAGCAAGGTGATGTCGAGGTCGGCCATCCGATGAGTCTGCCTAACGCTGGGCGTTGCGCCTAACCTGCGTCCCGGGCATCGGCGTTCCCACGCGTTCGGGGATGGCACCCACCTTCGCGCCGGTGCGCCGCCGCCGGACACCGAGGGCAGCAGCTCCTATCTGGCGGCCGGCTGAAGGTTTCCGGCTCCAGGAGTTCCCGTCGAGCCCGGTCCGACGATCGGCGTCGTCGCTAGCCCTCAGCCGCGGGTGCTTGATCCCGCTGATCATGTCCACGACCCGGTCGACGTCGCGTTCGCTCGGCCTGTCAAGGATCGTGGGCCTGTTCGGCTTAGGTCCTTGGGCACAGGGCAACGCCCGGAGGGGAAGCCGTTCTGGAGAAGGAAGTGTGCCATGTACCTGCACGTGCAGAGACTGATCAACGAGATCGAGGCGGACGAGCCGGACCCGGCCGCCGCCAACGCGCTGCAGGAGGGCCTGGGTGGTCAGTTCGGTGAGATGCGCACGATGATGCAGTACCTGTTTCAGGCGATGAACTTCCGCGGTCCGCAGGGCAAGCCCTACCGCGACCTGGTGCAGGGCATCGGCACTGAGGAGATCAGCCACGTCGAGCTGATCGGCACCACGATCGCCCGGTTGCTGGACGGTTCGCCGCGCTACCAGGGCAAGCCCACCGACCCGCTGGACGCGGCCGGGGCCGGCGGGGCGACCCCGCTTGAGTCCGCATTGTCGGTCGGCAACATCCACCACTACCTGGTGGGAGCCCAAGGCGCGCTGCCCAAGGACTCCGCCGGTAACCCGTGGTCGGGTGCCTACGTCTACAACAGCGGCAACCTGGTGCTGGACCTGCTGTACAACTTGATGTTGGAGTCCACAGGGCGGCTGCAGAAGTGCCGGATCTATGAGATGACAGCGAACAAGACCGCCCGGTCCACGGTGGCGTATCTGATCGTGCGGGACCAGGCGCACGAGAACGCCTACGCCAAGGCGTTGGAGACCCTGGGGGTGGACTGGGGCCGGCTGCTGCCGATCCCGAAGACCAACGCGGCGGCGTTCCCGGAGGTCAAGAAGCTGCTGGACCTGGGGTTGCAGAGCAAGCAGTTCACCTTCAGTGCCGACAACCTGTCTGAGGCCGGCCGGATCTACCAGGGCGTGTCCCCGTCCGGGGACGGCACTGTGCTGACCGCGGCGGAGCAGATGCCCGAAGGGGTGCCGTCGACGATCGCGGTCGAGCGGATGGAGGAGTTCTCCCCAGGGCTGGACACCGACCTGCTGGCGCTGCTGCAAGCCACCGCGGAGATGGAGATGGAAGACGTCACCATCAGCTACGGGCCGGTCACCGGCTGACCGAGCGGTGTGGCGGCACCTGGGTGCCACCACACCGCGGGCCGGCCACACCTGGCGAGTCCTGACCGGATGGCACGGATGATGACCCGGTGCACTACCGCCGCTTGTTCGGGCACGGGAACCAAGCGGTTCGTTGGAGCCAGGGTCAATGGCGGTTGGTACGGCAGTCCGCGCACCGACGGCGCAGCCGGCGCCGGCACCTCCGCATCGAATCGGACTAGCGGCCGCACCGTTGTCCGGCAGAAGGGACCAAATCGCATGGAAGTGCTGCAGGAGCTGTCCGGGCTTGGGGTGTCGATCTGGCTGGATGACCTGTCCCGCTCGCTGGTCCGGTCCGGCCGGCTCGCCGACCTGGTCCGGGACCGCTGCGTCGTCGGGGTGACCAGCAACCCGACGATCTTCGCGACCGCGCTGGCGGACGGGCAGGCCTACGACAGCCAGGTCCGTGACCTGGCCGTCCGTGGCGTCGCGGTCGGCGAGGCCGTCCGGGCGCTGACCTGCGCCGATGTCCGGGACGCCTGTGACGTGCTGCGGCCGACCTATGACCGCACCGACGGGATCGACGGTCGGGTCAGCCTGGAGGTCGATCCGCGGCTGGCCCGCGACGCCGACCGGACCCTGGCCGAAGCCAAAGCCCTGGCGTGGATGGTGGACCGCCCGAACCTGATGGTGAAGATCCCCGCGACTGAGCAGGCGCTGAGCGCGATCACCGCGGCGACCGCGGCCGGGATCAGCATCAACGTCACGCTGTTGTTCTCCGTCGAGCGGTACCGGCTCGTCCAAGACGCCTATCTCACCGGGTTGGAGCACCGCTTGGCGGCCGGGCAGAGCCTGGAGCGGGTGTCCTCGGTCGCGTCGTTCTTCATCTCCCGGGTCGATGGTGTCGTCGACCCGCAGCTAGACGCGCTGGACCCCGACCGTCACCCCGCCGCGCAGGCGCTGCGCGGTCAGGCCGCGATCGCGAACGCCCGGCTGGCCTACCAGGCCTACCTGCAGGTGATGGGCAGCGTGCGGTGGACCCGGCTGGAAGACGCCGGCGCCCGGCCGCAGCGGCTGCTCTGGGCCTCCACCGGCGTGAAGGACCCCAGCTACCCGCCCGCCCGGTACGTCACCGAGCTCGCGTTACGCGACACCGTCAACACCATGCCGCCCGCCACCCTGCAGGCCGCGACAACAGCGACCGTGCCTGGGCCGCGGGACAGTGCCGGCCAACGCGACCCGCAGGCCGTCGCCGGTGCACTCAAGGCGCTGGGCGTGGACCTCGCCCAGGTCGCCCGGCAGCTGGAGGACACCGCGGTCCGGTTGTTCCAGGACTCCTACGCCCAGCTCGTCGACACTGTCACCGCCGCTCTGAACGCGGCCGGCGCGGACGTCCAGGCCGACGGGACCGTCCGCCCCGTCGGCGGCGGTCAGCGCCCCGCAGCACCCGCCGACAGCGGCTGACCCACCAGATGCCACACGCCGACGCACCTACCGGAGCCGCCATGACCGAGCCGCACCCACACAGCACCGCGCCTCGCCCCGCCCAGGGCAACGTCGACATCGATGTCGACATCAACGCGACGGCACCCAACGAGAGCCCAGCGGAGGAGCCGGCCTTGACGACCAGCGAGGACGCGCAGCGCGACGACCTGCTCGTCCAGCCCGGCAACTCCTGACCGTCCGCGCTGGCGTCCCTTCCGGCCCGACTTACCCCTAAGCGTGCGGCGTGGGCGCGGGGGTGTGGCCGCCGGCGCTGCGCGAGGCGCCTGGGCGACCAACTAACTTGGCCGGGCGCGGCCTGGGGTCATGACGGTCCCTTGGTGGGCGCGGGCGAGCGTGACCGTGGACACCAACCGCTTCGACACCGACGGCGTGGTGTTCCGGCTGGACCGGCTGGCCGGGATGCTCGCCATTGTCGGGCTGGCTCAGCACCAGCGCAGCGGTCGGGCCGAACAGCGCGAAGTCCGTCGGCTGTTGCGTGCTGCTGCGCCTGCTGCTGGTCAGCCTGTACGCCCGGGCCTTCCGGCACGCTCCCGACGCCCGTGTCAGCATCATCTCGTCCGGGCCGGTCCATCCACGCAACGCCATCGTCACGTCACCACTTGAGCACCAGGAGCAGCAGTGAGCGCACTCGACAACATCACGAACAAGGTGCAGGCGCTGGCCGGCCAGGCCACCGAGAAGTACGGCCAGGCCACCGGAAACAAGCAGCAGCAGGCCCGGGGCCGCACCAACCAGGCTCGTGGCAACAGCAAGCAATCCGTCCAAAGGATCAAGGACATGTTCAAGTAGGAAGGAAGAGCGTGGGATTGACCAGCAAGGCCGTCCCGCTGGCCGCCGGATAGCCCGAAGCGCCCGCGAGGCACCCCCCCCGCTACGACCAGGTCGATCCCATTCGCCCGGCAGGTCCGGGTGGCGGTGCTCGACGGAATGGGACACGGGCGGCAGAGCTGCCCAGCTGGCGTCGCTGGCGTGCCGTAAATGCGGCGCGACCGGCGGCTGACCGACACAGCGCAGGCCGTGCTCGCCGCGGTGTGTGGTCGCCGGTAAAGCCTTTGTGACCGCCGTGCTGGCCGACCGGGCGACGGGGCGACGGGGCGGCGACTACTGCACTGTCGTGGCCTGCCGCCGCACGTCTGCGGGGGCTCGGCGCTGACCCGCTCGTGCCCGCATGGCGGGGGTGGCTAGCGGCCTCGCGCGGCGGGCGACGGCAGGCCGTTGAGGTGCTCCAGGCGGTCCAGCAGGTTCGTCAGCGAGGCCTGGAACTCCTCGTCGGCGTGGTCCTGGGCCAACTGCTCGGCGAGCCGCGACACCGCCGGGTAGGGCGCGAGCTCATCCGCGGTGTCCTCATCCGGCCCGTCGATGTCGGCTTCCTCCACTGGCCCCGTGTCGACGCCGCGGGCGCTGACCTCAAGCAGCAGGTTGCCGAGCAGGAAGGACGTGAACGAGCGGTAGGCGGCGGCGGCGCCGGCGTCGGCGAACCCCCGCGCGAGCAGCCCGGCGAGGAACTCCTCGATCCAGCGCAGCGAGCGCAGCGGCGGTCGGATCCACGGCGCGCCCGGGGTCCGGGTCGCAATCAGCGGGAAGACCTCAGGCTGTGCGACGGCGATGCGCCGCACCCCGTGCGCCTGCCGTGTCAAAAAGGCCCGCCAGTCCTCACCGGCGTGAACTCGCATCTCCGGATCGTCAAGCATCGCGTCGACGACCTGGTTGACGACGGCGTCCAGCAGCGCCTCGAAGTTCGGCACGTACCGGTACAGCGACATCGCCTCGACCCCGAGCTCGCGGCCCAACGAGCGCATCGACAGGGCCCGGGCGCCGTCCCTCTCGATCAGCCCGACGGCACTAGTGACGATGCTCTTCCGGGAGAGTCCCTTTCCTGGCTGCGGGCGAGACTTCTGCGGCACGACGTCCCTTCCTGGCACTTTGCTGAAGTCCGTGTCGCAGCTGGGTCATCCGGGCCAGGGTCAGGACTGGATGTATATCAGCGCTCGCACTCAGCCCTGGCACGACGCAACGCTGTGGTCTGGGTGCGGCCCGGTTCAGACTTGTCGAGGCGCAGGCTCAACGTGCCGAGACTGGGTCAGCCGACAGCCCGGGAGCCGAAGATCAGTGCCTCTCGCTCCAGGTCGTAGTAGACCTCGCTGCTGGCCGACAGCCAGTCGAACAAGTTGTCGGCGTCGTCGACGGTGACGGTGAGCACGACCTCCGAGGCGCCGTGGTCCAACACCAGCTGGAACAGGTAGGTACCGGGCTTACCCGCGCCGGAGGCGGACCAGTTCGGCTGCCAGTGCGTCACCTTGCGTGTCTTGATGACGCTCTTGCCCAAGTCGCTCGCGCCGGGGCCCTGCTCGCTGCTGGTCGTCATGCGCGCTCCTATATGCAAGGGGGTGGTGTGCCGCCCTCATACCAAACCGGGTACGGCGTAAACGGCTACACCCTCACCGTTCTGCCCTGGGCGCTACCCGCTGCTGCGCCTGTTGGCCACGCCGCCAAGCGCCGGCCCGAACCCTTGCCACCAGCTGCTCAGGGGGTCCGTTCCCTGCTCAGGGTGTCCGTTCCGGGCGTGGGTCGCCGGGTAGCGCCAGGGCGAGCGCGACCCCGCGCCCGCCGCCGCCCACCACCGGTCCAGCTACTCCTGCCCGGCTTGTTTTTCCCCAGCCGACGGGTACTCGGGGCCGACCGCCCCCCCCCGGGTCGCTCACCTGGCGGCCTGCGTCGGCCGGCGGGCGACACCCAGGGCGCTGGCACTGCTTGTCGCAGGCAGCCGACATGCGCGGCCTTCGCCAGGGCAACGGGCCGTGGCAGGCGCGGCGCTGCAGGGAGGGAGGGGCATCGGCTTCGCCTGCGCGACATGCGCAGGTCTCCAACTGGTCACCTGAGGACCTGACGATCGTCACCGGGAGGCCACGCATACACCGTAAGCGCCGGGGTACTACGCCACCCGCACGACCCTGGTCTCGCCGTCCTCGTGCCCGGCACCGTGCAACCCGCAGCACCGCATCCCGCTCTCCGGGTTGCCCACCTTTAGGAGAACTGTGTCCACGACCAATCTGGCTGCTGTTGACTTCGGCGGCGCCGTCACCGACGGCTTCCGCACCATCGCGACCTTTATCCCCAAGCTGATCGGCTTCCTGCTGATCCTGATCATCGGCTACTTCATCGCCAAAGTGATCAGCAAGGTCGTGGCCAAGCTGCTGCAGAAGGTCGGGTTCGACAAGGCGGTGGAGAAGGGCGGCATCAAGAAGGCGCTGGACAAGAGCAACTACGACGCCAGCGACATCGTCGCCAAGATCGTGTTCTTTGCGATCTTCATCCCGGTGCTGTCGGCGGCGATCGGGCAGCTGGGTATCGCCTCGATCACCGCACCGCTGGCCGCCTTCATCACACTGATCCCCAAGATCTTGGTCGCGATCGTGCTGGTGGTCATCGGTGCGGCGATCGCCGGGGCGCTGAAGAAGCTGATCACCGATGCTCTTGGTGGGTTGTCCTACGGCAGTGCCCTGGGGACGGCGGCGTCCGCACTGGTGCTGGTGCTGTTCGTCAAGGCGGCGCTGGATGAGGTCGGTATCGCCACGAACGTCACCAGCGCCGTGCTCTACACGGTGCTGGCCACCATCGCCGGCGTCACGATCGTCGGTGTCGGCGGCGGCCTGATCGGGCCGATGCAGTCCCGCTGGGAGCAGAACCTGTCCAAGGCCTCGCAGGAGAGCACCAACATCAAAAGCCAGATGCAGAGCAGCAAGCAGGGCGGCCAGCAGCAGCAGGCCTACGACCAGAACCAGCCCGCGTCGGTGCGGACCGCTTCCAGCCAGCGGTGACACCGCGCCGCTAGCAAGCACAGCCGCGGTAGCTGGCCGGCTCACGAACGCCCTCTCTCTCGCGAAGGATTGTCATGCCTGAACCGACCCGAACCCCGAACCCGGCCACCGCCGCCCGGCCGGAGCGCAGCAGCGAGCGCGTCGCGCACAAAAAGGCGCCACTGGCCTGGCTTCCACTTGCTGCACTGGCGCTGCTGGTGCTGCTGGCGTTGCTGATCTACCTGCTCGTGCGTGGGGCCAGCGGCAGCGACGACACCGCCGCACCCAAGGCGATCCCTGCCTCCCCCGGACCGGCCGCACCCAGCGCAGCTGGCGCACCCAGCGCAGCCAGCCCAGTCCCCGGAGCTGGCAGTACCGGGACCGGAACTGCCGGCAGCGGGGGGGCGGCGGCGGGTGGCGGTGCCGGCACACCGATCCACACGACCGGTGCGCTGGTGGGCGGCGCTGGGCTCGCCGCAGCCGGCGCCGCGGGCAGCGGTGGCGGCAGTGCTGGCGGTGCCGGGGCGGGCGTGGCTGCGGCTGCCCCGGGCACCGCAGGCACGGTGCTGTTCGCTGAGGGCAAGGCGACCGTTGACGCCGACGGCCGGCAGGTCGTGACCGCGGCCGCCAAGAACCTCACCGCCGCCGGCGCGAAAAGCGTCCAGGTCATCGGCTACACCGACAAGGTCGCCGGCGCCCCGATCAACGGTCCGCTGTCGGAGCAGCGCGCCCAGGCCGTCGCGACGGAGCTCAAGGCACTGCTGCCGGCCGGCACCGCTTTCCGCGTGAGCGCCAAGGGCCAGGCCGACCCGGCCGCCAGCAACACCACCGCCGCCGGCCGGCAGCAGAACCGCCGGGTCGCCATCATCGGCACCCGCTGACCCGGCTGACCCACCTTCGCGGGCGGCCGTACCGGCCGTCCTGCACCACCCCACAGAGGCAACCCATCCGGAAGGAACACCATGATCTCCAGCAACGACCTCGCCGGACTTGCCGGCGCGACGATGCACGGCGCCGACGGCCAGAAGATCGGCAAGATCGTCGATGTGTACGAATCGACCCAAGCCGAGGACGGCACGTTCGTCACGGTGCACACCGGCATGTTCGGCGGCCACGCCAGCTTCGTCCCACTGGCCCAGGCCAGCCTGCAGGACAAGGACGTCGTGGTGCCCTACGACAAGAACCTGGTCAAGGACGCCCCCCGGGTCCAGGCCGACCAGGACCTCACCTCGGAGGAGGAGGACCGGCTCTACCAGCACTACAACCTCAGCGGCGGCAGCCCCGCCCCCCAGGCTGAGGCTGCCGGTGCCCCCGGCCGGCATGCCGAGGAGACCGCGATCCCGCGCGGCACCAAGCGCCAGGACAACGACGGCGACGGGGTGTTCGACGACGTCAAGGACACCGCGGTCGGCCGGGACACCTCCGGGTTGACCACCGACGATGCGATGACCCGCTCAGAGGAGCGGCTGCAGGTCGGCACGCAGCGCACTGAGACCGGCCGGGCCCGGCTGCGCAAACGCATCGTCACCGAGCAGGTCAGTACCACCGTCCCGGTCAGCCACGACGAGGTCGTCGTGGAGCGCGAACCGATCACCGAGGCGAACATGCCCAAGGCGACGGACGGCCCGGACCTGTCGGAGGAGGAGCACGAGGTCGTGCTCAACGCCGAGCAGCCCGTGGTGACCAAGGAAACCGTCCCGGTGGAGCGGGTCAAGCTCGGCACGCAGACCATCACCGAGCAGCAGCAGGTCAACGAGACGGTCCGCAAGGAGCAGATCGAGACCGAGGACCCCACCGGCAAGGTCGACAAGTCCGGCGAACCCCACCGCTAACCAGCACCGTAGAACCGCGTGGTGCCCGCGCAGACAGATATTTCCTGCCTGCGCGGGCACGCCCGCCCACGTGCCGCCCACCGGCGCGCACCTCGCCGGCCAGCTGCCAGGAGAGCCATGACCACCACCCCGCCGGATCCCGCTGTGGAGATCGAGCTGCGGGAGCAGCAGCTGCAGGTCGACACGGTCCGCGTTCCGGTCGAGCGGGTTGTGCTGCGCCGCCGGATCGTCACCGAGGTCCAGCAGGTGCAGGTGACGGTGCGCCGTGAGGAGCTGGAGATCACTCGTGAGCCGCTGTCCGGCCATCCCACCCGGGCACCCGACAGAGCGCCGCCCCCGTTGCTGATCGTGCTCTCCCGCGAGGTACCGGTGGTGCAGCTCCAGCGCCGCCCCTACGAGCAGGTCACCGTGCAGGTCAGACGCGTCGAAGGCCACGAGCAGATCAACGAGAGCGTGTCCAAGGAACAGGTAGAGCTCACCACCACCGGCTCCAGCGACGACCCGGGACCAGCCGGGCGCACCATTGAACTGAGCTGAGCCGACCTGGTCAGCACCAACACCGCTAAGGAGCACCACCGATGACGGCGCCAGACGATGGTTCCCAACGAGTCACCGGCTTGCCGCTTGGCGGCGGCCGGGACGTCATCCCGGCCCGACCGGCCAAGACCAGCGCCGCGGCGGTGTTCGCCCTGGTCTTCGGTCTGGCGGCGTTGTTCTGCGCCCTGACCGCGATCTTGTCGCCGGCCGCGGTCGTGTTCGCCGTCCTGGGCCTGATCCTGGCCGTCGCGGGACTGAAGATGGCCGACAAGCCGGGGGTGACCGGTAAAGGCGTCGCGGTCGGCGGCCTGGTCACCGCGCTGCTCGGCCTCATCCTGGGCGGGGTAGTCATCGGCGGGCTTGCCGCGGTCGTCAACGACAAGACCCAGCTCGACCGGATCCAGCACTACATCGACAACGCCCGGGCCAAGCTCCCCAGCACCCAGCAGGTACGCAACCAACTCCCCGCCAACTAGCCGGACCCGACCCCGATCTGCGTCCGTACGGCACCGCTCCTGCGCGCTGTCACCACACCCCGCTTGTTCACTAGGAGGTCCTCATGCCCACCCATCCCGTGATCCGTAGCCTGCACGATCTGGGGTTAGCGGCGTGGACCGGCGGCTCTTTGATGGGAGCGGTCGGCCTGAACGCTGCGGCCTCGAGCCTGGACGACCCGAAGCTGCGGTCCCGGGCCGCAACGGCGGGGTGGAGTCGTTGGGCGCCGGTGAACGCCGCCGCCATCGGCGCGCACCTGCTCGGCGCGACCGGCCTGCTGGTCACCGACTGGCCCCGGGTGCGCTCCCAACAAGGTGTGGCGCGCAGCAGCGCCATCAAGACAACCACCACCGGCGCGGGGCTGGGCATCGCGGTCTGGAGCGGGCTGCTGAACCGCAAGATGGCCAAGGCCGGGGCCGTCCCGGTCACCGGCGCGACCGAAGCCGCGCCGAGCACACCGCCGGACGTGGCCCGCACCCTGCGCCAGCTCAAGTTGGTGCAGTGGCTCAACCCGGCTGTCGGCCTCGCCCTGATCGCCCTGGCTGACTGGCAGAGCCAGCAGCAACGCGCCAGCGAGGTGGCCAAGGGCCGGGTGCAGCGCCTGCTGCCGGCCAGGCTGACCCCTGCCCCGGTGCTCGGCCTGGCAGCGACCGGCGCCCTGGCTGTGCTGGCAGCCCGGCAGCGACGCACCGCCGCGCAGCCCAGTCCGCAGCCCCAACCGGTCGACGTCCCAGCCGACAGTGCACCTGGTGACACCCCCGACGTGCCGCCGACCGGTGGGAAGCAGCGCCTGCAGGGCGAAGCCACACAGGGCGCGGCCGGCCGGCCCCAGCTGCCCAGGCGCGCCGTGGTCGAGCCGGTCACCGAGGCCGTCACGATCTCCCACGACGAGGCCGTGGTGGCCCACGAGCCGGTCACCGACGCCAACCGCGCCCAAGCGCTGGACGGCCCGGAAATGACCGAGGCTGTCCACGAGGTCACGCTGCACGCCGACAAGCCGGTCATGAACAAGCCGACCGTGCCGGTCGAGGGCGTCGAGCCCGACACCGGGCCAGCCACCGGGCTGCAGTGAGACAACCCGGCTCGCCGACCTCAGCACCCCGACCCGCGACCGGAGCAGTACAGGCACACCGCGGTCGGAGCGCAGCGTCAGCGTGAGCTGAGCGTAGCTTTCGCTGGCGGAACCGTCGTCGGCCGGCGCAACGGACTGCTGTCGTTAACCGGTGCGCCGTCTGTAGGAGGGATCATCTCTACCGGCCGCCGCGCGACGCGCCGGTCCCGGCCGCGCTGACGCATGGGCCGAGGCGCGCTGGTGCTGTGGTCAGCCCTTGCGGTTCGGGCCGGTGGGGGTCGCAGTCGAGGTGGGCGTCGTGGTCGGCACCGGCTTGGCGCGTTGGCCGGCCAGCCACGTCCCGGCGGCGACCAGAGCAACGACGGGCCACTCCACCACCCCGGCGACAGCCAGTGCTCCCGCACCCAGGTAGAACACCGGCGCCGGCGCGGTCC
>JAABUI010000944.1_pt1 | contig 18483 bp, 16 predicted proteins | sample 5559111 | NCBI WGS metagenome assembly JAABUI01 (sample SAMN10711870, study PRJNA513365) | rock metagenome | isolation source: Antarctica rocks | place: Antarctica: Victoria Land, Buttleship Promontory
GTTAGCTTATGTTCTCCTGAGTCATATAGATAGCCGACTCTTCCCTTCTAGATACTTTCCTTCCTTAGCATTTATATACTCGTTACATTACACCCATATGACTCGCTCTATGCTGGCCCCTAACAATATCTTTGTGCAAACTAGATGAAATTCTATTGAAAGAAAATTACTTTGAAAAGTCGTTTCTAATTGATGCTCATCTCATCTCTCAGAATCAATCTTTCAGTCTTCGTTCTTTAATAAACAGTGATTCAATCGTTTACACAATCATACATTCTAACCTAGTCAATAAAGTATGTGAGAAACTGAAAATTCAATCTATATCACTGGCAAAAGAGAAGCTAATAAGAGATTATGACGAAAAGATATTTAAGAAAATCATCACTCATAAAATTCTATTCAATCTCATCATCAAAAGTCATAAGAAATTGACTGTATCAATGCTGATAACTGATATTAATCATCATGAAGTCATATTGAGTAAGCTCTGAATGAATAAAAACGAAATTTTATTGAATATGCAAAACGACGTCATTGTTTTTTCAAATCAATTGAATACTTCTATTTCGATTTTTTCAATTCTCTTTAATTCAAAGCACTCAAGTTAACTGTGATCAACTTCGTCTTCTTCAATCACTCAGACTAAGACATTTATGATGCTCAAATGACTCATTCGAGAAAAGTCATTCTCGATTTGAAGCATAAACGCAGCTTCATTCAAAACACTGTTGAATCATTCAAAGAAGAACAAGATCGAAGTTTTTGCTCTATTCATGATGAACATCAATAGAAAAATCGCGTACAATACTCAGTGCGATTTGAACGCTTTAAACGTCTCTTCAATCAATGAAACGACCCAGAATTTGAAAGATATTAAAGCAAAGCTGTCATCAAAATATCATGAGTTTCTAGATGTTTTTGATTGAGTTCAATTGAATAAACTACTCTTTCATCGCTTCTATGATCATAAAATTGAGCTCATCAGTGATTCAATGCTTTTTCGCTGTTGAGTTTATCGAATGTTTTCTGTCAAACTTTTGAAAGTAAAGAAGTACTTAAATGAGAATCTGTTGAAGAAATTCATCACTTCTAGTCAGACTTTCTATTTCTTCTTCGTTCTATTCGCTCTCAAAGCAAATGAAAATCTTTATTTCTGCGTGAACTATTGAAAGCTAAATGTCATTTTCAAAAGAAATAGATATTTTCTATCGCTGATAGACGAGATCATTGATAAAATAGTGAGTTGCAAGCATCTGACTAAATTGAACATCATATCAGCGTTCAACAAACTTTGAATGCATTTCAATAACGAGAATTACATCACTTTTATCACTGCTTTAGAAGCATATAAATACAAGATGCTATCATTCAAACTGATTAATGAATTGATCTTCTTTCAGCAATATATGAATGATGTTCTATGAAACTTTCTGAACGACTTTTGTCAAGTCTATCTAAATGACATTCTCATCTATAGCAAAATGAGAAAGAAACATAGAAATTACGTCAAACTAGTATTAAGTTGACTACGCGAAGCTGAACTGCAGATGAATATTCAAAAGTGCGAATTCAATGTAGAAGAGACTGTCTTTCTAAAAGTTATCATATCAAAACTAAGTCTTCGTATGAATCTCAGCAAAGTGACAGTCATAGTCAGCTGAATCACTTCAATCAATCTAAAAGAAATTCAGAGCTTCGTGAGATTTGTTAACTTCTATCGTCGTTTCATTAAGAACTTCTCGAAGCTAGTCAAATCGTTCACTCAGCTGACTAGAAAGAATACATCTTTTGTTTGAAACAAGATCTGTGTTCAAGTCTTTGACAATCTAAAGAAACAAGTCAGCTCAATCTCAGTACTTCGTCACTTTGATTTCAAACGACAAGCTATTCTGAAGACTGATGCTTCAAACTATGTAAAAGATGAAATACTATCTCAGTACAATGATGAAAAAGTTCTTCATTCGATGATCTTCTACAGTAAAAGCATGATTTTCGCTGAAATCAATTATCACATCTATGACAAGAAATTGCTAATCATTATTTGATGCTTCGAACACTGACGACTTGAGCTGAAATGCACTGAACTATTCATTCAGATGTTCATCAATCATCAGACTTTGAAGATCTTCATGAAAAACAAACAGTTGAGTCAATAACAAGTCAACTATCTGAACATTCTATTGAAGTTCAACTTTCAGATCATCTTTAAATCAGATTAAATGAACACTAAAGTCAATGCTTTAATCAGAATGCTTCTAGCGAACGTCTCTGAATCAGCTCAGCGTCTTGAAGATTATTTTCAGACTATTCTGATTCTCGATAGAGTTGATGTTCTATCTATTAAATTGAAAGCAAATCTTTATCAACGAGTATGAATGATCAATCAAACAGATGAGTTCTGCAGCGAATATAGACAAGCTATAAACGAAAACAAGCTCAAATTTCATATCACTAAACTAAAGAACTGCGAAATCATTGACGACGTTCTATTTAAAAAAGATCTACTGTAAGTTTCTGAGAACATGCACACGAAATTACTACAAGAAGTGCATGATCAATCTTCAATCTTTCACTTCGACAATAAACGAATCATTAATCTAGTTCAGCGTTTCTACTATTGATCAGATCATCAAGCTACTATTCGACGATACATTCGAAACTATTATGCTTATCAGCGAAGCAAAGTTTCTAGAAATAGCATCAATAAACTTCATCATTCTCTCTCGATTTCACAGAAACGCTGAAAAGATATAGCTATGAACTTCATCACTGAACTATCTCTGTCAGAAGACTATAATGTCATTTGCACAATCATATATCATCTCATCAAAGAACGTCACTATGTTCTCTGTCATTGAAGAGACAATGACATCTCAGTCAAAGAAACGATTTGAATCATGCTATGAAACGTTTATTGACTGCATGATCTATTCAGTTCTATTGTTTCAAACAGAGACTTTCAATTCATATTGACTATGTGAAAAAGTCTTTGCAAGCGACTGAGAATCACAGCTAGTTTATTCACAGTCTATCATTTTGAAATCAACGATCAATCGAAACGAGTCAATCAAGACGTTGAATGCGAACTTAGAATCTACTGCAATTACATGCAGAATGACTGAGTCAAATGAATATCTATGATGAAATTCAACAACAATTTCAATATCTTCTCGATCACTTCAATGATTTTCTTCTACTTCAATAAAGAATTTCACTCTCGAATGAGTTTTGATTCAGATATGACTGACTACGAAACAACTTGTGAACGATTTAAAGCTAGAAAAGCAGATGATATTGTCATTTAAATGAAAAAGTTACTGAACTTCGATCATCAACAATTGAAAAAGACGAAGCTGATCATCGAAATTCAGATCAATAAACATAGATGAAACATCATCTATGAAGTAGATGACTGAATTTGACTATCTTTCAGAAACATCAAGACAACGAGACTCTGCAAAGATTTGAAAGATAAACAGCTAGATCTTTATCAAATTACTGTCAAAGTAAGTATCTTCTATCATTTTCATCTATCAATCAGCATGAAGCATCTGCATTCAATGTTCAGCTCGAAGCTACTGCAATCATATTCAGAAGACTCTCTATCAGAACAGCATTCAGAATCACTCAGATCAATCACTATTGAAGATGATGAACATTAAGAGATAAATGATATATTGAACTTCAGACGCTATCGAGATCGAATACAGTACAAAGTCAAATGAACAGATCTAGATAGAAATAATGAATGATACTATGTTGATAAAGAGAAATTCAATAACTCAGAGAAAGTTTTGAATAAATTTCATAAGCTATATTCAAACAAATCGCGCTAAATATCAAAATAACTATCAACAAAAGCGAGCAAATGAACTACATTCATATGAACATAAATTTTCAAAAAAGAAAGTAATGTTACGAGCATATCAAGACTGATAAGACTGAACAAGATTAAAGCTTTAATCAATTTTCAGATTTGACTCAGATATGATTCAGATATGACTCAACACTCTTTTTCTTTCTCAACACTCTTTTCTTTCATTAACATCTTGTTCATTTACATCACATTCTTTTCATGTCACAAACACATTTCAATGTTGAAATCATGTCTAGAAACTAATCAGAGTGCATGCGTGACTAGAATGTTTGATTTATAGAGATAGTTATAACTAAGACTTTAAGAATACAGAAGAAAGAAGATACAAAAGATAAGAAGAACACGCTCTATATAGTAGTTACTCAGGTTCAACGCTAGTCTCAAAGAAAACGTGTTCAAACACAAGAAAGATGTTTATTCAAAAGATGTTTGTAACACAAAGAAATGTGTTTGTCATAAACATCTGTTAACTATTCGTAACACAAAGAAGTGTGTTTGCTTAAAAGACAATAGAAGCTGATTAAAAGATGTTAAAGAAGAAAAAAAGTGCTGAGTCATATCTGAGTCAAATTTGAATCAGATCTAGATCAGCTCTTGACTAGATTGTTGACTAGCTCTAATCAATACACAGTGAACTCGCTAGTGTTCACTGTGAATTGATTAGAATTTGATCTTTGACACATTCGTAACATTATTTTCTTCTTCGAAAATTCATGTTCGCATGAATAAAACAAATGAAACGCAAAAATTTTCACTGTTTTTCAATTTAGTATGACTTGTCTGAATAAAGCTTATGAAATTCGACTAGAACTTCTTTCGAGCTTTCAAATTCTTCTTTATCGACATAGTATCATTCGTCGTTTCAATCTAGTTTCGTTCATTTGATCTTGTATTGTATTCAATCTTGATAACGTTTAGAGTTCAAAATGTCATTTATCTTTCAATGATCATCATTCTCAATTGTCAATAACTTAGAAGATTTCAAATGCTGTTCTGACAACGAGTCTTCAAAATAAGATCATAATAGCTTCGAACTGAACATTGAATGCAGCTGCTTCATGCTTATTGATAGATGAAGATGATAGAAAATCTCAACTTTGACAGTGATTTGATAGAATTCTAGCTGTTTATCTTTCAAATTCTTACATGATCTAGTTGTCTTTATGTTTCTAAAGAATAATCAAACTCAGTCGTTTACTTCATAGATGACGTCTCATCTATGTTTATTGATCTGAGCTTTGATGATCTGCTTCGTCTTTTTCAATTACTGATGATCAAAGATAAGAAGCTCTTTCATTTAAATGATAATATCATCTGCTTTTCTAACTTCAAGTCATTCACAAGTTGTTTCATAGTCAGTTGTATCTGAATTGAAACTCATTTGTGAGTGAAAATTCTTATTGAAGTAGAACGAAGTCATTGAGATGATCGAGAAGATATTGAAATTCTCGCTGAATTTCATCATGAAAAGTCATTTCACTCAGTCGTTCTGCATGTAATTACAGTAGATTCTAAGTTCACATTCAAGGTCTTGATTGACTTGCTCTGATTGATCATTGATTTCAGAATGATAGACTGTTGATAGACTAGTCGTGATTCTTAGTTGCTTGCAAAGACTTTGTCACATTGTTGATATGAACTGAAAATCTCTGTTCGAAACAATGAAACTGAGTAGATCATGAAGTCAATAGACGTTTCATAGCATGATTTAAACCGTTTCTTCGACTGAGATGCTCTCGTCTTTTCAATGACAGAAAACATAGTGATATTTCTTGATGAAACAACATATGATTGTGCAAATGACGTTATAATCTTTCGATAGAGATAACTCAGTGATGAAGTTCATAATTATATCTTTTCAGCGTTTCTGTGAAATTGATAGAGAATGAAGAAGTTCATTGATGTTATCTCTAGATGTCTTACTTCGTTGATAAACATGACAGTTTCAAATGTAACATCTAATCGTTGCTCAATGATTTGATCAATAGTAGAAACGTTGAACTAGATCAGTAGTTCTTCAATTGTCAGAGTGAAAGATGAAAGACTGATTATGAATTTTCTTTAGCAATTTCGTATGCATATTCTCAGAAACTCACAGTAGATCTTTTCTGAACAGAACGTTGTCAATGATCTTGCAGTGCTTCAATTCAGTGCTATGTAGCTTGAGCTTGTTTTCGCTTATAGCTTGCTTATACTCATTGCAAAGCTCATTCATTCTGTTGACATCTTTTACTCGCTGATAAAGATCAACTTCAGATTCGATAGCTAGAATATTTATTCTATCGAGTGTCAGAATGATCTGATAGCGATCTTCAGTACGCTGAGTTGATTCAGAGATGTTGATCAAAGACATTCTGATTAAAGCATTGACTTTAGTGTTCATTTTGCCTGATCAAAAAATGATCTGAAAGTTAAACTTGAATAGAATGTCTAAATAATTGACTTGACGTCGAGTTAACTGTTTGTTTTTCATGAAGATCTTCAAAGTCTGATGATTGATGAACATCTGAATGAGCAGCTCTGTGCATTTTAGCTCAAGTCTTCAGTGTTCAAAACATTGAATAGTGACTAGCAATTTCTTGTCATAAATGTGGTAATCGCATTCAGCGAAAATCATGCTTTTGCTATAGAATGCTACTGAGTGAAGAACATTCTCATCATTGTACTGAGATAGTATTTCATCTTTGACGTAGTCAAAGACATCAATTTTCAGAATAGTTTGTTGTTTTGAATCGAAGTGTCGTAGAACTGAGGTCGAGTTGATCTGTTTCTTTAGATCATCAAAAGCTTGAACACAGACTTCATTTCAAACAAAAGACGTGTTCTTTCTAGTCAGCTGAATGAATGATTTAACTAGCTTCAAGAAGTTCTTAATAAAACGACGATAAAAGTTAACAAATCTCACGAAGCTCTGAACTTCTTTTAGATTGATCGACGTAGTTCAGTTGACTATGACTTTCACTTTGATAGAATTCATACGAAGATCTTGTTCTGAAACTAGGACTTCTAAGAAAACAGTTTCTTCTACGTTGAATTCGCACTTTCAAATATCTACTTGTAGATCAGCTTCTCATAAACGATTTAATATCATCTTGACATGTTGTTGATGTTTTCATTGAGTTTTGCTGTAGATCAGAATGTCGTCTAGATAGACTTGACAAAAGTCATTTAGAAAGTTTCAAAGAACATCATTCATATACTGCTGAAACGAGGCAGAATCATTGATAAGTTCAAAAGATAACATCTTTGATTTGTATGCTTCTAAAGTGATGATAAAGATAGTGTAGTTCTTACTATCAGAATGCATTCGCAGTTTGTTGAAAGTTGAAATGATATTTAATTGAGTCAGATGCTTGCAATCAACTATTTTGTCAATCATCTCATTTATGAGCGATAGAGAATAGCGATTTCTTTTGATAATAGCATTGAGCTTTCGATAGTCAACGCAGAATCATAGATCTTCATTTGCTTTTAAGATGAACAGAACGAGTGAGAAATACGAAGCTTTGCTAGAGATTATAAATTCTTTGAAAAGATTCTCGTTCAGATATTTCTTTACTTTCTGAAGCTTGTAGAAAGACATTTGATATGCTCGACAGCGAGATGACGTTGCGTCACTAATAAGCTTTATCTTATGATCATATGAATGATGAGACGATAGCTTGTCTGCTTAAGCTCGATCAAAAATGTTTAGAAAATTCTGATATTGCAATGATAGCTTGACTTTAATATCTTCTAGATTCTGAATCGTTTCATCGACTGAGAAAATGTCTATGACATCTAGTTTGCATTGAGTATTGTAGATGATTTCTCTGTCGATGTTCTCGATGAACATAGCAAAAACCTCTGTCTGATTCTTCTTTTTTCGTTTTACTAATGCTTGAAAAGAGACGATGTCTATATTTTGAATCGAGAATGACTTTTTCTGAATGAATGAAACTGAGCGCTTGAGCATCTTAAAGATCTTGCTGTGAGCTGCTGAAGAGATCAAAGTTGACTGCAATCAACTTAAGTGCTTTGTATTTGACGAAATTGAAAAAATCGAAATAGAAATATTTAATTGATCAGAAAATACGATAGTATCATGTCTCATGTTCAATAATATTTCATTTTTGTTTATTCAGAGTTTGCTCAATATAGCTTCATGATGCTCGATATCAACTATCAGCATTGACATAGTCAATTTCTTATGACTTTCAATCATGAGATTGAGTAGAATCTTATGAGTAATAGTCTTTCTAACTAACTTCTCATCATAGTCTCGTATTAACTTCTCTTTTGCTAATGATATAAATTGTATTTCAAGTTTCTGACATATCTTATTGACTAGCTTGTCATGTATCAGCGTGTAGACGACGAAATCACTATCTATCAAAGAGCGAAGACTGAAAGAATTGCTTTGAGAGATAAGAGAAGCATTGATCAGAAATGACTTTTCAAAATAGTTTTCTTTCAATAGAACTTTGATTTGACTGCACAAAGATATGATCTTTATTTCTTTGATGATTCTGAAAGAAATAACTAGTTTTTTGAATCAGAATCTGACTCAGAGTTCGATGTAAATCGATCAAACTCATCATCTTCTAATGTATTGATTCTCGAAGTTCAATCAGAGCACTCTTTAGAAGTATGATCTGATTTGTGACAGATGAAACAAATTTCAGCTTGTAGATCAATGTCTTTGACATTAATCAAAATCGCGTCATGCGATTTTGAATGATTGATGAGTGTAATGACTTCGATCTTTCTATAGAGATTCAATGAATCTCGTTTCTCAGCAAAGATGACTTGCTTTCTGACTTTGTTCAAAGATTTCTTTTCTTTGATGTCACTCATGACTCAATACTCATTGTTCAAACGAATCAGATAACTACGAATTTCGTTCAGAGATTCTGACTGAATCAATTGATTACTTCAAGCTGCATGAAAATGATAAGCTATCTTGTTTCATAAATCGACGATCAATTGCTTTTCGTGATACTTTAGATAGAAGAACAGACGTTGAAACATTGAATAGAAATCGCTGAATTTGCTCCTTTCTTGAGAAAGATTAGCATACTTTCTTTGAAAGTTTGTCTCTTTGTCAGAATCATTGTATAGCTGAGCAAGTTCATCTAGTAGATCGTTGATCATTGAATAAGAATTCAATGAATCTCGCTGACGTCTGACTAAAGTGACTTTGACTGCGTCTTCGCTGATTCGAAAATGAATGTAGACTAGTATAACTCTGTCATTGTCGAAATGATCGACGTTGATTTCTAGCTTGTCGCGAATCTTTTCTTGTCAATCATCTCAGATAGATTCTTTTTCATCAGTAAACAGAGATGAATTTGAAAGCTTCTGAGATCGCTTGCTGAATGTAAAAAGAATAGAGATCGATGAAGTGACATCTCTAGTCACTTGCAGATGATGTTGTGCTTCAATCAATTTGTTCTGAAGTGTCTGATTCAATTGATTCGATCATTTCTTTGCTCGATCAATTTTCTTAAAGCGAGTCTTTCATATTTGTTCGCTTGATATCTTGTCAAATAACTCACAAGCTTTCACATCAAGATCTCATTGAGTTCGAAGATTGTTTAAATCTTCTAGAAACACTTTTGAGTCTTGTTTGACTCAGTGTTGTAGCTGCTTTACATTTTTTATATTTTAGAGAGTAGAAGCTTTCAGAGATTTATTGAGAGTCTGAGAGTGAGACACAGAGTGACGACGTTTTCATATGAAGTCGATTCTAAGATATTTCAATATGCGAGATGATAGCTCAGAATAGATGACTGAATCTGCAGTGACAGAAGAATAGAGACTTTGATAATTCTCAGAGAAATTTTTCACAGATGATCGAGTCATAGCGAAGAGTTAATGATTGAGCGAAGAGCGATGCTCGACGATATGTAGTAAGATTATAGTTCAAGTTGTTTAGTCTTCAAAGAAGAGTGTTGCTGATTTGAAGAAGATTTTTTTGATGATTCTCAAGCAATCAAGATCTTAATTTCTTGATTCTATTAATCGATTTGAACGAGCGCGTACTGAATGAGCTGTAGATTCTCTAGCAATGCAAGATCTTAATATCTTGATTCTATTGATTTCTTGATGTTGTTCTGTCTTTTGATGTCATTGATCATCAAATACATAAATTTCTTTATACTCATCTCGTTGTCAGTCAAGTGAATTTGAATGAGTAATGAAATCAGTATCATGTGATTAACGAATTTTCTTAAAGTAATGTTGAAATCATGTCTAGAAACTAATCAGAGTGCGTGCGTGACTAGAATGTTTGATCTATAAAGATAGCTATAACTAAGACTTTAAGAATACAGAAGAAAGAAGATACAAAAGACAAGAAAAACACGCTCTATATAGTAGTTACTCAGATTCGACGCTAGTTTCAAAGAGAACGTGTTGAAATACAAGAAAGATGTTTATTTAAAAGATGTTTGCAACACAAAGAAATGTGTTTGTCATAAACATCTGTTAACTACTCGTAACACAAAGAAGTGTGTTTATCTAAAAGACAATAAAAGCTGATTAGAAGATGTTAGAGAAGAGAAAAAGTGCTGAGTCATATCTGAGTCAAATCTGAGTCAGATTTAAGTCAGCTCTCAGCTAGATCATTGACTAACTTTAATCAATATACAGTGAACTCGTTAATGTTCACTGTGAATTGATTAATGTTTGATCTTTGATACATTCGTAACATTCTTTCAAGTTTAGCGCAGTTTCTGAACATTACATAAATAGAAGCTTTTATATCAATCTTCTTCTGTATTTTTAATATTCAGTTATAGCTATTTCTAAAGATCAAGCACTATCAACTCTGATCTTCATTGATTGTATTATTTAGACATGATTCTGACAGTTTCTGTTTAGATTCAACTATCACATCACTTATCATCTTGATAAGATTGACGAGAAGTTGAATGCTTTAACATGTTGCTCAGAAGATCTTTTTAAAGAGAAAAATACATTCAATTCTTGATATCAATATTAACATCAGATAATTCTGAAAACTCATGTTTTAAATTTCAATATTGTTGAGAATAACAATGATTTAAATCGAAATTTAATTATTTTAAAAAGACATTTTAGAAAAACAAATTACTTAAACTATCTAGAGACAGAGTACATCATTGACATGATGCTTGTGCTTCATTCTGATCGTCAAAAGCAGATGAGAAGCATCATTGACGTGACATCGATGAGTGAATGAGAAGCAATTATTGCTATCTCGCAGAAAAATTCAGTCAAGATGAAAAATATACAGAAGAAATTATACAAGCTGCGAGTACTCTATGAGCTCAACGAACGTAAAAACAATGAACTGATGCTCTGAAGAAAGATGAAAAGTTTGACAGAGATGATAGAAAAGCTGACGTGTCAACGCGTCGCTGCGTTGACTGTCAATCAGCGCATAAAGAATCAGCTGAAGAGACTGAAAAAGATAACGAGCAGACTTGAAAAAGAGTTCGTGAAGAAGAGAGAACACGTTGACAGCTGAGCGAAGAGAGTGAGCATGAAGTCAATGACATCATTTGAGAGTCATCTTGTGTTCAACGTCGACATATCATCATCAGTGCAAAATCATTGTAAGAAATTTGAAGTAAAGATCTTCATCAAAGAGAAAGAAGAAGTAAAGAGAATCATGACAACAACAATGAAAAACATAGTGAAATGAACGAGAGAAATTGACGTTGACAAGATGCTGTCAACGCATAAGAACATAGAAACAATGAAGAGATGATTGAGACTGCTGATATTTCAAGTCAAGATGAAGAACAGCAAGAAAACATTGAAGAAAAACGATTTTTGAATCAAAGAAATATCGTCGAATGCATGTCTGCGCAAGATCAGTTTTGAAGTAGTGATACATAAGATTAAAGTTGAAGAAATGTTTAAGAACATAAAGAAGAAAGAAATGAAAACGCTCATTAAGATCAACAAAGACATACATTCAGAAATGATAATCAAGAAGATTGAGTGACTCACAAAGAAGAGTGAGCAGAAGAGATACATCTTGCTGATGATACATGTAATCAGCGCTGAAATGATGAACAAGCTGATCAATGAGAAAGTATGTCATGAGATTAATATAAAGATCACACAGTTCTACGACTCAAGCTGCAGAGTGCATCAGTGTCTAAAGTGTCAAGAATATGATCACAAGATGTATGAATGCAAAAACAAGCAGAAATGCATTTACTGCATGCTGAATCATCGCTTGAAGCACTGTTTTCATAAACAGACTTGAGACATGTGAAAATGTAAAGCATGTTGAGACATACATAGAGTCTTTGACTCTCAATGTCATAAATGACAAGCTGAAAAAGAAAGAATAAAGAGAGTCACAAAATACAGATCTTTATATCATGTCATACGAAAGCAGAAAGAACTCAAAGCAGCGATGTTAAAGACATTCACAGAGACATTTATCAGTCTGAAATCGCTGATGAACAACGACTTAAAGAGAAAGCAGAAGCATTCAATAAATGAAAGTCATCTGCTGAGCGCAGTCATCACATCAGAAAATACTATACTGAATCACTTAATCAAGAAGTCAAGATCAAATAAATTAAAGTCAACATCAGTCACGTCATTGTCAATGTCATCTTCTCTTGAGAATCTTACAAGTGAAGCAAGCACTTCGCAGACACTCAAGAGAACATTAAACAGTCTGAAATGTAAACTTTAATGTCTCAGCAAAAGAAGCTTTGAATACTACAGTACAACGTTCACAAGTTCAGAAACAAGATGATGATAGTGTTACTATATGAGAAAAAGATAAAAAACTATGACATTCTGATTCTTCAAGAACTCTGATGATTTGATGACATTTTCAAAGTATACTGTTCAGTAACTTTCAACTTCACGCTGAAGAATAATGAAGATAAAATCTGTTTCTACATAAATAAAAGAATTGACAGCAACATCTGATATTCAACATGACACTTTAAAGATGTAAACACAATTACGTTATAAACATTAATAAATGATGCACAGATGACTCAGAAAGCTATACACATTCATAAAGCATACAATTTGTCACTCAGAAATCATGAAATCATTCATGAAAAAGAAAATCTTTCAAACATCAAAAAGATGCTGCACATGTTGAAAGAAAGCATTCTTGTAGAAGACTTCAATTTGCATCACTTCACATAAGAAGAATCATTTTATTCAAGATAACATTTATTGTTGAATGAGTTAATTGAAATGATTATAAACATTGATGCATCACTAGCATTATTTCAAGACACAATTACGAGAGATTATCAAGAATCTCAAATGACAATAAATTTAATCTTCATGACAGAAAGCATCACAAATAAATTGATATAATGTGAAATCAATGAAGAAATGAAAAACTTCTCAGATCATCTGTTGATACAGACAGTAATAAATCTTAAAGTCTGCAAAGAGTCAGCGCAAAGATCGCGTCGTAACTGAAAGACAATGAATGAAGAGAAATTCATCAATACTTTGAAAGAACAGATGTCAGAATCATTGTTGAATCAAAAGATGAAGCATTAATGCATAAATGAATACATGAAGTAACTGCTGAATGCACTGAAAAAGATCATCGAGATTTTTATTCTTTGAGCGAGATCACATGAAATGATCAAAGCAGAGTGAACGAAAAAATGTACAAAGATCATCAAGAGCGTGCAACAAATGAAAAGAGATTGTTGAATCATTGATGACTGAGTAGAGTACATTCAAGCATGCGATAAAAAGAGCAAGATTATCAGAAAACAGAAGCGCAGTGAATATCAAAAGATCATGCAGAATGTCGAGTAATTCTCAAGAGAACTGTTTCAAATTGCAAAATGAGTAAGAAATGCAATCACAGATACACTCACTCAGACGACAATTTTCTCACTGACGAAGTCAGAATGCTTTGACATCATCACAACAATACAAAATAAAGCGAAGATGATGTTTCAGACTCACTTTTCATCATCTTCAGAGATTTTCATGCTGAACACAATAAACTTCAAGTATTCACTCTCAATTAAAAATGATGTTTTGCTGATGCATCGTAAGATTAAAGGAGTTAATTACAAAGTGACATTTGACAAGATGTTGAAACACACAAGATACATAAATAAAATAATGCGTAAACTTGTTGATGATATATCAGAATAAATACACTCTCTTTTTGAAAGATGTTTACAGAAGAAAATACAGTTAACTCAGTTCAAGAGCGCAGTCACAATAGTGATGTAAAAGTCAGACAAGAAAGATTACTTCAATGCAAAGATATATAAATCAATTGTGTTATTCAACACATTGAGTAAAATACTGAAGTTCATCATATTTGAACATTTGCAAAATATCATAAAAGCTTGCGACTTAATATTGAACATTCAGATGAAAGCTTGCAAGCACAGATCAATAGATACGACTTTGCAACTAATTACAGAAAAGATACATACTGTGTGAAGTGACATGAGAAGAAAAGTAGTCTCATTGCTGAGTTTGAACGAAAAGAGTGCATTTGACAATGTGATGCACAGCAGACTCTTATACAACATAAAGAAGAGAAAAGTTTCTAGACTGCTTCTTAAGTTTGTGAAGAACTTTTTGAAAGATCAACGCATCACGATCACAATTGATGATTACATGATGATGAAATGCAGCGTGAATATTAACATATCACAAAACTCTTCACTATTGTTGATATTATATCTGTTTTACAATGCAAACTTGTTAGAAGCATGTGATAACATCAAGCTAAGAACTAACTTCACAAACTTCGTGAATGACATTAATATCTTGACATATGAAAAGTTTATGAAATGCAACTGCAGAGTTCTTAGCGAGATCTATAATAGATGCAAACAGTGATCAAAAATGCATGATATCAAATTCTTAATGACAAAGCATAAGTTGATTCACTTTATGAAAACTTCTAAATGATTCAATATGAAAGTTGATGTAAAGCTGATAAAACATCAGATTAACTTGAAATCAGATATCAGAGTCTTGAGAGTTCAATTGAACTTCAAGCTGAAATGAGTGACTTACATGCATTATATTGAAGCAAAACTAGTGATTAAACAAAAGATCATGCAGATAATCATTGAATCTACTTGAAATTCATCAATGACGACAAGTAAGCAAATATACTTCACGATGATGTGCTCTTTGCTTAGTCACGAAGTCATCATATGATATACATCACAGAGAGTGAAAGATCATTGAAAGAGTCTGAATGTCAAGCTGAAATCAGTGCAAGAAAGAGCATTGTGACAGATCATTGACGTTTATCATGCAACATCAACAAAGATTCTACAGATGAAAATAAACATGATGTTGATAGATATTCACTTATAAAAGCTGATACAAAGATCAATAATAAACATGAACTTTTGAAAATTAAACGAAGTTATTGAGATGACAATGCATTGAATTCGTAATGACTTGATACTCAAAAGAGATCGAAAATCAAAGCTGCATAAAACATCTTTACAGCTGAAGCAAAAGTGAATAAAAGAAATACTTGAACAGATGAAGATGAATCAAAGTCATTTTTACACAGCGTTTCTCTGATCAGAATCATTGAAGATAATTATAATTGCAAACAAGAAAATGTTAATAAGACAACACAATCTTGATACATTTGCATTGAAGCAAAGAGTTTACTTAAATGATAATGACAGCAGAGATGATGTTACAATGATTGCAATGAGAATGAACTGAAAGCTAAATAAGAGATTGAGAAGATTGACTTTAATCATCACTCATCATGAAGAACTGAAAGAATTGATCGCAAGAGTGAAACATCTTGCAGATGTAATGACAGAGAATCAAGAGTATCATGAAAAGATATATAAAATATACAGTGACAGTCAAATCTTTCTGAAAGCAGTGAAAATCATGACATCAACAAAAAATCAGACACATTTGCAACAAGTTTAGACTGCACATGAGAACATTTGATCTTAAAAAGTCACGTTGAAGTTACATTAAATGACAGAACATGCAGAAGTGCTCAAAAATGAAGCAGCAGACAAGATGATTGACGATGTACATAAATTATCTTTATTGTTAATCAAGCATCAGCACAATGAGATGATGATGCAACTGATGCTCATACAGAAACAGATCAGATAAACATGAAGAATAGTTGAAAGAAAGAGATTCAACGCAGCTCATTTTCAATATTTGACATCAGAGATGACTTATCAGCATCTGCGTTTACACAGAAATCATGCAAAGTCTCACAGCGCATTGTTAATGCAGCTATGCATGAGAAAAATTGACTTTAATCAATTTCTACATGAGAGACGAGTACTTGATGTTGCTACGATGATGTGCAAATGCAACAGAGATCAAATGTTGATCAAGCACATTCTATTAACATGTTTTAAATGAAAGATAGAACAAAAGATGATGCAATGTAAAGAGAACATCATGAACTTGAGAAAGTTTCTAGAAATCATGAGCATAATGACAATGATCATTTGAATGATATTCTCGATAAGCATACTGCATCAATTTCAGACTGTGATGTCATCAAGAAGTCAAATGAAAGAGAGAAGAAGTAGAAAAGAAATAAGCTCATAGAGTTCTCACATTAAAAACAGTTACAGTATAGAATGCAGAGAAAAGTGATAGTAGATATGAAAAGAGCATTATGCTAGCGCAGCATTCGCTACATTATATAGAATCTCGCATAGATTCATAATAAGTGTTGAATTGAGTAAGAATCAAAAAAAAAAATTTATTGTTGAGAATCTCGTTCTTGACATCTTCAACATCAAAGTCATGAAGCTTCAGTCACAAATCATCACTTTAGATTCAGTTCAGTTACATTTATTTTCAATTACTTCAGCATTCTTGCAAATTTTAGTTTTCATGAATTTAGAAATCGAAGAATTCGACGTAGAAGACATCAAGTCTCAGCTAAATCAAGACATTCTGAATCTTGATGAAGATTCTGCTGACATCTTCACTCAGACATTGTGAAAGCAAGTTGAAATCAATGATAAATTTGCAGCTCAGATAATCAAAGTACTTTGCAATGAAGCACAACATCACAACAAGATTTCTTTAGTTGAGTGTGAAGAATATGAGAATCATTTGTACTTTCAAGAAAGAAAGTACGTGCTCAACTCAAATCAACTACATCTTCGTATCATTCAGCTCACTCATGATAATGTCGTTAATGATCATTCAGAAAGAGCAAAAAGTTATGAACTGATCAGTTGAGTCTACTGATGATCGAACATTTATAAGTATATTCAACGCTTCATACAAAACTGTCACATGTACACATGTTTCAAACTCTTTAAACAATGAACTCAAGAATGATTGTATTCTCTTTCAATTCTTGAACGTCGTTGATGTGATGTTTTCATGAATTATGTAAATTCTTTATCACTTAGTATCTTCATGAATATCGCATATAAATGTTTTAGTCTTCATTGATCATCTTATCAAAATAAGACATTTAATTCTCATCACTTCTATGAAAGTTGAAGAAGTTATCAACTGCTTCTATGCTCATGTTTGAAAACATCATGATTTACTCAAGTTCTTCATATCTGATCAAGATACACAATTCATCTTCAATGTTTGAAAGCATATGTGTAAAATGCTGAAGATAGATGTTAAGTTATCAACAACGTATCACTCTGAAATTGATGATCAAATCAAGAAAGTCAATGCTGTCATGAAGCATTATCTTCAAGTCTTCATCAACTACATGCAGAATGACTGAGCTAAGTGACTTTCCGAAGTTAAATTCATCGTTAATAATGCATCGTTGTTAATCACTTTAACATCATTCTTCTTGATCAATTTGAGTCAGAATTCACATTTAAACTTCAAGTTTTCTGAGTCTTTGCTTAAAAATCTTACATTTCAAGCTCAAGACAAGTTAATCAATGTTAAAGAGTTCATCAAGAAGATGAAGAAACTAACTGAGCATTTACGTGATGAAATGCTTATAGCTCAGATCATTTATGAATTCAATGTCAATCTCTTTCATCGTTCTTGTTCTAAATACTTCGTTGAAGATGAAGTTTGACTGAATGTTTGCAATCTCAGCATCGCTCGTCTTGCTGTCAAGTTAAATAATCATAACGTTGATTTCTTCAAGATTAAGCATGTCTTCAAGAACAATTTTCTGATCATTGAGTTAAATCTTTCAACATTCATAAAGATTCATTCAATCTTTCATGTTATTCTTTTGAATCATATCGCAAGTGATTTTCTTTCAAGTCAACGTCAGAAATCTTAAGAACTTATCATCATTAAGAATGATGAAAGATTTTGATATGTAAACAGCATACTAAACTTCAAGCATGATAAACACTATAACTCATCTCTGCTCAAGTATTATGTTGATTGAGAAAATTACTTCTTTACTTGAAAGTCTTTTCATCTTCTGAATAATTGTGAGCAAACACTTAATGAATATCATCTCGTCAATTCTGTCGTCGAAGAATCACATGTACTGTCATGTGTGATATCTCAATATTAATTGTTACGATCCTAGCTACGCACCTATGTTGGTAGCTATGTTGGTGGCTATGTTGATGACTATCGCCGGCCGCTCGCCGCTAGGCTATAGGGTTGTTCCGAGGCCAACCCTATTCAGGGTTAGC
>JAABUI010000948.1_pt1 | contig 18441 bp, 27 predicted proteins | sample 5559111 | NCBI WGS metagenome assembly JAABUI01 (sample SAMN10711870, study PRJNA513365) | rock metagenome | isolation source: Antarctica rocks | place: Antarctica: Victoria Land, Buttleship Promontory
CAAACCAACGGGGCGTTCCTGCCGCACTTCCCCTACCTCGGCACCCCCAACTGCGGCTTCGGGACGCAACCGAAAAACCACAACACCTGCGACGGCGCCGCCGGTGCCGGCACGGTCCCCGGCGGTAGCGCAGCAACCGGCGCCGGCGGCACCTCCGGCGGGCGGGACACCGAGTTGCTGGTCGGCGGGGCCGTCGCTGCCGCCGGGGCGGTAGCAGCAGCCGGGGCCTACCAACACAACCGCACCACCACCACCACCGACGGGGTCGCCCCCGACCACAACACCGACTGACCGGGCGGGATGCACCCGGGCCGGTAAAGCACCACCCGCCGGCCCGGGTGCCACCCAGCAGGATGAGAAACGATGACCAACACCCCGCCGACACCACCCGGGGCAAGGGCGAGGGTGCGCCGACACTCCCCCAGCTCGCGGCCCGTTACCGGGGCCAGCAACCCCCCCAGTTACACACCGCATGACCCAGGCGTATCAAGCCCCGATTCCCCGGAGGGTCGGGTGGACGTTGGGTGGACGTGCATTCGGGACACGCACCAGACACCCGACCGGACGACTCGCCGCAGCGGCCAGGGCCGGGTCCACGACGGTCGCGTCCGAGGCAATGTGACCTTCGATGTGGTCGGCGCGGGTCGCGACCAGGGTGGGCGCATCGAGCGCATCGTCGAAGGACAACACCGCCTCCGAGGCATGCCGGCATGCCTCGGAGGCGTGAAGCTTGTCGTCACCACGTGAGCGGGCTGGACGCCCCACCTGGCGGTGTCGGTCAGTTCCACACCTCGTGACGCTGAAGGCGTCATGCTGCACCGCGAAGTCTGCTCAGCAGCGGACAGACCCCGGTGCAGCCCGCAGGTATGCGCACATCCCATGGGGCACACCGCTGTCAACCGGCGGGTGGCAGGGGTGATGTGCTCGACTGATTCGTGTTCGTCAGCAACTGATGCAGTCCCTCACCAGTCAGGTTTGAAACGGTCATGCGGGATGCACCGTGCCACGACCACAGGAGTAGTGACGATGCCCAGTCCTATCACGGGAGAGGCCCGCACCCAATTGGCCGCCGACCTCGCAGCACAATACGAGCAGGGCACCCCGATCCGCAGCCTCGCCGAATCCAGCGGTCGCTCCTACGGTTTCATTCACCAGCTGCTCACCGAAGCTGGGGTGACCCTGCGTCCGCGCGGCCAGCGCCGATGAACAACCTCAGCCGGCTCTCCCTCCCCCGCATGTTCTTATTAGGTGCTGTCGCCGTAGTTGCTGGGTCGACGTGAGGTGCCGGTCGGCTCCAGTGGATCGGTGTCCTCCGCCAGCGGCGACGCTTCGTCGTCGTTCCAGGAGTCCCAGCCCTGCTCGACCCGTCTCCGCGCCGTGTGCTTGTCGTGCACCCGGGCGATCTGCACGGCCAGCTCGAACAGCACGGTGAGGGACAGCGCCAGGGCGAGCATGCTGAAGGGATCTTGGCCGGGGGTGGCGATGGCGGCGAAGACGAACAACCCGAAGATCAAACCCCGGCGCCACGCCTTGAGTCGCTCGTAGGTGAGCACACCAGTCATGTTCAACATCACCACCAGCAGTGGTAACTCGAAGCTGATGCCGAAGATGACGAGCAGGCCGATGATGAAGCTGAAGTACTGGTCACCATTGAGTGCGGTGATCTGCACGTTGTTGCCGACCGAGAGCAGGAAGGACAACGCCTTCGCCACCACAACGTAGGCCAGCACCGCGCCGGTCACGAACAGCACAGCCCCCGCCATCACGAAGGCCACCGCGAGCTTGCGTTCCTTAACGTGCAGTCCGGGTGTGATGAAGCCCCAGACCTGGCTCAGCCAGACCGGGCACGCCAACACCACCCCCGCGGTCAGCGCCACCTTGAAGCGCAGCAGGAACTGGTCGAAGGGCGCCGTGGCCAGCAGCCGGCAACCGTTGTCCGGTCCGAACTGGGCGCGCGAGCTCGCCGGCAGGTCACAGTACGGGCCCTTGAGGATGTCACCGAGGCTGAGCGTGCCGAAGATCCCGTGCTGGTACCAGAGGAAGCCCAGAATCGTCGTGACGACGACGGCCAGCGCTGCTTTGGTGATGCGGCTCCGCAGCTCGTACAGGTGCTCGACCAAGGACATCGAACCGTCCGGGTTGTCCGGATGAGGGCGGCGCGTCTTCAGCCACCCGAACGGAACGGACACGCAGATTCAGCTGGCCTTCTGCACGCGCTCAGCCTGCACGTGCTGAGGATGCGGCGACACCGGCGGCGTAGGGATCGGCGCAGCAGGTGCTGCGGCCTGCGCGGCGTCGGTCTTGTCCCCGTCGCTACCCATGTCCTTCATCTCGCTCTTGAAGATGCGCAGGGAGCGACCGATGGATCGCGAAGCATCGGGCAGCCGCTTGGCGCCGAACAACACGACGAGCACAAGGACGACGATCAGCCAGTGAATGGGGCTCAGTGATCCCATGATTGTTCCTCCATTGGTGAACCGTGACGAAGCATACGCGGCACCGCGCGCAGGATGTCCCGGCGGTAAACGGGCGTGCCGTCATCGTGACGCCCACGGAAATGCTTCCCCGAAGCGCACCCCAGTGATGATCTTCTCTAGATCCAAGAATGATCGACAGCGGCCTTCGGGTCCGCAGCCGTTCAGCGCGGCCGACCGGGAGTGCGCCCGGCTGCGTAGGGAGAACGAGCGGTTGACCGTCGAGCTGGACACGGCTCGGCGGGTGATCGAGGTGCAGGGAAAACTCTCGGCTCTGTTGGACACCCTCGCGGCCGACGGCAGCAGGAACGACAGCGAGCAATGAACGAGGTGTTCGACACGGCAGATCGGTCGCCTGGCGAACCCGGCGGTGCCCCCGCTGCGAAGACACCCTGACGGGTGCGGGTGCACCCTTGGAGGCGACCGATGACACGCACGACGTGTGGCAATGCGCCGAACAGACAGGATGCGCATCTTCGGGCCGATCCGTCATGACCCACCCCGATGCCACCGACCGACCCACGGCCGCCGAGATCGCGGACGTCCTGCGCGAACTCACTCAAACACCCACTGCCCAGGCCGAGAATCCACCACCCACCGGGTTGGCGGCGATCGGGCTCCGCCACCACCCGCGGAGCACCACCAGACACCGCCACCCCCACCGCCGATGGTTGCCGCTGCCCGTCGCCGCATCCCACCGTAAACAGGCTCTCCGTGCCTTCCCGACGAGGAGCGTCATCGCGGTGGCGGTGGCGGCGACATTCGCCGCCGGGGTGCTCAGTCTGGTCACCGACACCACCACCACCATGACCACCAGGGCTGCCCCACCCGCAGCGGCGGCAGCCGCGGGCGTACCCCCTAGCGCCGTCCCCACACCGACGGCATCCCCGAGTCCCCCACCAACGACCGCAGCGACACCGGCGCCGATGACGGCGCTGTCCCCGCCCACCGGCCCGATCCTCGTGCCCCTCACCTACACAGTCGTGCCCGGAGACAACTTGAGCAAGATCGCCTGGTGGTTCCACACCCATGGCTACGGTGCGCTGTACGAGGCCAACAAGGCGGTCCTCGGGGACAACCCCGACCTCATCCACCCCGGCCAACACATCACCATCACCAGCAACGGCATGACCATGGGATGACAGCACGAACTCAGCCCGTGCTGCTCGCCCGGACCTGTACCGCTGCTACTGAACCCCGGAACCCGAGCGCGCGGGAGGAACCAAGAGAATTGCTTCGCCGACCTAAGCACGAACGTTACGATCTGGAGACGCCGGTGCACCCCTGACCACCGGCGACCTGGCCGAAGCTTCTGGCTCCACCACCTTGTCTTGCTTGTCTTGGCCTGAGTAAGGATGGACCAGCGCGAGATGTGACGGACTGGTCTCAGTGGAGTTGGACACGGTCTCGGCCGGAGGACTTTGCCAAATAGTGCGCGGCGCTGGCCCGGATCATCAGCTGCTGCAGGTCGGTCGATCCGTGTTCGGGCTGATGGTGTGCGAGGCCGCATACGCACTCATTCTGCGCATCCCCGGCGCCGATGTTTGACTTGATGATTACAGCCTCATCAGATGCTGCACCAGCCGTGGCAGTCGACGGTGGCGGTTTGCCCCCGAGCCGGCTCCACATCACCACCCCCCGGAAGGACCCTGACATGCCTCCCACTCAGCGGATGACCGACGACAGTCTGCGCGTGCGCCAACTCAGCCACTACCAGTTCACCTGGACCGCGGGCAAAGCCGCGGAAAACGGCACCTGGACCCTTCAGCTCGTCCTCGACGAAGGCGCCTGGGAAGAGGTGCTCACCGTCACCGCAGAGGACGCCGACAACCTGCAAGACGTGCTGAAAAACACCAAGTCCGTCTTCTACGACATCGACCGTCGAGTCCTGATGTTCGGTGTCACCAAATCGGGCGACTGACCCCTACGTGCCGAGGGCCTACCGCACCCTGGGGTACGGACCCGGCCGCACCGCCGGCTTCGGCTGGGCTCTGGTTTCGTCGCCACCACAGCTACCTGCGGGTCACCCTTGATGCGGCGGAAAGGCGTCGCTGAGTCGTTTGCGCATCATCCACTGCAATGCGGCGCCGGCGCCGCTTACACCGCCGTCACCCACGCAGCACCATCCCCACCCAACCCAACCCGCCGAACTACCCCGGCGCGCTGAACATGGACACCGGGACCATCACCCCCACATCACCACCATCCAAGCCGAAGTACTGCTGTTCACCCCCTGAACCACCCACCGCCACCCCCGCACCCCGGGGGCACCTTCCCGGGTCGGCCCCCGAAACTCCCCTCTCGGGGGCCGACCCTGTGGCGCCGACCGCGGGCATCCGCACCGCCCGTGGGGTTGCAGGGACCGCACGATGGTGGTGCCGGGCCTGGTGCGTGCTTCGGACGGGTTCGGCGCCGGCCGGGTGTGTTTGGCCCCGGTGCGCCGTCTGTGTGGGGTGCCCCGCGGGCACGATCCCGTCCTGGGCAGCACGCTGCCGCTTGGTGCCGGCGGCGAGGCGGCATGGGGGCTTGCGGGTGAGCGGTGGGCGGGACAAGGCTGGGCGCCATGACTGATCCGACTCGCCGTCCTGTTCCTGGTAGCGCCCGCGGCCCGGCACCCTCGGCCGGCACCGGGCGGACCATCGATCCTGGCGAGGTGGTGGAGGTGACGGTGGTGCTGCGCTGGCGCGCACCCGTGCCTGATGTCCTCATCGAGAGCCCGGACACGCTCAGCGCCGCCCAACTCGGTGCCGAGTACGGCGCGGAGGGTGCTGATGTCGACGTGGTCCGGGGCGTGCTGGGTGCGGCCGGGCTGACCATGACGTCGGTCGACGCGCCTTCGCGCCGGATGCAGTTTTCCGGGTCCGCGGCTGCGGTGGCCGCGGTCTTCGGGACCACCCTGACCCGCACGACTAGCCCGGACCCGGTGACCGGGGCGGCGGTAGGCCACCGCCAACGCAGCGGGGAGCTCACCATCCCAGCCGTCTTGGACGGGATCGTTGTGGCGGTCCTCGGCATCGATGACCGCCCCCAGGCCCGGGTCCAGTTCCGCATCGCCACCCCACCCCAGGAAGCTGCCCCCCCGGGGGCGGCGGCGCTGGGGGCGGCGGCGCTGGGGGCGGGATACACCCCGCCCCAGCTCGGGCAGGCCTACGCCTTCCCTGCCGGCACTGATGGGACCGGACAGAGCGTGGCGCTCGTGGAGCTCGGCGGCGGCTACGCCCAATCCGACCTGGATGCCTACTTCACGGGTCTGGGGCTGGCCACGCCCGCGGTCAGCGCGGTCGGCGTCGACGGCGGGGTGAACGGGGCCGGCACCGACCCCCACGGCGCGGACGGGGAGGTGCTGTTGGACATCGAGGTCGCCGGTGCGCTGGCCCCGAAAGCAACCCTGGTGGTGTATTTCGCGCCGAACACCGACCGTGGTTTCCTCGACGCCGTCGCGACCGCGGTACACGCCACCCCCACCCCGACCGCGGTGAGCATCAGCTGGGGGCAAAGCGAGGACGCGTGGACCGCCCAGGCCCGGACCGCGCTGGACCAGGCGTTCATCGACGCCGCCGCCCTGGGGGTGAGCGTCTGCGTCGCGTCCGGAGACAACGGCAGCAGCGACGGCGCGACCGACGGCGCCGTGCATGTGGACTTCCCGGCGTCCAGCCCGCACGCGTTGGCCTGCGGGGGCACCACCGTGCAACTCGACGCGGCCAACACACCGGTCAGGGAAACCGTGTGGAACGACGGGGCCGGGCGGGGAGCGACCGGCGGCGGGGTCAGCGACACCTTCCCGCTCCCGTCCTGGCAGGGAAGCGTCGGTGTCCCGAACCGGGCAGGTGGGGGTACAGGCCGGGGTGTGCCCGACGTGGCCGGTGATGCCGACCCGGCCACCGGCTACCAGGTTCTGGTGGACGGGCGACGGTTGGTCATCGGCGGGACCAGCGCCGTCGCCCCGCTGTGGGCTGCGCTGGTGTGCCGCCTCAGCCAAGGCATGGGTCGCCGACTGGGATTGCTGCAACCCGCCCTCTACGCCCACGCCGGCGTCAGTGTCACCCCCGCAGGCTTTCGGGACGTCACCACCGGCAGCAACGGCGCCTACACCGCGGGGCCCGGGTGGGACCCGTGCACCGGCCTCGGCGCCCCGGACGGGCAGGCCCTGCTCACCGCCCTGCACACGGGGTAGCCAGGGCAACCCACGCTGGCTGCCCACGGCGAGTGCACTTGTTCGGCTGGTGTTTGCTTGTCCGGATGATCTAATCCAACTCAACATCGGAACCCTCGTCGACCTCACCGCCGCCACCTACCGGCTCTCCGCCGGGCGGGTCGCTGCGTTGGAGGCCATCCCGGGTGGCAGTGGCACCCCTCCGACGCCACCTGGCAGCACCGGTACACGCTGGCCCAACGCGAGGTCGCCGAGCGCGGCAGCCTCGCCCACCTCGGGCAGCACAGCGTCATCGAGGGCATCAAGCTGGGGCGCTGGGTGAGCACCCAACGGGCCCGGCACCGCGCGGGGCGCCTCGCCCCCGACCGGGTCGCCGCGCTGCACGCACTGCCCGGATGGGACCAGGCCCGCTAGTCACACCCACCTCGGACGAAGCCCGGCTGCCCCCCTTACCCGTTGTCGGTTGCAGATCATGCGAGCCGGGCTTGCCGACGCCGACCTCTGCGGGGACTCTGGGGTTTTCTCAACCCGGCGGCGGTGGCCGGTGCGCTCCGCGGCTCAGGGGGTGCGGGTTCCGACGAGGTTGGCGAAGGCGACGATGTTGTCGACATAGCTGCGAGCCGCCCGGTCGAAGGACCCCCCCGCAGGTGATCAACCGCAATCCGGGGTGGTCGAGGTTGCCATACACCGCGTCAGTGGGGAACGCCTCCTTCGGGAACGTCTGCACCCGGCTCACCCGGAACACCGCTGTGCTGCCATCCGCCCGCACCACGGTGACCTCGGCGCCGGGCACCAGATCACGCAGGCCATAGAAGACCCCGGGGTGCCCGCAACACTGCCCCGCCCCGAACCCGGCGGTACCGAACTCGGTGGTGCCAAGCTCGACCGCGCCACGGTCGGCGGCGCGGTCGCAGGACTGCCGCTGATGACCATCGCCGAGGGCGACTGTGCCGGGACAGCACTCGACGCGGCGGAAAGTTTGTCGGTCCCGGCGGCGACGATGGCAAGCAGCGCCGCCATCCCCACCAACGCCCTGAAGCGCGCCAGCTGAGGATGCCGACTCCGTCTGCGGTGGCGCCCAACATAGGTTCGCCCCGGGCCCGAACTCATGGGCATGCCATCAACCGACGCGTGAAACTGCGCACTCAGCTTGTGCTGCCGTCACCGGCCTCGACCGCCCCGGAAGGAATCCGCGCCACCTGGCCCCCCGCACCCGAACCTCCCGCACCCGGAAACCCAGCACCGGGACCTCCGGCACCCGGACCAGCACCGGTCCTCCGGTGCCCGGACCTCCCGCACCGGGTCCTCCCGCACCGGGACCTCCGGCGCCCGAACCGGTCGTCGTCGTCATCCCCGGTGCCGGCGTGGTGGTTTTCGGCGGGGGCGTCGCGCACTTCGGCGCTGTGATTCTGATCCCTGTGACCAGCCGACGCTCAAATACCCGCAGTAGCCCAGGTCCCCGCGGCTCGCGGCCCGTCACACTGACTTTACCGGGGAACGGTGCATGAAGGGTGCCACATACTTTCCTGACCGGCCCGCGGTCACCAGGAGGTGACGCCGGGAGCGCGCTTACCCTCGGTGGCATGCGGTCAGTGGCAGTGGTGTGGTGCGCGGCGATTGTGTTCGTGGCCGGGGGCTGTTCCCTCCTGAGTCCCCCGGCGCCCGCGGTCGTGCCGACCTTCCCGGCGACCACGACCACGCCGCCATCGGTGGTCGCCGTCAAAGCCGGGTTACCCACCAGTTGCAAAGACCTCCTCAACGGCCAGCAGCTCGACGCGGTGGTCGGTCTTCCCCTGTCCGGTGTCGTGCGGACGGTGCTGGGACAACCCAGTCCCTCGGTGGGTCTCACCGGGCGGATCACCTGCAGCTACGGAATCCCCGCACCTTCTGGCGGCTACGCGCTCCAGGTCAGCGCGGAAACCTACCGCGACGACGCAGCGGCGGCAGCCAGAATCCCCGTGAACGTCGACGCCCTGCGCAGCCCAGGGACAGACCCGATACCAATCAAGATCGGGCCTTCGACGGCGATGTATCTGCCCCTGCGTGATGGGCCATACTTGATCGCGTCCACCGGCATCTACTCGGTATCGGTCACCCTCGGCCCCACCAGCTTCACCCCCGATAAGGCGCCCGCCGCCGCGGCGGCGGTAGCGGCGATGGTCCTGACCAGGGTGCGCGGTGGCACAACGGCCAGCGCCGTGGCGCCCTGACTGTCATTTTCGGAAGCCGACTGCACGGAGTATGAGAAGACGGCTGCACTACAGGTTTCAGGCGCGGACCCTCCCCTCGCTGGGGTCTATCGCAAACGACCGTTTCGGTAGGCACGACAGGCGTTGGACGGACTTCCTGACCAGCCCCGGCGACACAATGTCCGGCTTGGTGCTCACGGTCGTGTGCCGCCCGCAGGGGCAAAACCACTTCTCGTGATCACCTTTGGCGTGTGGATGCGGTGGTCGAGCGCTGGAGTACTCATATGGCTCACCTCTGTACACGGACATCGCGCCACCATAGGTTCTGACCCAATCGAGGTGCCCAGCTACGGGGATCGGAGGGAACCGGGCAGCGTCAGTTCCCGGCGGGGTAGCGGGCCGGGATTGGTTTGTGAAGGTGGCGGGCGGTGGTCAGGCTGCGGCGCCCCCGACGCATGCGCCGCGGACCGCTCGATGGCGCATCGCCGATGCCGCCGCGGCGCGAGTCGGCAGCTGACGTCCGGCACGATGCGCTCACCAGCCGCCCGGCAGGGAACCCCGTAGGCGGCCCATGCCGCTGGCGCCGCCGGAAGCGGGTTTGACCGCGAGGACCTGGTTGACCGTGGTGTTTGCCTCGGCGGCCACCGAGGTGGGCATGTACAAACCACCACACCCGGGCCACATTTTCCTCACCCACGGCGGAGCGAAGCGCCCCTGAGCAACTAGCCTGGGTACTGGGCGCAGGTGCTTGCTGTTCGGCTTCCCTGCTCCCTGCACGCCAGACCTCCCCCCTGGACTGGCGAGCAGACGGTCGCCGGCCACTCTTTCCCCCAGGTTGTGAGTGGCCGGCGATCCCACTCGAGACAACCCTGTGGTACCCGGCCCGAAACGGCGGCCGCCCTGTCCAGCTCACCCCGCGCATGACACCGCCCGCCCGGGCACCCACCTCCGCAGCCGCATCAGCCGGTTCCTCACCCGGGCCGACACCGCACTGACACGGTGACTATCCCGCCACCGCGGCGAGACTGCAGACCGGACGCTGAGGCCACATCACCACAGGAGCAGACCATGACCTCTGACCCGAACGGCCCCGGAGACCCCGATGGCCGGCAAGGGGCCGAGGCCAGCGGCAAGAGGGTGCCGCCATGGAAAAGATCGACACGCGACTTCTAGCGACCATCCTGATCGACGACAGGCTCACCACCACACAAAACATTGATGTGATCTTGATCACGTCCAGGCGTGACGGCGCCTGTCATTGACTGTTCTAACCTAGCTGAGCGGCGCACCCAGAACCCACGGGCGGGGTGTGTACGAGACGTTCCCGGCGCGGCGCACCGCGTCGGGGGGATGACGGGGCCCGATCCGCATGTACGGTCCCCTCTGGCCGGACCACCCGGCCGAACCGGTCCGTCGCGCCACTCGGCCCGCTTCGCTTAACCACCCGAACCGCCCACGGGGCGGGGTGCGGTCAGGACATCGCGGCGTGCCCGCGGCGACGCCAGCGAGTGGTTGCCGGCCAGGCGAGGATCAGGAGACCTGCCACGGTCAGCAGGCCGTAGGCGTTGCCGATCAGGTGTTCCCACCAGCTCCAGCCCTGCTCGCGACCATCACCCATCGGCAGGAAGTGATACGGGTGCAGCACGAACACGACAGCGGTCACCACCGCCGCGCGGGTCCACCACCGGCCGCGGCTGTGCACCGCCAGCGCGGTCATGCCCAGCAGAGCCGGCACGACGTACACCCAGTGGTGGCCCCAGGAGATCGGCGAGACCAGCAACGCCAACGCACCGTTGACCACCCACGCCAACACGAGGTTGCCGGCGTCCAACGCCCGCCGCATCCCCGCCACGGCCAGCACCCCCACCAGCAGACACAGACCCAGCCACGCCCCCGTCTGCGCTGCTGCGGGCAGTGTGTCCCACCGGGCCAGTGCCCCGCGGATCGCCTGGTTGCTGGCGAACGAGGAGCCGGCGAGACCACCCAGACCCTGCGCCCGTCCGGTCCAGAACTGCCAGGAGCTGGCCGGGGCCACCGCGAACCCCACCAGCGCGGCACCGGCGAAGGTGACGCCGGCGGTGCCCGCGGCGCGGTAGTCGCGGCGCACCACCAACAGCAGCACGAACGCCGCAGGTGTGAGCTTGATCGCCGCGGCCACGCCCACCAGCAGTCCCCGCGGCCAACGCGGGGAGGGCACCAGGCAGTCCACCGCCACCAGCGCCATCAACAGGAGATTGACCTGACCGAACCAGAACGTCTGCGCTACCGGATCGAGCAGCAGCGACGCCGGCACCCCCACAGCGGTCACCAGCACCGCGCTTGCGCGGCCGCCGCCTGGCCACAACCGCCTGGCCGTCACGTACACCACGGTCACCAGGGAGACCAGAGACAGCAGCATCATCGCCGTCCACGACACCGGCCACGGCAGCAGAGCAAGCGGGCTGAGCACCAGCGCCGCGAACGGCGGGTAGATGAACGGCAACACCAGACCCCCGGGATGGGCCGGAGGCAACGGGCCGTACATGTCCCCGCCGTGCAACCAGGTGCGCACCCCGATGCGGTACACAGCGAGGTCCTCGAAGCTACGGTCGCGCAACATCAAAGACGCAGCTAATACCGCCGCGGTCGCGAGCACCGAAACAACAACAACCCAGCCGATACCCACACCCCGCAGCCACCCAACGACGCGCTCGCCCCGCCCGGCGTCGGTTCCTATCACCACGTCACCATCACCGGGCACCATCGCCCCGGCGATCACCCCATCCCCGGCTGCGTGCGGTGCACCACCGGGCCACCCGGAGGCGGGCCTAGTTCGCATCCACGTCATGACGGGCGCTGCTGCGGGCACCTCCGGGAACCGACCTGGCTCTGCGCCGAGCCCGCAGCAGGCCGGCGCGTTCCTCCTCGGACAGTCCACCCCAGATGCCGTAGGGCTCTTGCGCTTGCAGAGCATGCCGGCGACAGGCGTCGATGACCGGGCAGCCCTGGCACACCACCTTGGCTTCGGCCTCGCGGTCCCGTCGCGTCGAGCCGCGTTCCCCCAGGGGGTGGAAGAACATCACGGTCCGCAGCCCGCGGCAGGCGGCATGGTCCTGCCAACGCCAATGATCCTGTCCTGGACCGGGAAGTCGACTGTAATCTGCCACGTCAAGCCACCATTCTCCGAAGATGATGAAGCGCGATGACGTCAGCCACCGCGACTACTTTCCGGCACTGTGTGCCTGCGTCTCCCGTCACGACGACCCCCGGCTACCCGCGGGTGATCAGGCGCTGTCGGGCGAGCCGCTCGATCAACTCCGGGAGTGCCGGTGCCGGGGCACCGGAGAGTTGGGCGCGGCATTCGGTGACCGTGTCCGCGATATCGGTCAGCGAAGAGCGGTGCGAGAACTCGGCGAACAACCGTTCCACCGCGTCGGCATAGGACGGCGGTGGCATGCCCTGATCTTCCTCCGACCGCGGAGCTGAGGGGCTGGACGTGACAGTCACGATGGGATCCTTACCTAGGGCTTCGGCGACGATGCCGCTGCAGGGGTACGTGGCCGTGAGGCCAGCACCACCGGTACCGAAGCTTCAGCGGCATGCAGTGCGATCAGGAAACAACGGGTAGGTCCGCGCTCGCGCATTGCCCAACCATCACTCCGACCACGCTTGCGGTCACCAGTTGAAGGCAGCACTGCGCAGCACGGCGGCGGGGTTCGGTGGCCATGTCAGTGCCTACGGCGAACCCGCTTTCCAGGACAAACTCTGGGCGGTGAGCGTGACGCCCACAGGATCGCGGCCCTCGGCAGCGTCATCCCGGTCCCAGACCGGCTGCTTCTCAGCACCGCTGAGACAACACCGCGCGGCAAGGGCTGTCAAGCAACCCCGTTGATGTGGTGCCCGTCCGTTCTGCGCCCCCGCGATCGACACATGAATGTCCCCGCCGCCGTCTTCGCCCAGGCGCACCGCTGCGGGACCCGGCCGCCGGGCAGTAGGTGCCGGTCTCACCGAACATGCCGGCATGCAGGCCAGCAACACCGGGCACCCCGCGCACGGCGGCGGCCACCACGTCCGCCGGCTCCGCCGCCGCTGCCATGTCTGGACTGGCAGCGGCGGGGGTGGCGGGGTGGGTCACTGCACCCGGGCGGGTGCCGGTTCGGTGTCGGAGTCATCGTTGCCGTCGTCGAGGAAGATGTCGTGCACCATGATGTTGACCTCGGTGACCTGCAGCCCGGTCATCCGCTCCACCGCGGTGATCACGTTGCGGCGGATTCCGGTGGCGAGGTCGGCAATCGCCACCCCGTAGTCGGCGACAATATCGAGGTCGATCGCGGCTTGCTTCTCCCCGACCTCCACCGACACCCCCTGGGAATGGTTGGTGCGGGCCCCGGGGATCCGTTCCCGCAACGCCCCCACCGCCCGGGCACCACCACCGCCGACAGCGTGCACCCCGTTGACCTCCCGGGTGGCGATACCGGCGATCTTGGAGACCACGGTGTCCGCGATGATCGTCTTGCCCGTCGAGCTCAGCAACGCGGAATCACTCCGCGCCGCCACGCCCTTGCTGGAGGAGTCATTGCTCGAGGACTGCGTGCTCGGCGCGGTAGAGGACTGACTGCTGCTCATCAGAAGCACTCCCTTTCGTTGGGGGTAGAAGCCACGGTCACAGGGTGAGTCGAGGCGAGCACATCAAACCGTATGCCATCCGGCCGTGATCTAGCCGCAAACCGCTAGGCGATAGCGGGGCAGAGACAGGAACGTGCGGTACGCCGCCAATGTTGCCCATCGCTGCTTCCTGAGAGCTCGACGAAAACGAACCCAACTTTCGTTCCGTGGTCGTTCCCCATGGACCGGCATTCACCGGCTCGCGTCGGTGACCGTGGGCTACTTGCGGCCGGGGGTCCAGTTCAGGCCCCAGTGGTAGGCCCAATCCAGCCCCGACTGGTCGCCGTTGATGTAGTTGACCTCGCGGCGCACTGTCAGCTCGTGGCCGGTGTTCTCCAGCAGCGCGATGGCGCACATCCGGGAGCCGCCGGCCTGCTCGTCCAACCGCACCTGCACGGGTGGCCCGGCGGCGGGGAACAGGGTCACGACCCCATCGGCCTGATCGAAGCTGGCCACCCCTTCGTAGATGAAGGCGAACACCAGGACCCGGCGGATCTCGGCCAGGTGCGTCAGATTGATCCGCAGGTTCTCCCCGCCAGTGGCGGAGCCGGAGCGGTCATCGCCGTCGAGCTGGGCGTAGGGCGGCGTGTCCAACGCGCCGAAGGCGTTGCCCAGGGCCTGGACGACGCCCTTGCGGCCGTCCGTCAGCTCCCACAGGCAGGCGAGGTCGAGATCGATCCCACCACGACCACCGCCGAGCGCGGCCAGCCGCTTGAGGAAGCCACCGCCGGGGGCCGCGGCCGGGCGGGCGTTCCAGTTCAGGTTGACCCGCAGCTCACCCCCGGCCGAGCCCTGCTTGGTCAGCGACACCGTCGGGCTGGCCTTGGTCAGACTGACCTGCCCCGGCTGACCCGGTCCACCGACAGCCGGACCCCCACCGCCGGGCGGCACCTTGGTGTCGTCGATGCCCATGGGGATCCTTTCGCTCGTGAGGGCCTCCGTGCGGGCCACTGTTCTGTCTACCGGCGCACTCCCCGACCTGCCGCCATAGCGGTGCCCGTCAGCCGACGTTGACCCCGAAGTCCTTGGCGATGCCTCTGAGCCTGTACTGCCGCAGGTCACGCGCCCAATACGGAAACGAAGTGGGTGCCGAAGACGTAGTCGTCCAGGTGGCACGAAATCCCGAGCTGCTCCAAACGCTGGTAGAAGCTCATCGTGGATCCCTCAGAATTGCCGATGACAGCGCGGCATCGAAGCAAGCTGGCCAATGATTCTTCCGGAAGGTTGACGCCGCTTCCCTGCCCCGGCGTTAGAAGGCGGCGGTGCCGTTGGGCGTGCCCAGCCCGGTCGGGCCGTCATAGCCCCCTACCCCCGTGCACAGGTAGATCCCGCCGCACGAGCCGTTGCTGCCGCTGGTCACGTCGAACAGTGAGCCCGGGTTCGAGTACGGGGAGCTGCCGTAGGCGACGGTCCTCGCGTTGCCGGCAAGGGCATACACAGAGCCAATCACGGGCGAGGCCACGCTGGTGCCGCCGAACACGAGCCAGCCGCCCGCGCTGTAGCTGTCATACACCGCGACACCGGTGTTCGGGTCGGCGACAGCAGCCACGTCGGCCACAGTCCGCTGGGTGCAGCCGGTATCCTGCTGCCAGGACGGCTTCGGGTCGTAGGCGGAACAGCCGCTGCCTGCCCCGCTCCAGACGGTCTCGTTCCAGCCGCGGATGGCGGTCGACTTCAACAGGCTCGTGCCGCCGACCGCGGTCACGTACCGAGACGCGGCGGGGTACTCGACGCCGTACCCGTTGTCCCCGGAGCTGGCGGTGATCGCCACCCCGGGATGGTTGAAGTACGCGCTGTCATAGCTGGTGTCGCTGCCCGATTCCGCACCGCCGTAGCTGTTGGAGATGACGGTGGCGCCCAGCGTGGCCGCCTCGTTGACCGCCGCACCAAGGTTGGTCAACGAGGCACTGGTGGCTTCCACCAGCAGGATGTGACAATTGGGGCAGACCGCGGAGACCATGTCCAGGTCCAGGGAGATCTCCTGCGCCCAGCCGCTGTTGGCCCGCGGGGCCTTTGTGCCGCCACTCTGGTTGACCTTGCGGAAGCAGCCGTTCGCCGTGGTGCACGCCGCCAACCCGTAATGGCTGCGGTAGACAGCGAGGTCCGACTCGGCCTTCGGGTCGTCATAGGCGTCGACGATCGCCACCGTCTGCCCTCCGCCTGCCGTCATCGAGGGGAGCTTGTAGGCCGACTGCAGGTCGGCAGGGCCGTAACCGGCTGGGGCAACGTTCGGGACAGTGCGGCCGTCGGGGGTGACGGTGTCGTGGCGAATGGCGTGACACGCGGCGTCACCGGGGCCGGGCGCAGAGCAGACGGGGGTGTTGCGGTGCGCCAACCCCACGGGCGAAGGCGCGGCCGACACTGTGGGGGCGAGCAGAGCGGGAACGAAGGCCGCGACGGCCAAGGCGGCCAGCGCAAGCGTACGACGTGCCATGTAGGTGAGCTCCCGTACTGCGAAGAGGGTGTGTGCCGCATCACAGTACGCGACGGTCCGCGTCGTCAGGACATCGCCACCGAGGGCTGAGCGTTCCGACATGCGCGGTGGTGACCATGCCCCACGTCGGGCATCACAGATTGCGGCGGTGTTGCCCACCACGTCCCGGATGCTCGCGGTCAGCGTGACCTGGGTGTGGGTGTGTCGGGCGGCGTTGTCGGCGAGGTTACGCACCACTCTGCCCAGCTGTGGGCTGTCACCACGCACCCGCACCGCCGGCACGGTGCAGTGCAGTGCAGTGCACCTGTATCTGCCCTCCTAGCACCAGCTGGCCACGGCACCTGCTCGCGACGGAATCAGGCGACTACCCCTGCTCCCTGCGGGGATGGGAAGAGGACGTCTTACGCCGCGAGCTCCGCGACACCGACCTCGCATCCGTGGGTGGGTTGATCGCGTCATAGGGGCGACACGCCGCTCCCCGCCTACGTTTCCGGCTGTCTGAAGGCTGGTCAGGAGAGGGTGGGGAACGGCGTGCGCAACGGCAGGGTACGGCTGGGTTGCTCGGGGTCGAGCACACCACGGTGGAGCGGGTCGAGTTCGACGAGGACGAGCAGCTGCTGGTCGCGCACGTGCGCCCGATTCGGTAACGGCGACGGCGGTGTGGGATCTGTCAGCGCCGCTGCCGCGGTTATGACCAGGGCGAGGGTCGGCGGCGCTGGCGGGCGTTGGATCTGGGCACGGTGCAGGGCGTACGACACCGGCACGAACCTCAACGAACTCCGAGGTTATTTCTTACCCTTACCGGTGTTCCCGGCTACCACGGTGTTCTTCCCGTGCCTTGTTCAGCGTGGCGTACATCGCTGAGCGGGACAGGCCGCTGATGTCCATCAGCTGCGCGGCGCTGTACTCCCCCGATTCGTAGTCCGCGAGGAGTCGCTTCCGTTGCAGTACCGACAGTTTTGAGGGCTTGCCCAAGAGTCGTCCCCGCTTGGCGGCCTCCCGCATGCCCTCGACGGTGCGCGAGCGGATCAGGTCCGACTCGAACTCGGCCATCAGGGCGAGCATCCCGAAAAACACTTTGCCGATCGGGTCCCCCGGGTCGTGAATGCTCCCACCGATGCTGAGCTTGACCCCCTTGCCGGCGAGCTCGGCGGCGATGTCGTGCAGGTCGCGGGCCGAGCGACCGAGCCGGTCCAACTTGGTCACCACCAGGACGTCCCCGTCGCGGACCGCACCCAGCGCCGCGGTGAGCCCCGGCCGCTCCCGGTTGCGTCCGGTCCTGCCCCGATCGGTGTGCAGATGCTCGTCGGTGACCCCGAGCTGTTTCAGGGCTGAGAGCTGCGCACGCACATCTTGGCTCGTTGTGGAGCATCGGGCGTACCCGACAAGGACTTCGGCCACCAGCGGAGCCTAGTCCTGGTTAAGGCAGCCTTACCGGATTCACTACCAAGACGGTCAACCAGGACGGCCCATGCTGGCCGTTCTCGGCCCCCGAAGTGGGTGCGGGACCGTCCTGTAGAGCGATCGTCATACCGGAGAACGTCAGACTCGGGGTAGCGAGGAAGAACCACCGAGCCGACCGCAGCCAGAAGATTATGGCGGTTGGGGTGGCTCATCGGCGGGGACGACGATGGTGTGCATGATCTTGTCGGCGAAGGTCTGGCGCTTGGGGCGGTCCCAGATTGGGAACAGCCAGCCGAGGTAGCAGGCCGCGCTGTCGAACAAGTGCGCGAGCAGGCGGAGGAACGCTCTTCCCGCCCCGAGGGGCCGGCCCGTCCACTCGTCGATCAGCCGGGTCCTGGCGACCTGTTTGCCCCAGCTCTGCCCGGTGGAACCCTGCCTGAAGGCGCTGTTCCAGAACCCGGCGGCCGTGAGCGCATCGCGTTGCAACTCCCTACGTGTCCTGGATAACGGTGGAAACCCGCGCCGAACCAACGAGGTTGTGATGAGCGGTCACCATGCCGCCCACCATCTCACAACGCATCTCAGAAGAAGGGCGACCGCGCGCAGGTTCTGCGACGAGTTGTGGACGCGATTGGGCCGGTAACCACCATCGCTGACCGTCGCAGAATCGTTTATGAGAGCACGCGCGTCGACCTGTAGACGAGCTTGGCTCCGCGAGCGATCCCGAAGCCCGCCGCGATGAGCGCGAGCAACACGACGAAGGCCGGGACACCGAAGATCACCAAGCCGGCGCCGGCCGCGTTGTCGCTTGAGGGGTCGTTCGGCTGCTCGACCATGAAGGCTGCGACGTAGCACCCAGCGAGACAGAGCACGACCCCACCAACACTCTCATAAGCCCTGGCACCACAACCGGGGTCCAGTCACAGTGCCGAGGGCCGCGGCGGCGGGGACACCCCACCAGAGTCTGGTCGAACCCTGCCAGCGCTGAGCCGGCCAGCCCGTCGGCGCCGGGCCTGTTTTGCTCAGCGCCGCGACACCTTCCGCTGCCCCCTCCACTGCCCCGACGACCGCGACCGGTGCCCCCAAGGTGACGGTGAGGAAGATCGGCAGAATCGGGTACAGCAGCTCACTCGCCGCGTCCTG
>JAABUI010000949.1_pt1 | contig 18434 bp, 14 predicted proteins | sample 5559111 | NCBI WGS metagenome assembly JAABUI01 (sample SAMN10711870, study PRJNA513365) | rock metagenome | isolation source: Antarctica rocks | place: Antarctica: Victoria Land, Buttleship Promontory
AGCGTCGGCTGAGGAACACACATATGTAGCCAGCTTCTTTCCCGTAGCTACCTTTCTTCCTTAGCATTTATCTTCTAGTTAAATGACACCCCTATCTGACCCGCTCTAGGCAGGCCCCTAACAATAAACATGAATGAAACAAGCTTTACTATATGCATGTAGTAAACATGAATTGAAAGATAACAGTTGATTTCTTGATTGAATTCATCATTGAAGACTTAATAGTGAGTCTGCTTCAATGATATTTAACAAGAAGAAATAAACTTGAAACATCTGATGAAATGAACTTGAAATGCTTAATATGACAAGATGAAATGAGCTTGAAACGCTTAATATAACAAGAAGAAATAAACTTAAAACATTTAATGAAATGAGCTTGAAACATTTGAATAAAATGATAATGAAATGAACAAGAAAGAAACTAATTGAAGCAATGAAATCATTGCTTGACTGAGAAGAGAAAGTAATGTTATGAGCATGCTTAGTCTTTTACTGAAATGCACGTTCTTTGAGCGAATCTAAGACTTTATCAAGCTTAGTGCTTTTCTTTCTTCTGTATATATAGTTTTTGCATCTTGATAAATCTTACTCTTTAACTTTGAATTTTATTCTTCATTTACTTGTATCTTTATGACTTGCTTTAAACATGATTCATAACAGATGATGCATGATGATGAAATTTTTGTAACATATAATCATGATATCAAATTCAACTAATCATGATATCAGATTCAACTAATCATGACATCAGATTTAAATCATGACAGATGATGAAATGCAGTTTAACATGATGATGCATGAAACTTAAAATTCTTAACATTAATATTAAAATATCACATATGACAGTATATGCAATTCTTCAACTGCGAAGTTGATGAAATAATACTCATCAAGCGCTTGCTTATAATTATTCAGAAGATTGAAAGATTCTTAAATAAAGAAATGTTTTTCTCAATTAACATAATACTTAAGCAAAGATGAATTATAATATTGATCATGCTTTAAGTTTAGTATGTTGTTAACATATAAATTGATCACCAAGTCGAGTTTTCATATCTACATTCTGACTCGACTTGAGTACTCAAGTTGAATCTTCTGACTCAATTTGAATACTTGAGTTGAATCTCATGACTTGACTCAATATTGATCTCAAGTCAAGTCAGAACTCGCTGACTTGATTTGACTCGTTAAGCAATCGAATATGACGTCAAGAGAGCTAAATATAGAAAAAATTTCCGGTTTTATGCTTTTACATTACCTTTTTGCATTATCTTTTTGATAGAGAGTCATGATAGAGAATCATGATAAAGAGCTATGATAGAGAAACATGAAGATTGTTTGATAGAAAGTCATGAAGAAAAGTCATAAAGAAGAGTCATAATAGAGAGCTATGATAGGGAAACATGGTAGAGAAACATGGTAGAAAGCTATGATAGAAAGTTATGGTAGAAAAACATGATAGAAAGTCATGATAGAAAGTCATGATAGAAAGTCATGATAGAATATTTATCTATCTATCTTCATGTCTTGATAAGTTGAATCGAAAATTTCAAGTCGATACTCAATCTTAATCTTCTGACTCAACTTGAATACTTGAATCAAATCTTCTGACTCAATTCAAATACTTAAGTCAAGAATTCTGACTTGAATCAAGTCTTGATGAGTTGAAAACTCAACTCAACTCAACGCGATCAGTCTATTTAAACATAAGCATAAAAGCAGTTGATAACTTCTTTAACTTTCATAAAAGTGATGAGAACTAAATGTTTTATTTTAATAAAATGATTAATGAAGATATCACGTCATCAACGTTTAAGAACTGAAAAAGAATGCAATCATTTTTAAGTTTATTGTTTAAAGAACTTGAAATATGTCAAAACGTAGTTTATTTGAATTGAATATATACTTTCATTCTTGAAAGTATAAATGATTCTGATGTTTCTCATACTCAACTAAAGAAATCTTGTTGTAATAACATACTTCATTGCAAAGTGCTTTAATTATTTAAGATGCAAATTTATCATTGATTTCAACTTGTTCTCATAATGTATGAATGAAAATCTTTACAGAATCTTCATCAAGATTCAAGATATCTTGATTTAGTTGAAACTCAACATCTTCAACATTGAATTTTTCAATTTCTAAATTTATGAAAGTTAAAATATGTAAAAGTGCTATAGAAATTGAGAATAAATATAACTGAACTGAATTTAAGATGATGATTTGCAACTAAAGATTCATGATTTTGATGTTGAAAATGAGATTATCAACAATCTTAAAAGGATTCAGCTTGACTGAAGACTATCGACAAGCGAAGATGACTAGTCGACTTGACTCAATCAATGTCGATCACTAAAGAACAAGAAGATTAAGCAGGAAAAAGAAAATAAATAGGTCGTTTTTTCTTCTGTTTCTCTCATCGTCTTTTTCTCTTTCTTTATCTCTTAGAATTCAGTCAGAAACGCGCTTTTACATCTGCTACTCACACTGCTACTCACACTGCTATTCACATCGCTACTCACACTGCTACTCACATCGCTATCACATCACTACTCACTGCATTCACTGTCATCGCTGTTGATGATTTCTTCTACTCATCATCAGACTTGCGTCGTCGCTGAAAGAAGACGAAGTCGTCATCATTCTTTCTCTTCTCATGAGTCTCGCTTTCGCTTTCTCACTTTTGACTCACTCTCTTCGAGTTCTTCAACTTCATCTTCTTCAAGTTCTTTTGCTTTACTCTCTTCAAGTGCTTCTTCAAAGAGAGTCGATTCTGAACAAATTGTTGAAACGTCAGCAACTCTCGTCATGTGACAGAGAATCAAAGATGTTCATCAAGTAAATATAAAACGTAAGCTGAAACAGAAGCTTCGACGAGTGAAAGCTCAGAGTGCAGCACTGAATCAATTGAGAAACAACTTAGTGATAGAAAGTATTATCAGTGAAACGTCAGATACTATTTCTTCAAGTGATCTTTGCATTCAAACAATGATGTCTCGCTATCTCTTTATTGATATCACTCAACTGACTCTGATCTTCAAAAACGAATTTCAAGCTGTCAATATCTTCAAGTTGATCAATGATCATATATTAAATTCAGTCAACAAACAAGATCTGCGATTAACATGCTTCGATGAGCTTCAAGCTTATGACGATGACATCAATCAGCAGAATCTCAAAAGCATGATTCTCTTTCTACATTGTCTAAAAGTATATAATCAATGTTTCATTGAAACAATCAATGATCAATTGAGACATTCTCTGCAAGCAAGTTTAGCTTGATACATCGACTATCTGCAGAAGCTTCATCTGCATTACATTTTTAAATCTCTATGAATCTTTCACTTTCACTTTCATGAAATTCGCATTATAAAGAAAGTCAATGATTTGAAGAAATGATACAATGCTGAAGATGAACTAGTTGATCAAGCACTGGTAAAAAAACATCTGCTATCATCTCTCAGACGAGATATCAGAGTCAGAGAGTCAGAAGACAACTCTATGATCTCAGACTTGAAGAAGAAAGCACAGAACTCTCAGTATGCAATCGATTCAACGACGACAGCTGCATTTATTCTAGTTGCACATATCAGCATATCTGCAGTGAATGTGATAAGATTCACACTGCTATCAATTGCAAAATATCAAATTCAAACAGTCAATCAATCATTGAAAAGAAATGATGTCGAGTTTCAATCACGCTGATATTAATTTCGAAATTCTTCTCATATCAGTTCATGAAGATCGACGAGATTTTCGTGCGCAGAGACTCTCTAAATGCGAGCGCATGACAAACACAACTAGCTGAACATTCTGATTGAATATATGTTCAAACACTGCTGTTTATCATTGAACATGAAGTCAAAATTGAATATCAAGATCTTGATCAACTGATTTTGAGCGAGAATCTTTCGTTGACAAACGAAGCTTCAGAAACTCTTCAAGCTGATTTGATGCAGCAAGCTCACTGTGATCGACTAATCAAGATTCATCATGTTTCTCATCGCTTTATATTCTCATCGCTGAGACTAGTATCAAAGAAGAACGATCGCTGACGCTGAATACATCATCTATCATATCTCAAAGAAAGATCAGTCAACTGCAACATTCTCAAGAACTGAGAATCAATTGAATATTTCATCTTTGACCAAGCAATCATCACTTTATGTGACGTCGATCGAAATGCAGTTCTCATTAAAAGAGATCTGATTGATGTTTTTCATCATGTGTTGATAGCAACATCAGATCACTGACTGCTTGAATTCATGTGAGAAGAAAAATACTGAATAGATCGCTTTCTTTCATTCAATCTACACACATCATCATATTTATTTGATCTTTTTGTCAAAGATCTTTGCTGAATGCTCATAGTCACTCTGCAGTGAAACTCAATTATACACTATCTGAATGACTTTCTGATCATACAAGTGAACATGATCGAAGCTTGTAGATACGAAAGCGAATTCAATGATCTGTGCGCTCAGTTAGAATTTAGCGTTAATCTTAAAAAGAATCTTACTGACATCACGTGCATGTTTTTGAACATTGCGCTTGATTTGATCAATATAATAGCTCATCTATCATCTGATAAGCATCAGAAGACAATTCAGCTCATCAACAGCACATTGACAAAAAGCTCATTGTTGTATGAGAAATTACAAGCACTACTAGACTTTCTGTCTTTTGCGACAAAAGTCATGATTTTTGAAAGAGTCTTTCTTAGATGACTGTTCAACGACTTAATCATCATCAAATCACGCAAGCAAAGCATCAATTACTCAATGCAACAAGATTTACTATGATGAAAGACGTTTCTTTCAAAGTGAAATGATGTACATCTGCTTCGCAAGCATGAATTCAGACATTCTCTATATCTCTGAATCAACACTTCAGATCTGCACAGCATGAAAAGCTACTATCTGCATCATCGCGATCTATCATCAGCTGCTAGTCAAGCATTTTTCAAACGATTTAACACACGTTTGAGTAGCAAGCATATCAATGTCAAGAAAATGACTGCGATTCTTCATGCTCTGACAGCATGACTTTCTCTTTTTGCGAAGTGCAACCTCATTATATATGATGACAACGTGATCGTTGTCGTCGACATAAACAAGATCTTCATGCGCGAAGAAACAATGCTGTCGTTGCGACGAATAGTCTTGCTGATGATCGCGCATGATATCTGCGTACATGCTCAGTGAATTTCAATCACTGAAAATCGTCTAGTCGATTTGCTTTCTTGAGCGAAGTTCAGTACTATTGCTAACGAATTTTCTCAGCTAGCTACACTTCAATCAATCAACGCAAGTCATCAAGCTCTTGATACAGCGAGGTTTTTCTTGATTGCTCAGCAGTCAGATATCTCTGATGAGATCTAGTGACGTTCATCAGAGATATCTATAATATAATAAAAAGAAGCTACTTCATGTTTTGCTTCATGATCATCAGAATCAAATACTCAGCTTCAATTTCAAATCTGATCAGCTGATCAACGAGTCTAAATGATAAGATGATCAAGATCAAGATCATTAAGTCATATCTCACTGATCTACAATCACATCACATCGACATTGAGTACTCTGATATTGAGATTGAAGCATTTTATCACTCTACATTACAGCAAGTCATAGTTGAAATTTGAAGACTTCAAGAAAACAATCAAACTTGTAAGCAAAGATCTATAACATGAGATCTGCTGCTACTATTACTACGTCAATTTGATCAATCTATCATTGAAGAAACAATATGACATGCATCATTTTGCCTGACGTTTGCTGAATTTTTACGTATGAGCGAGTTTACATGAAGTCAATTGAATAGAACATCTGACTTCAAACAGTGACATCTAACTAGAAGTTCAATTATCTTTCAGAATGACTCTTTGCAACTCACTCTATCGAGCTTCAAGATCAACTCTTTCAGACGCGAAGTGACATTGATCATTGCTGTCGTCGACGATGAAGCGTGTGTTAAAATCTCACTTATCAATCTGTTTTCAAGATTTTCTGCATTTCTGCTGACGTATCTGTTTGACTCAGAATATTCATACACACGAACTCACGTCATCGAGATTCTGCGTAGAACGCTAGTTACACTGAGCATAGAAGATTGCTACTTGAGTCACTTCTTTCGTCGAGATGCTGTCATCTCAGCTCGTTAAGCAGAGCTTTTGAAGAAAGAAATTCAGCTGCTAGAAAGATGAAAATTCAACAGCTATCGTTTATATATTGAAGTTCATCTGAGCTACATACTAAATGTCTTTAGAAGACATCAAAGATAGTCACTTTCAATCAGTCAACTAGAGTTAGTTCTTGTCGATCTTGATACTTCGCATCAACGTTTCTGAGATTTGAAAGTGCTTGACATCTCAGAGCGACTTTCAAGACAAATTTTAGCTCTGAAGATCGTCAGAGATCATCAAGTTTGCTCAAACACATATAATATATATTTGTTCAAACGAAGACGATGCTTGATAAATTCAAAACATAAGTTTTTAAAATTGTTTAATGTTGATATTAATGTTAAGATCTGAATGTATCTTTCTTTTAAAAAAAATCTTCTGAGTAATGAGTTAAAGCATCTGATTTATCATTGATTTTGTTAAAGTAATACATAATGCAATAGTTGAATCTGAACAGAAACTCACTTCAATAAGCTTAATGATGATTTAACTGCTTAAATGACATAAAATACTCAAGATTTTTATAATTCATGATCATTTCAACAAAGTAAGTAGAATCTTTAAACTTTGATCATCATTTCTCAAAAGTGCAAACAATGATTATAAATTCTTTATCATAAATTTCATTATTACACTTAACTGAGTTATGCTTCTTTGAAAAGTAAGCAACTGAATGAAGAATATCATTTTTATCATATTAAAAGAAAATGTTTTTAAACACATAGTTCAAAGCATTAATTTCTCTCACAATTTTATGATTTAAATTGTAATGACAAAGAATAATCTTAAAAGTAAAATAATCATTGAGTCAAGTTTTCATACCTACTTTCTAACTCAACTTAAGTACTTAATATTAATCTTATAACTCAACTTGAATACTTGATATCAACATCATGACTCAACTTAAATACTTGATTTTAAAATTCTGACTTGAGAACTTGACTTAAGCTTAATGATTTAACTTAATGCAATCAATTTACTTAAAAGTAAAAACTTTCTTTAAAATGTTAAATGCAATTTGATATTTCTTAAATTAAAGTTTGAATGACATTGAAGCGCTGCGTGATGATGAAGCGCTGTGCGTTGATCATGTGCAAAGTTTTCGTGACTGCGCAGACTTTGATAATCTCAATGCGCATGCTACAAGCAATTCATACGCAGATGAGAAAGTCAAATAGAACGCAGAACTACGAGGAAAATTGCTTATGAAAATCATTCGATTCAGTATCTCGTCATCATGATGACAAGAACTGAAACAGAACACTCTTGCATTTAATCTGTTGAGAATGATTAGCAGAAAGAACTTGAATCACGAACATTCTTTAGATCTTCATGCTAACTACGCATAGATCTCATTAAAACTGCGTGTCTGCTACTATGATACAGACAACTCACGAGTCTCGTTAAGTTCAACACAAGCAAACTTAAGAGTCTCATTAATATCATTTAGCAGACGTTCAGATACAAACATTCTATACACAGACAGTACGCTGATGAAAAAACTTCATTAAAAGAAGAGAAACACAAGCGAATTAATAGAGAATAATCGAACTACGCTGTCTGATTAGAAGTGTAGCATATGAACATCTCTGCAAGACATGATTGATTTGCATGAGCAAGATCTTTACAGATAATGCAAAACAGATGAGTTGCACACTTTCAAGCGAAGCGAGCGTCTGCGAAGCATGATATACAATGATAATGACAGTCAATCTCAAGAATTTCATTTCTTCACTGAGTTCTGACTCTTGAATGTCTTGATGATAAAGTCAATATTTAGTTGAAAACATCATCTGTATAGTTTGAAAGAACAGTAACATATGTCAATATGATTAAAGAAGAAATTGACTGCAATATGCATGCATATTGCAGATGAAACGTCTGTGACTCATGCTTAAGAAGTAAACTGTTGAAATCTGAGCAGTGAAAGATCTTGTTCATCTTGAACTGTGAATCTGTCACAAGAAATTCTCTCTGAGTAATCTTTTGAATCTAAGAAGAAAATCAGCATAGAAATCATGCTCTATGTATGTTGCATGCAACATATACAACATATTTTTGATAGACTATGATGAATGACAGAGTGTGCAAGATTATCAGAGTGCTACAGAAAATCATTGAGAAATCTATCTTCTTGACAAAGTCATCAAATTGAGCAAGAAACTTTTGAAATCAAAGCTGCTTCAAAGTAGTAATGAAATCAAGATGACTGCAAATCATATGAAAAATGCAAGATACATTAGAAGCATGAAATGAATATCTGAAACACAATGATCATAAAAACAAGATCATTCAACAAATAAAATGCGCACACTTCAAATCACAAATGCATGAGCTGAGTGAAGCATTCAAATCAATATGATGCTTTGCAAAATGAACTAGAATTGAAAGTCAACTATCTAAAAAGCTTTCTTAGTTTTCATCATTGAAGCGAAGTAACATCAATCATATGACAATGACGTTCGAGGAAAAAATCGAGATACTGCGAGAAAAGTTCTTTTTCTCATCTTCTCAAGCGAATGTCAATGACATCGCAGAGTCATTCATATCTCTGAGAGTCAAATTCAATTCACGCATCACAGAAGATGAAGTGAAGCAGATAATCAGATGAGTAAAAGCAGACAAAGCATCAAGCGCTTCAGATATTTCAAACAGAGCGCTTCAAGTGAGTCTTGCAGAATTGATCTCAGTACTGACGAGTTTATTCAACGCATGTGTAATACACAAGTATCATTCAAAGCAGTTCAAAAAGACTCAGACAATAGTACTATGCAAATCAAAGAAAAGCAACTATATTAATTTGAAGATGTATTGACTCATTACTTTGATCAATATCATGAACAAAGCGCTGAAGTTGATCATGATCAAAAGACTGAGTGACATAGTTGAGACTCATTGCATGCTATCAAATGCTCAAATGAGAGTAAGACGCAAGTGATTCATGATCTCAACGTTAAATTTACTGATAAATCAAGTTCACACAATGTGAGATTGTAAAATCAAATATGTGATCTTCATGCTAAGCTTAGACGTCGTTAAAGCGTTCAATTAAGTCTCACACATCAGACTTCTGCACATGTTGAAAATGAAAAGAATGTCAAGCTACATAATTGACTGAACACGCAGCTTTCTAAAGAATCAAGAGACATCGCTAATATTCAATGAATAAACGAGTGATATACGCGAGATAAATGCAAACATATTGCAGAGATCTTTCATTTCATCGATTCTCTTTCTATTCTTCAACGCAAGTTTAATAAAAAAAATGTAAAGCATTGAGAATTAAAATTGAAGTGCTTGACTTCATAAATGATATTAACATTCTAGTTTACAACAGATTCACTGAAGAAATCTGCAGAACATTGAGCAAAGCACATGACATCTGCGTGAAATAAGTTCACATTCATGACGCAACGTTCGCATCAGAGAAGTACAAGCTTACGCATTTCACTAGAAAATTGAAGAGATTCAACATAATGATTAGCATACAAATAGAAAACTCAGTTATCAAACCAAAATCAAATGTACAAGTTTTTAAAATGCAACTGAACATGAAACTGCAATAAAGCGCGCATCTTCGACAAATAAAGATGAATCACGTCACAAGAATGCTGACACTTAGTCATCTTGAAATCTTCACATGAGAAGCTATTTTCACAAAAGCGAGACAAGTATACTTAGCAGTAATGAGATCAGAAATTGCATTTGAAGCGTCAGTCTGACATCAGCGTGACAAGAAAGATGAACTTTTGAGCAAAGAATGCAGACTAAAAACATTGCAGAATCAGATTCTGCATCATGTAGCAGAAGCATTCAAAAGAGTAAGCATTGAAACTTTAAAGGCAGAAACATACATAAGCTCGCTACATGTTCATCTGAACATGCTACAGAATAAGATCACGCTACGCAGTTGAATTGATGATTGAACGCAAGAAATCAGACAAGCATGCAAACTAATACATGTTCATTTGATGAAAGTTAATCGCGTCATTTCTCGCTCACTCGTCATCAAAAAAGTAATGCTTCTGAACATTTTAATTCAAGAAGACACAAGAATACAGATGAGATACAGATGATTACTTCTCTTTGCAACAGCTTTGATAAGTGATAGCATTGCAATAGCGCAGTATCAATGAGATCAAAGATGAAAAAACTACAGAAAATGCATTGCAAATGTCAATGTCACTTCAGCATAAAGATTGCATTTATTCAACAAGATGATGAAGATGCGTGATGATCTTCAGAAAGCAAAAAGCATTCTTGCAATTTACATCAGAACTGAATGTATAGATCTGAACACTTATCTGCACTTTAGAAACATTTCAGACATGAATAGTTTGCAATGTGACTGCGAATAAAGTCATCAGATGACAAAGCATGTACTCATGCATTGCTTGAACTGATTGCATCTGCGATCAAGAATGTTACAAGATGCTGACTTTTTGAACTATCAAATAATAATCATCATCATGAAGAATCTCAGAGCAGTAGCGAAGATGATGATGAAAATGAAGCTCTTGAAGCAATTTAAAGTGACTAGAACACTCGTTCTTTAACATGCAATCAATGCAAACAAATTTGATACATAGTCTCAAAACTCATTGTTTCAACTGCGTGAAGCAGCTGTATAGATTATGAGTGATTTTCTATCTCAGAGAGTTTTGTTCACTCAATACAAATAGCATAGAGTTTCTCATAAGTCAATTTAATTGATGTCACAAGAGTGTATGAATTTATTATTATTTTTTAAATTAAACAAAGAATACATCTTTTTAATAAATGAGTGAGTGAAGTAGTTATTTTGCTATAGTCATAAATGAATCTTTAATAAAAGTTTGCAAAATTTAAAAAACTTTAAATGTCTTAAATGCTATTAAGATGAGTCAGTTGACAATAATGTTTATCTTAACTGAGTTCATTTTAATTTCTTTAATGATAATAATCAATTTTAAATAAGAAACTTAAGTGACATGAAACTTGCATTTAATTATATTTATCTAAAAATCTGTCATATGCAGTTTCTGCAGAATGAGCTTGACATGAACTTTATGTTTAAGTTCATCATTTCAATAAATCAAGATATTATTCAAATAAGTGATATAAAACTTATTTAAATGTTTATAAAAAGTATTGTTAATGTACTTTTGAAATAAGACAGATTCATTATACAGATCAAAGAGCATGACTAGATTAAATTGACTGCGTTAAGTTGAATCATTAAGCTTGAGTCAAGTTTTCAGCTCATCAAGACTTGATTTAAGTCAAAACTTTAAAATCAAATATTTAAGTCAAATCATGATGTTAGTATTAAATTTTTAAGTTGAGTCATGATGTTGATATCAAGTATTGACTCGAATTTTTGATTCAACTCATTAAAATATGATTTACTACTATTAACTTGTTGAATGATAATGCAACAGAGTAATGCAATTGATTCAATCATATTTTTATGACTCATGAGAATACTGACTACTATTGATAAAGATTTTCTCATGAGTATTGATTATGACTCATGAAAATACTGACTATTATTAATAAAGATTTTCTCATGAGTATTGATCAGAATTCATAAAGATACTGATTACTACTGATAGAAATTTTCTGAGTTTAGTAATTACAAGCATAAGCTTTAATCAATTGCATTACTTTGTTGCATTATTAATAGTATCATAAATTCTGCTCAAGAAATCTCTATTAATAGTAGTCAGTATTCTCATAAGTCATAAGCTTTGAATCTGCTTAGAAAACTTCTATCAGTAGTTGAACTCTGAATTTTCAATTGCTTGATGAGTCAGATTAAGAACTCAAATTCTGACTTGACTCAAGATCAATATTGAGTCAAGTCATGAGATTGATATTAAGTATTTGTTGAAATTATGTCTAAATGATTCAATCAGTGAAGTACATGAATGATGATGCTTGATTTTTTAGAGATAGTTATAACTGAACATTAAGAATACAGAAGAAGAGTGATATAAAAACTTCTATTTATATAATGTTCAAAGACTGCGCTAGATTTGAAGAAAACATGTTGTGACACAGAAAGAATGTTGTGAAGTGAAGAAGATGTTGAGAAAGAAAGAAGATGCTGAGTCATATTTAAGTCAAATCTGAGCTAAATTTAAATCAAATTGAAGCTTGCTTTAATTAATATACAATTAACTCGCTAGCATTGACTGTAAATTGATTAAAGTTAAAGCTTTGTTCTTATTCAATTTCAATACATTCATAACATTATTCTTCTTTTTGAAAATTTATGTTCATATGAATAGAACAAATGAATCGCAAAAATTTTCACTGTTTTTCAATTTAATATAACTTGTCTGAATAAAGCTTATGAAATTCAACTAGAACTTCTTTCAAGCTCTTGAATTCTTCTTTATTGATATAGTATCATTCATCATCTTGATTTAGTTCTGTTCATTTAATCTTGTATTGTATTTGATCTTGATAGCATCTAGAGTTTAAAATGTTATTTATCTCTCAATGATTCTTATTTTTAATTGTCAATAATTTAAAAGATTTCAAATGCTGTTCTGATAATGAGTCTTAAGAATAAGAATATAATAGCTTTAAACTGAACATTAAATGCAGCTGCTTCATGCTTATTAATAAATGAAGATGATAGAAGATCTCAACTTTGACAGTAATTTGATAGAATTCTAGCTGTTTATCTTTCAAATCTTTACATGATTTAGTTGTCTTTATGTTTCTAAAGAATAATCAAACTCAGTCATTTACTTCATAAATGACGTCTTGTTTATGTATTAATCTGAACTTTAATGATCTGCTTTGTCTGTTAAAATCATGTTTAAAGCAAGTCATAAAGATACAAGTAAATTAAATTCAAAGCTAAAGAGCAAGGTTTAAAGATGTGAAGACTATATGTACAGAAGAAAGATGAGTGCTAAGCTTGATAAAGTCTTAAGTTCGCTCAAAGAACACACGTTTCAGTAAAAGACTAAGCATGCTCATAATATTACTTTCTTTTCTTAGTTAAGTAATAATCTCATTACTTCAATCAGTTTCTTTCTTGTTCATTTCATTATCGTTCTATTCAGACGTTTCAAACTCATTTCATCTTGTTATATCAAGCGTTTCAAACTCATTTTATTAAACGTTTCAAGTCTATTTCTTCTTGTTGAATGTCATTGAAGCAGACTCACTTCTGATTCATGATTACTACATGCATGTAGTGAAGCTTGTTTCATTCATATTTACTACATGCAAATAGTAGAACTTGTTCTGTTCATTGACTGATTCAATCAAGAGATCAACTATTGACTTGTCATTATAGCAGACTTACTTCAAATGATGAGTTCAATGATGAGATCAATCATAATTTGCTCTTGTAGCAGACTCACTATTTGTTACGAGCGTGCACTTCAAATTAGCCTAACATAAATCATGTTAAACTATCATAAACTAGTATAGAGCTGATGTTGACACGCTAGCGACCTAGCGTGCCTTCATGAGTAAAACTCACGACGTGTTTCATCTTTCTTCTTCTTTAGCTTTGAACTTCTAGTTAAAATACATTCATATGATTCGCTTTATGCAGACTTATAACATTAGTTCAAAGCTCATTAATCTTGCTATCAACGTGTAAATGATACAAAACAAGCTACACAATTAATCAGCAGTTGAATTCAGAAATTTTAATAAAGTCAGAATCAGAACAGAAGAACATGAACGCGTTAATCTTGACTAACTTTTTACTGAACTCGTCATCAGAATTGAAACCAGAAATTTCAGCAGAACTTGAACTCAGAAAGTTTGATCGAAATCAGAAATTTCAACAGTAACATCAGAATTCTTCAATCAGCAATTTTCTACTCATATCATGACTAGAAGCTCAGAATCAGCAAGCATTGCTCATTATAAACTTTGAAATGCTAGAAGAAAGTCACTTCTATCACAGAATTGAACAGCATCAGAAGAAGAAAGCATGAATGCATCATCAGATACAGAAGAAGAGAACATGAATGCATTGCTCTTTAATCACAAAATGATTAAGATCAGCAACAACACTGAATTAAATGCTTGAATAAGCTTTTACGAAGCAGACGACATTATTGTTTTTATCAAGTACATATGTCATTAGCATGATATTGAAATCAAGACTTACAATGACATGATTCAAATGTTAGAAGATGTCAATGAGATAAACAACTCATTGAAGACTCAGATAAGAACTTAGCAAACTACTCTGCAGAAAGAAATAAGAAACAAGAACGTGACCATACGTCATTTAAAAATCACTTCAAGTCGACAGAGTTTTTCTGTCTCTGAAGATTGAACATTGAAGTCAATCAAGTTATTGAATTCACTCTTGTTTGAAAATTCATTGCAGAATGTAAATAATTGACTGTCATGAATGCAGAATAAGCTGAAGATAAACAAGAATCACTTTTCTATTGAATAGTTGAAAATTGTCTACATTGAAAGTTGAGTCAGTGAAGTTGCAATCAAGCACATAGTTTCATGAATGCAAGATACATCATTGAACTCATTTCTAGAAGTTGAAGAAGTACTATTGATCATTAATAAAATGTATGATAATCTCAATCATCATCACATGATTCAACAACAGTACTTGAAGCTGTATCAGAACAAAATCTTCTTTCATGAATTTTGAATGAAATTTCAGAGATTTAGTGCAAAACTAGAATACAATAATGAGACTTTACTAAATGTTTTTCAGCATAAGATCAGCTCAGATCTTCAATGAGCAATGCTCAATAAATGAATCATGAATTTGAATGAGTTTATTAACATTTGCATGCAAGTTGATGTTAAATTAACTGAATTAAACATTCAATCAATCATCAAAGCATCAATGATTTCAGCTGCTCACTTTGTCGCTAGCACTTCATCTGCTCAATTCACGTCATCAATCTCTGCATGAAAGAAATTCAAAATATCAAATCTCAATTTCAGCAAGAAAGAGTTAATGAAGAAAGAACTTTGTTTCAAATGCAAGAAGACAGAACATAGAGCATATGAATGCTCTGAAATAACTTAAGTGCATGAGATTGCTGCAAATTTGAAAAATGATTTATCTTCATCAAAGTAGTGACTGAGAATGATACATTCATATTCTGTTTCATTAGCATGTCTGATGATTCATTTGATTTCAAGTCGTTCACTGTTGACGTCATCTTGAGTAATTTAGAAAAGATATTCAGATTTCTCACTCTGATAAATACTGAAGTCATTGACATGACTTTCATTGATGAATCTTTGATGTTAAAGCTATGTGAACACTTTGATATTCAGTCAATATTGCTGTTAAAATCGAAGTTGATTTAATTGTATGATGAAATCTTTAATCAAAAATTGATCACGCACGCTTTGTATACATCAATCATGATACAAGAACATAAGAATGAAATGATATCTTTATTAATAGCTTGTTTAAATCAGCACAAGATAATCATTGAAAATCTTTGATTGAAAAGAAACAAAATTTTGATAAACTCTGCAAATGATTGATTAATATTCTCATTGAATATTAGAACATCAAAATCTGTCGTTTCAAAAGTAAGTAATCAATCAGCATTTCACAAATCTGAATCAAGTGAAATTTTTGAAATGAAATGAAAGAATTTGAAGTCAATAATTACGTCAATGATCATCTTAAAGCGATTTACGAATTTGAAATCAGTGAATCAATTTATTGAATCTGTTCAATTCATTGAACCAGCTTTCATATGAAAGTAAAGCATTCAAGTTGATCTCGATTAACTTTGATTTCTTCAGTCAACTGAAGTAAAGAAGATCATTAATATTGTCATGATTGAAGTCACTGCATATCAAACTCTAGTCAAGAATAAGAAGATTAAGATCTTCTTTCTGATCATTAGCGAAATCAATAAAGCGCTTAACTCAGTTGAAAGTTTCATGAAACTAAATGAAGTAATCTCTATCATGTCACTGAGTGAACTGAAGAAGAAGCTTTCAATTATCTATCATGATTTTCTGAATGTTTTCAATAGAGAAAAGACAACTCATTTGTCTTTGCATCAATCATACAATCATAAGATTGAATTAAAAGATGAGAAATAATTCTCTCAAAGTTGATTGTATTTTATGTCAAGTCACAAGCTGCAGAAGATCAAAGAGTATCTAGAAGAAAACTTAAAGAAGAAGTTCATCACACTCAGCAAAGCTTCTTTTGCTTTGTCAATACTATTTGTTGAAAAGAAAGATGATAGTCTTTGCTTTTGCATGAACTATTGAAAACTGAATGCTTTGATTAAAAGAGATCATTATTCAATACTCTTGATAAACGAAGTACTAGCTTGAATTCAAGGCAGTAAATATCTGACTTGATTCAACATTATCATCGCATTCAATAAACTGCATATGAGTTCAGAAAGTGAAGATTTAACTACTTTTGTTACTTTCTTCAATGTTTACAAGTATAGAGTAATGTTCTTTAAATTGATCAATAAACTCATGTTCTTTCAGCATTATATTAACAATGTATTATTTGACTGTCTGCATAAGTTTTGTCAGACATACTTGAATGATATTCTCATTTATAGTAAGATCTTGAAAAAACATAAAATTTATGTGAAAGAAGTGTTAAACAAGCTTCATGAAGCTGATCTGCAGATAAACATTGACAAGTATGAATTCAAGATTCAGAAAATCTCGTTTCTTGAATTACTAATATTCATCAATGATTTATGAATGAACTTTTGAAAAGTAGATGTGATTTGAAGCTGAAAAGTGTCTTGATCATTCACTTATGTGCAGATCTTTATTGACTTCTGCAATTTCTATCGATGATTCATAAAGAACTTTTCAAAGATCACTCAACTCATGATGAAGTTAACTCAGAAAGATCATTTCTTTGAATGAATTAAGATCTGTCAGAAGATCTTTGATGACTTGAAGTAACATGTTAGAAATCAGCATAAAGCGAGTCATATGAATGTCATTTAACTAGTAAATAAATGCTAAGAAAGAAAAGTATCTACAGAAAATAACTTGCAGCTTATATGTGTGTTTCTGATCTCTGTGCTAGACTCGAAAGAATTGATGTCTTACACAGATGATGCAGAGACTTGATGACATCATCTTTAGCTCAGATACTCACTAGACTTGATTGAGTTGATCAAGACTGAGACTAAGACTGAGCAAGCTTTAATCAATATGCAATCAACACGTTAAAGTTGATTGTGTATTGATTAGAGTTAGACTAGATCAGAATCATAACATTACTTCTCTCTTCAAAAATTCATGTTCACATGAATGTTGTTTCATTTCACTTGATTGATCAATCATGATTTCACAGACTCAGGTCTGCAAAATTCTGATTGACTAATTAATATAGCATTATTTCAAATTAGCGCTGCCCTCAATTAGAATATTGAGTGTGAAAATCATCAACAATATTCTGAGCATTCATGAATTCATCATCATCAGCGTTATATCAGTTGAGATCATTGTCATAACTCTTTCATTTTACTTGATATTGAAGTCATTTTCAATATCATCAAGAGTTCAGTATATCATTGATCTTTCATTCATTCTCATCAATTCTATTAATCTCGAGAATTTGTTAATAGATTGATTGACTGACATTCTTCTTTAGATTAGCAATCTTCATTCAATTTGACATCAGAATTGTGATTCTTTAATAATGACAGCGCTCATTCTTAAAATCTTTGAGCATGACATTGATTTGATGAGTTAATGCATCAATCTTGATATTCTGTTTATCAGATTGATACATTATCTTGAAGTTAAAATTGATGAGCTTTTGTAATAAGCGCATCTGTCGTTTACTAAGCTTTTTATTCTTCATCAATGACGTTAGCGTTTGATGATCGATGAAGATCTTGATAGAAATGTCAGTCAGCTTCAGCTCAAATCATCAATGCTCAAATGCTCAAATGATGATCAGCAGTTTCTTATTGTATATCTCATAATTGCATTCAGCGAAAGACAGGTTCTTGCTATAGAAAACAACAGAATGTAATGTTTTCTCGTCATCATACTGAGACAGAACTTCATTGTTGACATAGTTGAATGAATTAATTTCAAGAATTGTCTTATGAGTTTGATTAAAATAATAAAGTATCAAATTCTTGATCATGCACTTCTTCATATGATCTGTTAGGGGCCAGCATAGAGCGAGTCATATGGGTGTAATGTAACGAGTATATAAATGCTAAGGAAGGAAAGTATCTAGAAGGGAAGAGCCGGCTATCTATATGACTCAGGAGAACATAAGCTA
>JAABUI010000950.1_pt1 | contig 18427 bp, 17 predicted proteins | sample 5559111 | NCBI WGS metagenome assembly JAABUI01 (sample SAMN10711870, study PRJNA513365) | rock metagenome | isolation source: Antarctica rocks | place: Antarctica: Victoria Land, Buttleship Promontory
GAAGCGGTTGTTCGGAACACCCGACCCGGACCATGCCCCGTGCCCCACAGCGGCGCGCAGACCTCCCAGACGTGACTCTGGAAGCCGTCCAGCACCCTCAACCGTTACCGACTCGGGGTCCTAGGTCAGACCGTCGGTGGTGTGTCGTGCTGCGCCTGCTGATCGGCGGGCACCAAGGGACAGGCTGGGCCGACCCTGCGAACAGCGCTGAGGGCTCCGTAGCTCGAGACGCAGCACGGGATTGCGTAGTTGGCGGCGACCCGGGCGACCGTCGCCGGCCCGTGGTGGCCGGCCAGCAGGACAGTTCCCTGGTTGACCACGGTCAGCACGGTGCCCACCACGGCGGCGACCGGCAGGCAGGTGCGGGCGGTGGCGCCGGTGAGGACCAGCGCGCACGCCTGCCTCGGACTGCTCCAGGTGGGCACGATGCTGCGAGCCACCCGTACCTCCCTTCGGCCCTTGGGGCTCGCGACGCCCTGACGGCGGCGCGCGACTGGCCGCCTACGAGCACGCCGGCCGATCGACGGGTCCGGACTCACGTGACGGCAAGCGCCCGCGCAACGTCCAGGACGAGCTGACGGTCCTGACCCAGCACGAGCAGTGCGTGGGGGCTACGGGCGCACAGAACCGTGACCCCCTCGGTGGTGGTGATCCACGGACCGTCGGGTCCGGTGAGCCGCTGGGCACCGAGGGCGGTCGGGAACGCCTCCCGGGACAGGTAGACCAGCAGGTCCCGACCGGTGGCGTCCTCGTAGGAGTAGGCCGTCACGGCCCGGCCGCCGACGACTCCGGCGGCCGCTCCCAGGGGGCGCAGCCGGACCTAGGTGAGGTCCGGTGCTGCCGTGCGGGGTATCTGTGTCCCGGGCAGTCGCAGTAAACGGAAGTCCGCCACCGCCGCCCCGATCGCAGCCGGCTGTCGCAGGGCACCGCCGGTGCGGCCCGCGCCGGGGTGCCCAAGGACCAGGAGCGTGCTGGCTGCGGCAAGGGCGAGGCCGCCGGCAACTGCTGCCCAGGCCCGGGGAGCGGAATGCAGCCAGGGCCTCTGGCGCCACAGCGATCGCGCCGCAGGGTCACCGGCGAAGGGGGCCGGGCGGACAGTACCGCCACTTGTCTGGCTGGCAATGACCGCGCGCAACTGCTCGCGCAACTCCGGTGGGGCGACCTGCCGAGCCGACTCGGCGAGCCGACGGCCGGCCCGCCCCGCGTCGACTTCCTGCCAGCACTGCTCGCAGCCGAGCAGGTGACGTTCGAAGGTTCGGGTCGCCGGCGGCCGCAGGGCTCCGCCGAGGTGACTCGCTGCGGCGGTCTCGCTGTCGTGGTTCACGCTCCGCCAGGCACGGGGACGCTCAGCTCGAGTCATCGGGTGCGCTCCGGCCGGGTCCGCTCCTCGGGGGCGTGCATCTGCAGGGCTACGGCCAGAGCCTTGCGACCGCGGTGCACACGGGCGAGCACCGTCCCGCGAGGAGCGCCGGTCAGCCCCGCGACCTCCTGAGCCGTGAACCCCGACAGGTCCATCAGCGTGACGGCGATGCGCTGCGCTTCGGGCAAGGTCCACAGTGCCTGGTGTACCGCCTCGGCCCGGATCCGCCCGATGGCGTCGGCGGCAGGGTCGGCAGTGCCGGCCACATTCGCCGCCGGGGCGCTGGTCAGCAGCTCGGGCCGGACGGCGTCCCTGCGGTACCACGACCGCGAGGTGTTGAGGCAGATCGTCACCAGCCAGGCCCGAGGGTCGCGGGGCGGTGTTCCGGACCAGGCGGCGTACGCCTTGAGCCAGGTCTCCTGAACCAGGTCCTCGGCGTGGTCGCGCACCAATCGCCGAGCCAGGGCGTGGACGGCGTCCAGGTGCGCCAGTGTCATCTGTAGGAACTCCTCAGACGCCTGTGGTGTCACCGGTCACCATCCTTCCCTGGTGAGGACGCGGTCCGACGCCCCGTGATTGCACGCCGCCGGGTTGGGCGATGATCCCTGGCGCAGCGATGCAATCAAAAACGCGCGCACTGTGCTGCACAGTGATCCAGACGTCGCGACTCGCACCGGCGGCGTACGTCCAAGCCAGGAGCCGGATCCGTCGCGCCGCGTCGACCCTCCGAGTTGGCCGCGCATTCCTGCGTTCGACGCACCAGGTCCACGTGCGCGACCTCACCGGGATGTGGCGGACCCGACCGGCGACGGTCGTCCGGTCACCGCGGCGACGGTCACCAGGCCGGGTGACCTGGCTTGTCTGTCCAGCCGGCGATCTGTTCACCGTCGCCCCCGCAGCGGCGTCGTCGGCGTCGCTCCGGCACAGCGCTAGGCTCAGCGGGCACGGCCGTCGAGTGAGCACGCGTCACCCAAGGTCCAGTGTCCGTGCGTGCCGACGAGGGCCCCCAGGGCTGTCGAGTCGGTGGTCGTCAGGCGCTGGACCTCACGACAGATCGTGCCGAGGACCCTGTCGACCGGCCGGTCAGCTCGTGCCGTGCGGCAGCGAGGGGACCGGCCGAGCCGTCGGCTGGCTGGTGTAGGTGCTTGGATCCCGCGGCCATCGGGTCAGGGACGTTGAAGGAGAGGTACTTGGCCACACGAGGCCGGCGTCAGTCTGACGCCACCCAGTCCGCCCCCCGGCAGCAACGACGGCCGCGCGGGCGCGACGAGGAGGGCATCATCGCGGTGCTCGCGAAAGCCGTCCGGGACATCGAGCTCGCTGTTCAGCGCGGCAGAGTGCGGCCGTCGGTCCGGACCACTTTCCAGGTGGTCGCGCTGCTGGTGCGCGAGGAACGCGGCCGCGTGAAGGCCGACAACATCAGCGAGGCGCGCAGGACCGTACAGCTGAAGCGGATCGAGGGTATCGCCACGATTCTGGCGCGCAGCGCCGCGCGGGACAGCTCGCTGCTCGCGCTGCTCGCCGAGGATGCCGAGCTCCTCGACGGGGCCAGGTCGTTGAAGCGGGAGATGCAGCTTGCGGCGGGCATCGAGCCTTCCTTGGACCCGGTCCGAATCGACCCCGCCCCCTCCGTCAGGGCCGAGCGTCAGGTGGTGCCGCAGTCGGTCGTCGCGAGGCAGCTGGCCAACCCCTTCCTCGCGCCGGATTTCTCCGCGCCGGCCCGGTCTGCGCCACGGGCGCGGCTGCTGGCGAGCTGGGAACTGCTCGGACCGCTGCTCAAGTCGTTCGAGAGTGCCTCCGGCGGAGCGACCTCGTGCATGAACCTTCCCGAGCCGTCCTCCCTGCGGGCCCCGGCTGGCCGGGAGCTGATGCGGCACCAGGCGCAGGTGGTTGCCGCCGCCGCCGGGGGCCACCGTACGTTCCTGCTCGCAGACGAGCCGGGCCTGGGCAAGACCGCCCAGGCGCTGCTCGCCGCCCAGGCCGCGAACGCATACCCGCTGCTGGTCGTCGTCCCGAACGTCGTCAAGACCAACTGGGCGCGCGAGGCAGTCCTCTGGACGCCCAACCACCCCGCCACCGTCGTCCACGGCGACGGAGACACCGTCGACGGCTTCTCCGACGTCATGGTGGTCAACTACGAGGTGCTGGACCGGCACGTCGGCTGGCTCGGCGCCCTCGGCTTCCGCGGGATGGTGGTCGACGAGGCCCACTTCATCAAGAACAAGACGTCCCAACGCTCCCGGCACGTGCTGGAGCTGTCCGAGCGGATCCGGTCGCGCAGCGTACGACCGCTGCTGATGGCGCTGACCGGCACCCCGTTGATCAACGACATCGGGGACTTCCTGGCGATCTGGCAGTTCCTGGGCTGGATCGGCAAGGAGGAGCCCGGCGCCGCACTGATGGAGTCCCTCGAGCAGAACGGCCTCACGCCAGTCGATGTCGATTTCTACCCGGCCGCGCGGACGGCTGTCATCGACCTCGGCATCGTTCGACGACGCAAGGTGGACGTCGCCGCCGACATCCCCGCCCGGCGTATTGCCGACCTGCCGGTCGAGCTCGACGGGGCTGCGGGCCGCTCCATCCGGGACGCCGAGCGCGTCCTGGGCCGCCGGCTGGTCAAGCGTTACGAGAGCGCGCTCGCGGCCCGCACGGCCGGGGTCGTCGTCGAAGGCATCGACCACGATCTCGTACGACGGGTGGCCACCTGGGAGCGCCAGGACGCCAAAGAGTCGAACAGCGACGAGAACGTGTTCAGCATGATGCGGCGCATCGGGCAGGCCAAGGCAGTCCTGGCCGCCGACTACGCCGCCCAGCTGGCGCGCAACGTGGGCAAGGTCGTCTTCTTCGCCAAGCACGTGGACGTCATGGACGCCGCGGAGCAGACCTTCAGCCAGCGCGACATCGGCTACTGCTCGATTCGCGGCGACCAGACGTCGCGGACCCGGCAGAACAACATCGACGCGTTCGTCAACGACCCGGGCGTCGCGGTCGCGGTGTGCTCCCTGACGGCCGCGGGAGTGGGGCTGAACCTGCAGGTCGCCTCCAACGTCGTGCTCGCGGAGCTGTCCTGGACCGACGCGGAGCAGACGCAGGCCATCGACCGCGTGCACCGGATCGGTCAGGACCAGCCGGTCACCGCCTGGCGCATCATCGCCGCCCAGACCATCGACGCACGCATCGCGGAGCTCATCGACGACAAGGCCGGGCTCGCAGCTCGCGCGTTGGACGGTTCGGACGAGCGGGTGTCGTCGTCGGTCGACGTGCAGCTCGAGGCGCTGGTCGCGCTCCTGACCGACGCGCTGACCAAGGCGGCCTAGCCGCAACTGGACGGTATCGGGCCTAGCCCGGCGTCGGCGCACCTTCGACCGGCCGCCGTCCGGAGTGCACCCCATGACGAGCGTCGGCGTATGGCCCGGTCCTTGCGTATGCAACGATCAGAGTCGCCGGCCCGGCGGCGCAGCTGAGGAGGACTCCATGCACATCGGCATCGACAGCTTCGTCTCGACGGTGACCGATCCCGAGACCGGCGTCGACGTCACCCCTCTCGAGCGGGTGCAGCACCTGCTGGAGGAGGTCGAGCGCGCCGACCAGGTCGGCCTGGACACCTACGGCATCGGTGAGCACCACCGGCCGGAGTACATGGACTCTGCCCCCGCCGTCCTGCTCGCGGCGGCCGCGGCCAGGACCAGCACCATCCGGCTCAACAGCGCGGTGACGGTGCTCAGCGCCAACGATCCGGTGCGCGTCTTCCAGGAGTTCGCCACCCTCGACTTGATCTCGAAGGGCCGGATCGACCTGGTCGTGGGTCGAGGCTCGTTCACCGAGTCCTTCCCGCTGTTCGGACTGGACCTGGCCGACTACGACGCGTTGTTCGCCGAGAAGCTCGACCTGCTGCTGCGCCTTCGCGCGACACCCGAGATCACCTTGGTCCGGCCGGCATCGCCCCGCGCTGACCGGTCAGGGCGTCTGGCCCCGGCCCCTGCAGGATCCCCTGCCGATCTGGGTCGGCGTCGGCGGCACACCGGCATCATTCGTCCGGGCCGGCGCTCTCGGGCTACCCCCGATGGTCGCGATCATCGGCGGCCAGCCCGCCCGCTTCCGACCGCTCATCGACCTCTACCGCGAGGCCGGGCGCCGCGCCGGCCACTCCCCCGAGCAGCTCAAGGTCGGCGTGCACTGCTTCGGGTTTGTGGGCGACACCATGCAGCAGGCCGCCGACGACTTCTACCCGGGCTGGGCCCAGATGTTCACCAAGATCGGCAAGGAGCGCGGCTTCGGGCCGCCCGTCCGCGCGCAGTACGACGCGATGTGCGCCCCCGACGGGGCCTTCCTCATCGGCGACCCCGTGAGCGTGGCCAAGAAGGTCCTGCGGATCAACGACGACCTCGGTGGCGTCACCAGGATCTCGCTGCAGATGACCAACGTGCGGCTGGCCCACGACAACCTGCTGCGTGGGATCGGGCTGCTTGGCACCGAGGTGGCACCCCTGATCCGCCAGTCAGTCATTGGCTGAGCCGATGGTCGTCGAGGCCATAGCGGTTCTCCCCAGGTACCGCGCGTCCGACGATCTCTGACGGACCGGCTCGACGGCGCTCAGCGACCACAGCGTCAGCAGGACTCACCCGGCGTAGCGCTGCTGTGGGTCCAGCGCCTGCACGGTCGGGCACGGGTAGCTCTGCCGGCAGCCGACGCAACGCAGTTGCCGCTGGGTCGACCAGGGCCGCGGCCGGCCAGGGCGTACGGGTTGCGGATGGTGCGCGGCCTGGGCCGCCCACAACCGGCGTGAAAGCTCGGCGATGCGCTCCAGCGCCTGGTCCAGGGTCTCATCCCCAGCCTGGGCGTCCAGCAGGGTGCCCCGAGCGGATACCGCCATGCTCACCTCCACGGTCCGGACACGGTAGGAGCGTCCACGGCACCGAACAACCACTGCTGTGCGTTCCGCTGCGCGGCCGGTGTGGGCCTTGCGGCGCGTCCCTGTGACAGCGGTCTGGACGGGTTGTGGACGTGGCCCGCCGGATCCCGAGGACGACCTGCCAAGCACGCTGTGGCAGGACGCTGCGGCGGCGTACAGCCTGGGGGCAGGGCACAGCTGCCCGACTGATCCGCTACGACCGGCTCAGCTCGGTGGCGTCCCCGGGAGTGGTGAAACTCGTCGCGTGGTGCTCTGCGAGTGAGAGCAATTATGCCGTAGCGGCGATCTCCTTGCGTGGGGTCGTGTCGGGGGTGGTCTTCTTTGGCTCCAGGATGGTTGGTGCGGGTGGGTTGAGCAGGGCCATGGACTCCTCGCTGAGGTAGCGGCGGTCGCTGTCTTGCCACTCGTCGTGGGCCTCGATGAGGACGCAGCTCGACAGCCGCAAGAGGGCGGTGGGGTTGGGGAAGATCCCGACGACGTCGGTCCTTCTTTTGACCTCGCGGTTGAGGCGTTCGAGGGGGTTGGTGCTCCAGATCTTGCGCCAGTGTGCGTGCGGGAAATCCGAGAACGCGGACAGGTCTGCCTTCGCCTGGAGCAGCATCTCGGCGACCGCCGGGAACTGCCCTTCGAGCATCCCGGCGACGAGGTCTACCTGTGCGCGGACCTCCTTCTGGCCAGGCTGGGCGAAGATCGTACGGATCGTGGCGGCGACCATCTCGTCGTGGCCCTTGCTGACCTTGGCCAGCACGTTGCGCATGAAGTGCACCCGACACCGCTGCCAGCTGCTGCCCTGCAAGGCCGTGCCGATGGCGTTGACGAGGCTGCGGTGGGCGTCGCTGATGACCAGCTGGACCCCGGTCAGGCCGCGGTCGCGTAGGTCGCGCAGGAACTCGGTCCAGAACGCCTGGGTCTCGCTGTCACCGGTCGCGCAACCGAGCACTTCCCTTCTGCCGTCGGCACTCACGCCGGTCGCGATGACCACGGCTTGGGACACGACCCGCTGGTTGATCCGGACCTTGCAGTACGTCGCGTCCAGGAACACGTAGGGGAACGCGATGTGCTCCAGCGTGCGGGTGCGCCAGATCGCGACGTCGGCGTCGAGCTGCGCGCAGATCCTGCTGACTTCGCTGCGGCTGATCCCGGTGCCGCCCATCGCGATGACCAGGTCATCGACCCGGCGGGTGCTGACCCCTTCGATGTAGGCCTGCATCACGACGGCGTGCAGCGCTACGTCGATCCGCCGCCGGGGGCTCAGCAGCACCGGGAAGAACGACCCGGAACGCAGCTTCGGGATCTTCACCGTGAGGTCCCCAGCGGCGGTCGTGACGACCTTGTCGCGGGTGCCGTTACGGCGGGTCGTGCGCTCGTCGGTCCGCTCGTGCAACGCGGCACCGATGTGCGCCGTTGCCTCCGCATCGACCACCGCCTGGAGCACGCCGCCGAGCAGCCGGCGCATGAGCTCCCCGCCGTCGGCGGTGCGAAGCATCTCGATCATCTCGAGCAGGGCAGAATCGTCTAGGGCCATCGTGTTGAGTCCTTGTCAGTGAGTTCCTTGGTCGGTTCTCACAGAGCCTCACGCGGTGGCCCCTCAACATCCGGGACCCACACGAACACGGTCTCGATCAAGGGCCAGAGTTACACCACTCCCAGGGACTCAGCCCTCAGCTCCCGCGGCTCAGCTCCCGCGGCTCAGCTCCCGCGGCTCAGCTCCCGCGGCTCAGCTCCCGCGGCTCAGCTCCCGCGGCTCAGCTCCCGCGGCTCAGCTCCCGCGGCTCAGCTCCCGCGGCTCAGCTCCCGCGCTGATCAAGGCGAAGAACCCATGATCACCGCGGTGATCATGGGCCTTCTGCCTTGATCAGCGTGAGGAGTCGCGGCTGCCGGTACGACGAGGGCCTGCGGCCAGTCACCGGCGCGGGGCGCTGCCGCTGCTGGCCCCCACCGTGAGCTGGTCAGGGCTGGTCACTAGTGCCGGCCCACGCCGATGCTGGCCCACTCCGATGCTGGCCCACTCCGGTGCTGCCCCCGCGATCCGGGCAGGTCCAGTCACCCGGTGCTGGGTGTTGCTCACGGTCTTGTCGCACTGCTGCGCCGGGCGCACGCGATGCAGGTCTGCGCATCCGGCCCGGCCATCAGCCGCTCACTGCCGATGGGAGCGCCACAGGCCACGCAAGCGCCGTACGTCCCCCTGTCGAACTGCGTCAGCGCCTGCTCGAGATCGGCGCGGGAGCGGCGGGCCTGCCGGAGCAACGCGACCAGCTGCTGGCGTTCGAAGGCAACGGTCGCGCCCTCCGGGTCGTGCTCGTCGTCGGCGTTGGAGGACTCCGACGCCTCGAGCAAACGTGCCAACTCGAGCTCGAGACCCGCTATGTGGACGGCACTGCCGGCCAGACGCTCGCGCAGCTGCCGGTCGATGTCCATGCCTGACCAACGCGCTCAGGACGGCAGCGCTTCCACGAGGCGCCAACTCGCCGGCCACTGTTGCCTACGGGTGCCTCGCGCGGACGGGACCTGGCTGCTCGGTCGGCTGCACGTCGGTAGCGATGTGTACGTCTCCGGCGCCCTGTTCCCCTTTCCGGCCGGGAGCAGCGCGCCCGGTACGGCCGAGCGGCCGAGCCGACCGGCCGAGCCGACCCGCGGCGGGCGACGGCCTGAGCCAGCCAGGACCTCAGCCCGTGGGTGAGCCAGGTTCGAAGGCGGCCCTACCGGTGTCGACGTCATGCACGGGAAAGACCAGCTCGCGCCGGTTCCCGGAGGCCAGGGTGCTCAGCCAGCTCAGTAACGCCCCGGCCCGGTTGCGGTAGCCGGTGAGGAATGCGATGTGGATCAGCCCCCAGACCCACCAGCCCAGGCGCCCCGAGAGCTTCAGTGGGCCGGCCGAGATGACGGCGTGCCCGCGACTGACGTACGCCGCGCTGCCGAGGTCGCGATAGCGGAAGGCCCTGCCGGCGGGTTCGCCCGCAACGGCGTGCAGGACCTCGCCGCCGGCGTACCAGCCGCCCTGCATGGCGACCTCGGCCACGCCGGGCAGGCCCGCCAGGCTCATCATGTCGCCCACCACGCGGATCTCGGGGTGCCCGGCCAGGGTCAGGTCCGGCTGCACCCGCACCCGGCCGTCGCGTTCCTGCTGCGCGCCCGTCGTGCGAGCCAACGCTGCGGCCAGCGGAGCCGCGGCCACACCGGCGGTCCAAAGGACGGTCCGGGTCTGGGTCCGCGTGGTCGAACCGTCCTCGTGCTCGACGTCCAGGCCGGTCGCATCGATGCCGGTGACCTTCGTCTTGAGGTGCAGCTCGACACCCAGCCCCTCCAGCGTGCGGGCCGCACGGCCCGACAGCTCGGGCCCGAAGCTGGCCAGCGGAGCGGCTGCCCCGTCGTAGAGCAGGACGTGGGCCTCGCTCGGGTCAATGGTCCGGAACTGCTCGCGCAAGGTGTGTCCCGCCAGCTCGCGGATCTGCCCGGCCAGCTCGACGCCGGTGGGGCCGGCGCCGACGAGCGCAAAGGTCAGCCACGGCCGGCGCTGCTCCGCGGTCGGCAACGACTCGGCCATCTCGAACGCCGCCAGGACCCGTCGCCGGACCGTGAGGGCGTCGTCGATGCTCTTCATCCCGGGGGCATGCGGGGCGTACTCGTCGTGGCCGAAGTAGGACTGCTCGACCCCGGCCGCGACGATCAGGTGGTCGTAGGGCACCTGCAGGGCGGTGCCGTCGGACCGCAGCGCGTGCACGACGCGCGCTCCCGCGTCGACGTCGACGGCCTTGGCGAGCACCGTGGTGACGTTGCGGTGCCGCGTGAACAGCGCCCGCAGCGGCGCGGTGATCTGGCCCTCCGAGAGCATCCCGGTGGCGCACTGGTAGAGCAGCGGCTGGAACAGGTGCACGCCCGTGGTGTCCAGCACGGTGACCTCGACGGGTCCGCGGGCCAGCCGCCGGGTGGCGTACAGGCCGCCGAAGCCGCCGCCCACGACCACGACGCGCGGGGAGTCCGTCACTCGGCTCGTGGCGGTGGCAGTCACGGCAGCTCCTTGCGCGGGTGGGCCAGCGGCGTGTCGCTGCGGCGCGGCCGGTCGGCCTGCAGCTGGAGCGCGCTCATCACGAGCGGGAAGTGGCTGAAGGCCTGCGGGGTGTTCCCGAGCTGGCGCTGCGCGACGGTGTCCCACTCCTCGCTGAGCAGGCCGACGTCGTTGCGCAGGGACAGCAGCCGCTCGAACAGCGCCACGGCGTCGTCCCGGCGGCCGGCGCCGTGCAGCGCGTCGACCAGCCAGAACGAGCAGGCCAGGAACACCCCCTCACCGGGGGGCAACCCGTCGTCGCCGCTGTCGGTGCGGTAGCGCAGCACGAGGCCGTCCTGCGTCAGCCGCTGCTCGATCGCCCGGACCGTGCCGACGACCCGTGGGTCATCGGGCGGCAGGAACCCCACGCGGCCCATGAGCAGCAGGCTGGCGTCGAGGTCGGTGCCGCCGTACGCCTGCACGAAGCTGCCCTGCTCGCCGTCGTAGCCGTGGGCGAGGACGTCTGCGTGGATGGTCTCGCGCAGCGCAGCCCATCGCTCGAGTGGGCCGGGCAGGCCGGAGCCGCGGACCCCGTCGACCATGCGGTCGGCGGCGACCCAGGCCATGACCTTGGAGTGCGTGAACTGCTTGCGCGGACCGCGCATCTCCCACAAGCCGTTGTCGGGCTCGGCCCACGCACCTTCGAGGTGCTCCATGAGCGCGACCTGCACGTCCCAGGAGTCGTCGACGCCGTGCAGCTGCGCCTTGCGGGTCAGGGCCAGCCCGTCCAGGACCTCGCCCCAGACGTCGAGCTGCAGCTGGCCTGCGGCGGCGTTGCCGACGCGTACCGGTGTCGAGCCCTCGTAGCCGGCCAGCCACGGCAGCTCCTGCTCCGGCAGGCGACGGGTGCCGTCCAGGCTGTACATGATCTGGAGCTTTGCGGGGTCGCCGGCCACGGCGCGCAGCAACCACTCGCGCCATGCCGCCGCCTCGGCGGTGTAGCCGGCGGCGAGCAGGGACTGCAGCGTCAGGGTGGCGTCACGCAGCCAGCAGTAGCGGTAGTCCCAGTTGCGCGGGCCACCGATCTGCTCCGGCAGGGAGGTGGTCGCCGCCGCGACGATCCCGCCGGTCGGGGCGAAGCTCAAGGCCTTGAGGGTGATCAGGGAGCGCTGCATCGGATCGCGGTAAGGCCCGGCGCAGCGGCTGCGGCCGGACCACTCGAGCCAGAAGGCGTCGGTCTGGGCCAGCCCCCGCTCGGGATCGACCCGGCTGGGTCTACGGTGGGAGCTCGGCGCCCAGCTCAGCACGAAGGGAACGCGCTCGCCTGCCCGAACCGTGAACTCGCTGACGGTGGCGAGGTCTCGACCGCGTGTTGGCGCCGGTGTGTCCAGGTACGCCGCGTCGGGGCCTGCGACAGCGGTGATGCCGCGCTCGTCCCGGCGTACCCAGGGAACGACCTGGCCGTAGTCGAAGCGCAGACGCAGCTCGCCGACCATGGCGACCGCACCGGACAGGCCCTCCACGATGCGGATGACGTCCGCTGCCTCGCCGCGCGGCGGCATGAGATCGATGACCCGCACTGCTCCTTCCGCAGTCTGCCAGTCGGTCTCGAGCACCAGGGTGTCCGGCCGGTACCGCCGGCCGGTGCACGTCGTCGCCCCGGCCGGCGCCAACCGCCACCGCCCTGCGTCCGGGGTGTCGAGCAGAGCCGCGAAGCAGGCCGGCGAGTCAAAGTGCGGCAGGCACAGCCAGTCGATCGAGCCGTCCCGGCCGACCAGGGCCGCGGTGTGCAGGTCGCCGATGACGGCGTAGTCCTCGATCCGCGACACGCTCAGGAGCCCTGCAGGTCCAGGACGACCTTGACGTCGTCGGGGCGCCGGGTGAAGCCCTCCGCGTACTGGGCGAGCGGTACGCGACGGGTGATCAGTCGCCCGAGCCAGGCGGTATCGGCGCGGGCGAGAGCGTCCGCGGCCGCGTCATAGTGCCGGCGGTTGGCGTTGACGCTGCCGAAGAAGACGTCGTTGCCCAGGACGACGTTGCGGTTGAGTCCGCCGATGTCGACCGGGGTCGGCTTGCCGGGGTTGGACACCCCGGTCAGGCAGGTGACGGCATCGACGGCGCCGCAGATCATCGTGTCCAGCACGACCGAGGACACGCCGGTGCACTCCACGAGCACATCACCTCGTACGCCGGAGTCGGGCAGCGAGTCGGAGTGGTAGGTCGCGCCCAGGTCGCGGACGAGCTCGGGCTTGGGACCGCTGGTGACTTGGTCGTAGACGTGCACCTCCAGGCCCCGCTGGACACCGAGCAGGGCCGCCAGCAGTCCGACCGGCCCGGCGCCGGTCACGACAGCGACCTGCGGGTCGTAGTAGGCGCGGGCGCCGATCCGGTCGATCTGCTCCCAGGCCTTGGCCACGATCGTCGTGGGCTCCAGCAGCACGCCCAGCGCGTCCAGCGACGGGTCCAGCCGTACGACGGCGTCCGGCTCGGCCCGCCAGCGCTCACGGGCGAAGCCATCCCGGCCCTTGATGCCGTGCTCGGTGTATTGACCGTTGCGGCACATGTCCCACTCGCCGGCCGCGCAGGCCGCGCACGGCACCGGGTCGGGGCGCCGGACGATGCCGACGACGAGGTCACCGGGCGACAGTCCCGAGCCGCTCGGTGCCTCGAGCACCCGGCCGAGGTTCTCGTGCCCGAGTACGAGGCGCTCGGCCCCGGGCGGGGCCTCGCCGTAGGCACCGGAGACGATCTCCGCGTCGGTGCCGCACAGACCCACCTCCAGCCCCTGGACCAGGACGCCGCCCTGCTCGACCGGTGGTTCGGGGACCTCCTGCAGGGACAGGGAGTTCTTCTCACCGGGCTTAACGGTCAATGCGCGCACGACAGCTCCTCGGGGCCGACCAGCCTGGTCACCCTTTCGGGTATGGCCGGTCGCCAGGGGTGGGCAAACACCGCAATCGCTTACGTCGGGCCGACGCGGGGTCAGCAGTCGTTAGGTGTCCGGCTCACGCAGTCCCCGGCGCAGCATGTGGTGCATGCTGGCCCGGGCGACGACGCCGTACACAGAGGGGTGGGCGCAGGTTGAGCAGCGCCTTCGGACCAGGCAGCTGGCCGACGCTCCTCTTGCTGCTCCTGGCCTTCCTGGGGTGCGCGATCGGGCTCAGCCGAGCCAGGCCGGTGCTGCTGCGGCTGCTGGCGGGGACGGGTGCTCTGCTCACCGCGACGGTTCTCGGCATCAGCCTGGTCAACACCTACTACAGCTACTACTCCTCCTGGGGCGCGTTGTACGCCGACCTCCGCGAGGACAACGGGGCGGCCGCCAGCCCTGCCCTGATCCCCGTCCGGCGGCCAGGGCTGCCCGCGCCGGCGGTCGCCTCGGCACCGGCCGGGCGTGGTCGGCTCGTCTCGCTGGCGATGCCGGGCACCGTCAGCGGCGTGCGGGGCCGACACGCCCTGGTCTGGCTGCCACCGCAGTACGACGATGCTCGCTTCGCCACCGTCCGGTTTCCCGTGCTGGAGCTGCTGCACGGCGATCCTGGCGAGCCCAGCAGCTGGACCAACGGCCTGGACCTGCCGGACGTGCTGAACCAGGAGTACGCGCGCGGTACGTCGGCTCCCATGGTCGTGGTGATGCCTGACGTGACGGGCGGCTTCCGTCTGCAGCAGTGCCTGGACGCCGTGCACGGCCCTCGGCTCGACACCTACCTGACCGCCGACGTACCCCGCGACCTGGCGGCCCGGATCCGGATCACACCGCCCGGCCCGGCCTGGGCCGTCGGAGGGCTGTCCGAGGGTGGGTTCTGCGCCGCCCGGCTGGCCCTGCGCCACCGGTCGGACTTCGGCGCCGCTGCCGTCATGGACGGTTACTTCCACCTGCAGCTCACGCCGTCCGTACGGCGTGAGCTGTACGGGGCAGCAGCGGCCCCCGCCCGGGACGACCCGACCGCGCTGCTCGCTGCTCTGCCTGCGGGCCCTCCCGTGCCGGCGTTCTGGCTCATGGCCGGGACCGGTAACGCCCACGACTACCGCGAGGCCATCACCTTCGCCACTGCACTCGGCCGGCGCGAGGACCTGCGCTTTCTGACCGTGATCGGGGGCAGGCACACAACGCCTGCGTGGCAGGCCGCCTTTCCCGACCTGCTCCGGTGGGCGGCTGCCACCGTGCACGGCCACCCGACCTACGGCCAGAGCTCCCGGCACGTCTGACGGAGTCGGCACCACAGCGACCCTTCAGCGACCACCCACCGCTCTGGAGGCGGCCGTCGCCCCGCCGAACAGCTCGGTGTCCGTGGCCACCGCGGACGTCATGCCACCCCGCAGCGCCTCGAGCTGAGCGCTAACCGCCACTCCCAGCAGCAGGGCGATCGACGTCAGCTGCGACCACAGCAGCAGGGCGATCACGCCGGTGAGCGGGCCGTAGACCGTGCCGAACGCGCTACTGCCGTGCAGGTAGACCGACAGCAGCAGCGAGAACACCAGCCACAGGACCAGAGCTGCGCCGGCGCCCATGACCAGCCAGCCCAGGGTGGGCTGCGGCCGGCGGGGGGCTCGCTGGAACAGCACGACCAGCGCGCCCAGCATCAGCAGCACGCCGACCGGGTAGTGCGCCCCGCGCACGAGGTCGCCGTCATGGCCGTACACGCGGTCGACGGCGTCGGCGAGCGCGCCGCCTGCGACGACCACGACGAAACCGGCCAGCGCGGGTACGCCGGCGAGCAGGGCCAGCAGCGTGGACCGGAGGTACTTCTGTCGCGCCGGCCGGTCCCGCTGCACCCCGTAGATGCGGTTCCCACCCCGCTCGACCTGGCCCATCGCGGTGCTGAGCGCGACGACCGCGGCAAGCAGACCGACGTACAGGGCAGCCTGGCCACTACCGCCGTGCATCGGGCGCGACAGCGATCTGCTGACGGCGTCACCGCCGGACCCGGGGGTCAGGCCGAGCAACGTGCGGCGAAGGGTCTCACCGACCCGGCTCGTGCCGAGGGAGGTGCTCAGCCCGACAAAGGCGATGACCAGCGGGATCACTGCGAGGACGAGCTGCAGCGCAAGGGCCCGCGAGTGGGAGAAGCCGTCGCCGTACCGGAAGCGAAGGAAGGCCTGCGTCAGCAGGGTACGAGGACCTGCATGCCGAAAGGTCTCGCCGGGACCGAGCCCGGTGAGCTGGGAGCCCGGGAGCGTGGCGGTGTGCGGCACCCGTGTCGTGGTGCTCACCGTCGCACCCGGACCCTCAGCACACCCGGCTGCACCTCGACGACCAGCGAGGCCGTCTCCCCCACCGGTTCACCGTCGAGCTGGGCCTGCCTGGGGGTGTCGGTGCGGACCTCGATGCGCCGCGCGGTGTGCCGGTGCAGGTTGCCGTCGTTGGTGCGCGACCGACCGACCAGCCGGGCGAGCAGGCGGCCCCAGTCGAGCAGGTGCCGCGGGGCGAGCACCACCACGTCGAGCACACCGTCGTCGGGCACGGCGTCCGGCAGCAGCGCCACGCCGGCCTGCAGCTCGCCCACGTTGCCGATGACGACAGCACTTGCCGTCAGGCACTTCTCGGTCGCGCCGTCGAACACCACGGTCAGCTCGGCCGGGCGGTCGCGAAGGTGGGCAAGCCCGGACACGACGTACGCCGGCCATCCCACCGTCGCCTTCAACCCGGCCGGCGCATCGGCCATCATGTCGGCGTCGAACCCCAGCCCGGCCATGACCGCGAACAGCACGGGGGCGGCGTCACCAACCGTGGCGAGGGCAAGGTCGAGGGTGCGCTCAGCCCCGTCGAGAGCGACCGTCAGTGCCTGGTCGAACTCAAGCGGGACGTCGAGGTTGCGGGCCAGCAGATTGCCGGTGCCCAGCGGCAGAAGGCCCAGCACGACGCCGGTCCCGGCCAGCCCGGCGCAGACCGCCTGCACGGTCCCGTCGCCCCCGGCCACGAGGACGACCCGCGCTCCCCGCCGTACGGCCTCGTGGGACTGGCCGGCGCCCGTGTCGCTCTCGGTCGTCTCGAGCAGGACGGGTTCGGGCAGCCCCCTCGCCACGCACTGCTTCGTGACCTTGCTGCGCAACCGGTCGAGATCGTCGGTCTTGGTCGGGTTGACGATGAGCACGACCGGCCCGTTCACGCGCGGTCGTGACGTGACGTCAGCAGCAGCCGGGTCGTGACCAGGAGCCAACTGCCGCCGAGCAAAGCCCCGGCGACGATGTCGGACAGGTGGTGGAAGCCGCGGTACATCCGGCAGAAGCCGACCAACGGCGGTAGCACCACGGCGAGGACCAGGGTGACGCCCCGCAGGAGTCGGGAGCTGCCGGTGTGCGCGGCGAGTACGGCGCAGCCACCGTAGAACGCGATCGAGGCGGCGACGTGCCCGGACGGGAAGCTGGCGTGCCGATCGCCTACCCCCAGCCTTGGGACGTGCGGACGGTCGCGGTGCACCAGCGTGCTCGCCGCGAAGTAGATGGCGCTCTCGCCGATGACCGTGACGGCGAGGAACAGCGGCGGCCCGACCCTGCGAGTGAGCACCGCGAGGGCGACAACGACAACGACCAGGGCGATCTCGATGGTCAGCGGCTGGGCCAGCTGGGTGCCGGCGTTCGTCAGCGAGTTCAGCAGCGAGGTCCGGTGCCCGGCCAGGCTGCTCTCGATCGAGTCGTCGAGGTGGCCGATCGAGCCGTGCACCAGGACGTGCACGAGCAGCAGGCCGACGAGCAGGGTGGCGCCGAGCAGCAGCACTCCCGCCCCCAGGACTGTCGCCGCGGTCACAAGGACGATCCTGCCGCTGGTTCTGGGCATCTCAGGGCCTCTCGGCTACGGCGGGCTCAAGGCCCGCGTCAAGGGGTCGGGCCGGGCGCCCGAGGTCTCGCCGCCAGGCCATGAATAGGGCAGTGGTGAGGGCGAGCCATGCCGCCCCGAGGACGTAGCCGCCGATGACGTCGGTCAAGAAATGCACGCCCAGCCCGAGCCTGGAGAATCCGACCAGCACGATGACAAGTGCGCCCAGCAGGACCAGCCGGCGGCGCAGGGCCGGTGCGACGAGGGGCAGCCCGACCAGCAGCAGCGCACCGACCCCGGCGACCACCCCCACAGCGTGCCCCGACGGGAAGCTCGTGCTGCGGGCATGGGCCACGGGCACGGCGAACACCGGCCGACGCCGGCCGACAAGGTCCTTGACCGCGGTGTCCAGCAGCCCGCTGCCCACGACGGTCACGACGAGCCAGGCAGCCAGCCGGGGTTGCCGTCGCAGGATCAGCACCACGGCGACGACAACGCCCACCACGTGGAAGACGCTGGGACTCAGGACCAGCGAGATCGCCTGCAGGGCCTGCACGTACGACGGGTGGGCGAGCGCGGGACCGTGCATCGCTTCGGCCACCCGCTGGTCCAGGCGGGTCAGCGGCCCCCAGCGGTCGGCGACCAGCAGGAGCAGCAACCCGAAGGGCACCGCGAGCACCAGGCCCCCGACCGCGGCGAGCGTCAGCCGCAGACCCCCGCGGGCGTCGGGGTCCAGGCGTCGTCGGGTCGTCACGCCTCGGATCATGTCCCGCGGCAGGACAGCAGAACCCTCCACCCGTCCGCGGTGCCCCAGGCCACCGGCGCCCGGCGGTCAGGCCCGGACGGCGGCCAGGACGCGGGCGCTGTCCTGCGCCGTCGTGACCGTCACCCGCAGCCCCTCGCCCGTGAAGCAGCGCACGAGCACGCCGTGCTCCTCGAACCTGGCCGACAGCTGGTCGCTGCCCTCCCCCGCCGGCAGCCACAGGAAGTTGCCCTGCGACACCGGTACGTCGTGGCCGAGCTCGCGCAGCGCCTGGCGCAGCGGCTCGCGCTCGGCGACGACCAGCGCGACGCGGTCCAGCAGCTCGGGCTCTGCGGCCAGCGAGGCCAGCGCGGCAGCCTGCGCGGGCAGCGAGACCGCGAACGGCACGTGGACCTGCCGGAGCGCGCCCGCGACCTGCGGCGACCCGAGCGCGTAGCCAACCCGCAGACCAGCCAGCCCGTAGGCCTTGGAGAAGGTCCGGAGCACGACCAGGTTCGGGTACGCGGACAGCAGGCGCGTCCCGTCGACGGCCCCAGGGTCGTCGACGAACTCGAAGTAGGCCTCGTCGAGCACGACCAGCACATCGCCGGGGATCCGGTCCAGGAACGCCCGGACGGCCACCGAGGACAGCGCCGGCCCGGTCGGGTTGTTGG
>JAABUI010000952.1_pt1 | contig 18346 bp, 17 predicted proteins | sample 5559111 | NCBI WGS metagenome assembly JAABUI01 (sample SAMN10711870, study PRJNA513365) | rock metagenome | isolation source: Antarctica rocks | place: Antarctica: Victoria Land, Buttleship Promontory
TAACTCTTTAGAATAGGTTTGATAGATGGTTAGTAGGAACATTATGAGGTTGACTGTTATTGATCTATGGAGGTACGAGAAGTTACTATGTACGCAGCGATCCCGCACCTCAGCCCTATAGGGCTGAGTGTCATCCATCAGGCTGATGAGAAGCATGTTGATGTTACATTCCAACGCATACCTCCCTAGAGCTTTGAAGCGTCTTCACCGCTCGATTCTGTGTGGATCCTGGGCCGAGAGGCAAGATGCAATCTTCCCTGGTCGTGTGGAGGTGGCAGGTATGTAGCTATAAGAGAATAGACGCTTCAAGCTAGGTTGAGGCAGTGCAGGGGCGCAAGGGGCCGAGATCTAGCCTCTAGGGCCCAGACTCCGGCGGCTGCTCCTTAGACTCGCTTACTGCGGGCTTAGAAGTGGCTTTCCCCGCCCGTGGGCCCCTATCAATGTATCCGCTTTATCTGCCTAAATTTTTACCATCTTTTTGTTCGTGAAGAGGTCGTTCACGTTTTTATACATTTAGATGAAGCTTTGCAGCATTAAGAAACGCATTTCTCTCCTCATGATAGCGTGTTGTTGAATTTCCGGGCCGGCCCTGCATATCATGCAGGCGCCCATTTCAGCGTATTCTCCAATGTTCACATCCACTCGCCCACTGCCACCAGATTCTGCATTCCTGCAGATCGTCCAGCTAAGCTGTACGGATGACTGCATGGATGTTCGCAGGAAACTCGGGGGGTCTTACCTCCAGTCAGTCGCATGGCTCGTGCATGCACCGGACATCTCCTAAGCCCCCTCAGGCGTGATATGAGAGACCATATTGGAGCGCATCATGAAGGTGGACGGACCCTTAAAGTATAATTTTCTCGAGCAAGTCTCATCGCTGTTGCAATTCAAGATACTAGGCCTCGGTTTCGCTTTTTATTCCTTCAGTACAAGGACCTGCTGCATCGCACGGCATGACAAGGTTGGCAAGCTGCCGGGCGCTCATTGCAGCTCTCTTTACCATTGTTTTAGCACAGTCAGGTTTCTCAAGTCAGTCCAAACAGTCTCTGCTCCAAGAGAGCACGGCCAACTTTTTCCTGGGACGCAGATATTAATTTCTTGCAGACGCTTCTTTGACAAATGTGACTTCACCACAAGTCCACAGTCAAACATCCACTAGCGTTTCGCCAGAGAACCAGTTTCCCTATCTAATTCCGTATAATCAGTCGCAGTCATGTGATATCTATGGTCCCATATGTCAGACAGGCTTGGTGACAGTCGACGTCAGCTTGAATAATACTCAATCAACCGCCACAACCTTGCCTTGTTCATCGTACCTTGCGGCACAATCAACCTACCTTGAGCTCCCAAATGCGGGCGAACCGGGTGCGCTGTTCCCACGATTTCCCGTCGATTGGCTGACTGGGTTTGGGCGCAGCCCTCAATGCAAGTCTTACGGATCAGTCTGGAGCGAAACGGGCGAATACACGCTCTCTGAATGCGGCCCTAGCGTTTTGACAATCAGCCAGCAGACGACAGATTACATCTCTGTGCCTTCGCAGCTTCCACCAGGAGTTCTCCGAAAGACTGAAGGGCCCAATGTCTGGAGTTGTTGTGGAAATTGTTCTCTTCAAGTGCAAGAAATAAGGCTCTACTACTTCCCCGACGAGAATGCTAGCGCATATTGCCAATCGAAAGGTCTTCCATTGTTAGGAGCGAATGAAACCAGTTCATCTCAAATTACGAGCCTAAATTCGTCTTCCATCGTAATTGCCAAACGAGCGGCGGGAGACAGCGTCGCAGTATTGAGCGGTCACACTTTGTACGCATAATCTACCAAATTTGGATCGCGGTGTCACTGACCAAAATCTCAGCACTTCCCCTTCACTATACCTGGAGATCGTCGGAACGGCAGCCATAAGCGATCAATGTGGTACATTTGGTAATGTGCTCACAAATCCCTTTGTCACGCTCGCCCCAGGTCAACTATCAACATATTCCATACAGTCTGAACTCGAGAAATCTGGGCAATGCTATGTAGATATACAAGGGCTTTTTGGATACGGGTTTCAGGGATTTGCAAAACCTTTGAATGTGGCCGACCTAGCCTGTCCCACCTTTGGACTTGGTCCGGGCACAGACAGCGATGGGCAACCTTGCAGAACCATCGGGCCTCCCTATTTACCTCTGATAATACCTCCATCGCAGGTGCTGTCTTTAGATCCAGGCTGGCTACAATCCTGTAAGGGACTCCTCTCTTACGCCTGGGGACTTTCAAGTTTCGCCATCTACGATCCACCCCGTACACTTCAGCCTGCCTCTGCACTCGTTCCTCCTGAACCCCCTTCAGGACCCACAGATCCTGGAACCACTCAAGATTCATCAAATGTTCCAGCAGCGACTTCACCGGTACAGCCTGGTCAAGCCCCTGCGCCGAGTACGCCAACGCCTACTGCCGCTATTGCACAATCTTCACCAAGCAACGATGATCCAGGGAGTGGAAACGCCCCACAGGATCCAAATTCTTCAGAGGGAACACAGGCTCCTTCAGGTAGCGACCCCTCAAAGGGCAATCCCTCCAGCAATGATCCCTCCAATGGCGATCCATCCAATGGTAATCCTTCCAATGGTGATCCCTCCAATAGCGATCCCTTTAACGGTGACCCTTCCAAAGGTAAACCCTCTAACGGTGATCCTTCAAATCTCGACTCTTCGCAGGGTAGTCCTGACATCAATAATGGCGCTTTTAAATCAAAACCGCCGGAAACACAACCGTATCCACCAAGTGTGGTAGAAGGAAACTCTCCAGAACCATCTCAAGGGCTAGGTGGACTAATAATGGGAGGCCTTGGACCGAACAGAAATCCTGTCAGCTTTGCCCAGTCTGTTGATGCTGACTCACACGAGACTGTCCTCACTATCGGAGGTCAGACATTCGTCCCAAACCAAAGTGGTTTCAACATTGCTGGAATTACGGTAAGGCCCGGTGCTGCTCCAACTTCGGTTGCTGGAATACCCGTATCTCTCGATCCCTCAGGCGCGGTATTCATCGGTGGCTCGAAAGTCGATTTACCCCCGGGACAACAATACCCTACCAACACTATCTCTCCTCAGTTCTACTCGGTCGGAGGCGAACTATTCTCACCAGCCGCAACTGGATTCCGTGTCGTCAACTCTCAGATCTTGCCAGGCGGTTCTGCAATTCAGATTTCTGGCACTCGGGTCTCTCTGGGCACAACAGGAGATCTCGTCATCGGATCTTCCACCGTGCACCTCCCAGCACCAACTCCGGCTCCTGCCAATGTATTTCGAATCGGTGGTAGCACGGTCACAGCAAATTTAGACGGCTTCTCTGTCGTCGGAGGACCGGAGATCCTGCCTGGTAGCCCTGCAGTCCTCATTTATGGCACTCGAATCTCCCTGGGCGTGTCAGGGAATCTCGTCATCGGATCCTCCACGGTGAATCTCCTAGCTCAAACTCCTGGTCCTTCGAACTTATTTCACGTCGGCGACGAAACATTCACTGCGAATCCAACTGGGTTTTCTATTGCTGGGGGGTCACAAATACTGCCTGGCGGTACACCCGCCTTCGTCTCTGGAACGCCCCTGTCTCTTGACACGTCGGGTGTTCTTCATATCGGCAGCGCAAGCATTGATCTAGCAAATGAGACACCTGCTGCCGATATTATTACGATCGCCGGCCAGACCATTGCCGCTGATCCATCTGGCTTTCTATTAGATGGTGACAGTGTCGCGCCGGGTGGAACGCCCGTCACTATTTCTGGGACAGCAGTATCTCTGGGCCTAGACGGCGAATTACATATTGGAACCGGAGCTATTTCCCTTGCGCCCTTGCAGACACCAGCGCCAGGCGTTTTCACAGTGGATGGCTTGATTTTCACATCTGAGGGGAATGCGGTTGTCGTTGATGGGGCGACACTTACGGATGGCGGTCGTGCGGTGACTTTGCAAGGGACAATTGTTAGCCTTGAAGCTGATGGGAGTCTAGTCGTTGGAGGAAGTACTGTTGCCATACCTGGCAGTATCACTACTGAAACCTCGCACATTGTGCCCGGTGGTGCTGCTAATGGAACCTCACGCGTCCAGCCTTTTGAAGGTGGACAAGGTAGGATAAGGACAAGTGTGGGATCAATGTGGGTCTTCGTGCTAGCAATCATGACGTTCTTTGCCCTCTAGCTATATTCCGCTGCACCAAAGTGGCTAGTACGATGATTATCACAACCTCGAAACCCAAATGACCCCTTCTAAGTGCGCGCTAAATCTATACCAATCGAACAATATTCAGTTAGGCAGCCCATATCTTCCCACACCCCAAAGCCGCGCCTCCACCCCTGCCATCGCAATCAGGACTACTGCCACCCAGCTTCATATCCACGTTTCCAAACCCCCATCAAAAAACCAATATAATTTTTAATAAGCAACCAAATCCCACTATCACAAACTCGGCGGCCTAGCGCAACACGCACGGCAGTTTCGATGACCTTCACTTCCACGTTAACTTTCCTCGAAAAAGGGTTAGCGTGAGGAGTGAGCATGGTTCGATCCTGACACGGAAGAAAATCTTTCTCATGTAGAGATTTCTGTAGCAGTGTACCACTTTCGTTGGAAGATACGGAGGTGCTATGCTGTGAGTCTTTTGCTTTTTTGGAATTTTGGGTTGAAGGTGGTGGTGGTGGTGTAGGTGCTGGAGATGGGATGTAGAGTTGATGATCTGCCCCCATCGCAATGTAAATTGCCGCGCTTGGTGGCCAATCGCCCTTCTTCTGTCTCTTCTCCATTCCCGTTGTCCTCCTAGCGCCTTGTTATTTCAACGGCTCAGGCGTGTTTCAAGATTGTTTACGAGTCCTGGGCTATCTTGGAAGTGTCTCTTTGCGCCAGGATCAAGTCTTGGTTGTAGGAATAGATGAAATCCCCCATTGAGCTAGGGATGGCATCGCGTTATTCCAAGGTTCGCTGGCTTTGAGTCGTTGTCCTACTGCTCTCCAATGTATCTTCCACTTGGTCTTCAGTGAACGTTCGATCTTCAACCTGGACGATGACTCGGTCGAAGGCGGTCATGTTTTGCATTGCTTCGGCCATGCGACTCTCCAAGAAATAAGTCAACGCATCGTCGATGTCGACTACCCGCAGTAAGATTTTGCAGGTTTGGCGTTCGACAAGGTCGCCCGTGATTCTATCTAGTGGATTCGATCATTGGCTTGAGGCTTGAAGGCGCGATGATCTGAGATTACTTTCGACAACATTCAGTGAAAGAATCTTGATTTTGATAGAATTCTACATTTCTCATGCGGTCGGTGACACTCTTCTTAAGCGACAGCGGGGGAAGTCCTGCATCATGGCAGTCGGGGGCAAAGTGAGAGGTTGCCTTTGAGTATAGAGTTGCCGAGCCTTCTCGAGTGATAATCTTGCAAATTCGGAGGATTGCGAGACTAACCTGAGTGCTGACGTCTGGTTTGCTGTGGTATTCTGCGGTGAACTAGTTGGATCTTCTCTGTGAGAGGATTATCTGAGGACGACTCGTGGTATGGTGTGGATTAATGTAGTCTGCTGATAATAACAAGTCCTGCTTTTTCTGATCAAGTAGGTCGGAATGCTGAAGAACCTTGGGGTCTGATCGGATTTCACTCAAGATTGTGGTAAAGAAAGGTTTGAAGTATGTAAATGGTGGCGTAGTGCCTATTATCGGAGATCGTCGAATAAAGTCTCGTCTGATTATAGGTAGAGGCGATTGAAACATACTGTCTAAGCATATCAAGAAAAGAGAAAGGTGGGAAATGCGATGCCATACAAGTTATGTAAGATCAAGATCATAGACTGTTAAGGCTGAGAAATGAAATAAAGTGTCATTTTTAGACACACAGTGAAGAGTGAGAAAGAGCCAAGGTGATACTAGGTGAGAGATGGCAGGTAATAAATTAGCAGAGCCTTCACAAGGATGGGAACATGCGGTCATCGGCTTCTTCTTGATGAATGCAGCATCTTTTCCTACCTCTTTTTGTATACAAAGAATGACTAGATGGCATCAAAGAGCCAAGAAACATATGCAGAGACTTTTCAGCCTCATCACCAGAAGCCCATGTTCTCGCTTATTTTGTTGCAAACTGCAGCGACATTTTCGAGTCGAAGCAGAGCCGCAGGGGCGCCACGCACGCCACGTTTGCCACACGGTCTTGGCATACTAGCGGGATGGCCCGAAGCCGCAAAGACGACATTGGCAGGAAGTCAAACCTCTCGATGTCATGATTCGACAGTAGTACGATCTACGTCAAAGTCAATTGCCATCTGTAATGCACGAATCAGAATTCAAACATCTTGACATCGATATAGATATCTTGGGTGGAAAAGCCATTACTTAAGGGCAAATACAGAGTTGCATCTCGTCGTGTGACATTTTTCCACTGTCATGCCGCTTACCTACATATCTTGCTCCGCCCCAATGGCTTTTTTCCGAGTATCTCCATGGTTGCATCCCCATGGCTGAAGAAAGAGTCACAGTCCTTTTTTATTCAGCTCCCGACTCGAATCATGCTCGAGTCGTTTGATTGTCGATGTTATAATATATATTACCTTCTGTCCAGCTGTCGTTCATCAGGCTTCTTGGACGTAGCCTTACGGTAACCTCTTTGCCTAACGTTACTGCGGCTCTGAAATCCGGGACTCGCGCTGACTGTATTTTGCAGAATCGCTCTATATCCCTTCTCCTGTACCATCACGACGACTATCCGATGAAGATTCCCTTCCGCAGTGCAGGTGAGAGGGAGCATAACTATACACTCTGGGGCCAAGTCAGAGTCATACTGCTATCATCATGGATCGGTATCCTCCTCATACCCGCCATACCGGCAGGCTTTGCCGTCAAATACACGGACCAGAGTGCAATCGCGACGTTCGTTGTAAATTTCGTGGCGATCATACCGCTTGGCAGGATACTTGATATTGTGACGGAAGAGTTGACGATACGGATGGGAGGTCACGATGGCATGGTGATTGTCGTAACGTTCAGGCATGAGGACATCTCCCATCTGAATAAAGAATCTACCTAACCAATATTCAGTAACGCTGTTCAGCTCGTCATTACTATTATTGCGCTTATCAAACACGAATCACGGATTGTCCAGACTTCTTTGATTGGTGCAGTCCTCTCCAATACACTACTCATAGTGGGCATAGGATTCTTCCTAGGCGGCATGAATCGCCTTGAGCAAAATTTCGACCCAATGACTACTGGGAGTTCTTTCAACGAACTCGTCCTCAGTGTGGTAGCTTTGATCCTACCGACTGCCATCAAGACTTGGACCACGATGGACCCTATTAGCATTACCAAATTTTCTCGTGCGGAGGCCGTGCTCATGTTGTTGTCGTATATCTGCTACATTTATTACTCCTACAGGTCACATTCAAGATTCTTTAAGAAACCACACAAAAGAACTCCATTTCGATCTCCCAAGCTACGAATACATACCGGTGATGCCGAAAAAGGCATTGCGGAGGTAGGGGTTGAAATAGCCTTGTCTACAGGTGTCCCCGTAAGGCAGAACATGGACCCGAGGCGACTTCAGAGGGTTCCTTTGCCCAAAATATCCTCTATGGCACTGGCTGTGACCCTGATTATCGACACTGTGCTTCTGGGTTTTTGCACTACTTTCGCAGTAGAGAGCATCGACGGACTCACCCAAAAAACGATTCTTACGCAGGATTTTGTTGGCCTCATACTACTGCCTCTTCTCAGCTGCAATTTACATGCAATCACCCTGGCTAGAAAAGATGAGATGCCTCAAAGCTTCGCCATAAGTATCAGCAGCAGTATTCAGCTTCTGCTGGGTATTCTTCCACTTGCTGTCATCATCGGATGGATTCGCAACGACCCATCAATGAACTTGTTGTTCGACCAGTTTCAGGTCATCAGTCTTGCGGTGTCGGTCATGATTTTGAGGTACACTACGGACGACGGAAAGTCAAATTGGTAAGTTCCTAATGCAATCTCGAACATCGTAGCTAAGGAAATTTCAGGCTTGAAGGTGTCGTCTTGATAGCCTTGTATGCGATAATTGCCCTGACTGCGTGGTTCTCGAGCAATCACGTCTTAAGGTCGTAAATGAAAGATCAATGACAGAGTTGTATACTACGAAGCAAGAGACCTACCAACACGGCCAATCCTTCAGTCAACCTGTCAAATCATACCCAACTTAGCCTGGACCTCTGCCCTAATATCTGATCATTTCCCGAGTATCGTTCATAGCACAGGTCTCCGGCCTCAAAAGTCTTCGCCTCAATCAGGATTGCATGTAAGTTCATGGGCTCTTGAATGACTCGCCAATGGTCTGTTGGCTAACGAGAATCACATCTAGCCCTCCTCGAAGCGTCATTCCAGAATTCGTCGAGCATTTGAAGCAGCTTCTGCCCAGCTGCCCCAGAGGACGAGTCTACAATATCGCTCTGCAAAGGAGCAGGGAGTCTATGCTCAGATGAGAGCGCTGAGAAACCTAGTCAGCAACTTCGCCTGCTAAAACGGCTGCGCGTTCCCTTCAATTCGACCGATCCATGTGAGGCGAGATTCGAAAGGGTCTTCGATCATCGATGCATTGTGCGCTGAAGATTTGAGAGCGAGGGGACATATGCAGGACTAATCAACGTGGGGAGAAATTGACTTATATATCTCACCATGTCACAACCTTACGCTACGTACCTAATTATATACCTCATAGTAGCCCTGTTGATATCCTGTACTACGAGCGGCTAGAGCCTTGTGTGACGGCGGGACTCTAAGCGCCAATAAGACTGCACGGGGGAAGCATTTCTTGAGCCTACACTGCCTAAATTCTCCTACAGTGTCAGCTATATCAGACTTCGAAATATGCGCGGACTTCACCAGGCAGAGCTGAGAATGTTAGACCATGTGCTGCATAGCAAATGCCAAGTAGTGAGATAAGTCTAGACCAAAAATCAAAAACAATACAACTATTGTAAGAGACGCGATAGCGTAATTCTAGAATTGCGGCATGGATAATTTAATTTGTCAGTTCATGTGATCTTTCAAGGAGCTGATTTAATGTAATGTATTGAGGCTTTGTGCTTTTCGAAGGTGCAGGATAGGATAGGCTGTTGGAAGTACGATACATCTTGTATGCATGGCCTTTAAGAACAATTGGCGGCGGATCTTTTTTTAATGTCGAGTCTGATTGAGGTAAAAATGAGGGCTCGATCACGGCCGCCTCAGGCTTCAATTCCATTGAATTTCCAACAGTATGAGCAGGTACGGGGAACGCCCTGCCATCGCTCTGGGGCCGTGACGTGCGGCGGGCTATGCGTTGGTCAAGAATGTCATTTCAGATTTCTTCGCTTGATACGGATTTCGAACCCCTTTTGTCGCGGAATGGCCCAATTGGCGATAGACCATTCTTTCTCTGGATTTGCCATGGAGATCTGTAGACGACAAGTTAATCTATGATCCCATAGCTTTGCAAAGACCAATTTTCAAGAGAAGAAAGCACATTAAAATCTTCAAGGAAAAAAATCCTCACCTCAAACGCTCTCATCAAACTCGGCACCAACTTATAAATCTCCATCGCCGCAATATTCTTCCCCAAACAAACATGATTCCCCGCCCCAAACAAAAACATCGCCCGCTCCATCCCCCTCAGCTTCTCCCCATTCCCCCCGTTCTCAATCCACCGCTCCGGCCGATAAGTATCAACATCCCCTCCGAAGGTGACTTTGTCGCGCTGGATGATGACGGAACTGCAGCCGACGATCGTGCCGCCGGGGACGAAGCGGTTGCAGATCGTGGCGCCGGTGGGGGGGACGATGCGTTCGAGGTTGAGGCCGAAGGGGGGGTGCATGCGGAAGGCTTCTTGGATGCAGGCGTGGAGGTAAGGGAGCGAGCGGGCGGTGGAGTGGGGGATTGGGGGGGGTTTTGAGGGGGTGGGGGGGAAGCGGGTGTCTAGTTCTTTTTGGAGGGTGGTGTAGCAGTTTGGGGTGCGGAGGACGTGGTATAATACTGCGGTGAGGACGATGGCGCTGTGGGGTTTGTTTAGTGCGGCTGATGCTTTTGACAGTGGGAGGAGCTGGGGTTACTGACGTTGGTTCGGAGCCAGCAATCATTGTGGAGAGACTGAGGCCTAAGACTTCCAGGTTGGATATATGCTCTGGGCGCGCTTGTTTCGCTGAACGGAATTTGTCGAGCAGATCCTCGCGTCTGTCTTTGTCGGATTCACCGAGCTCCAGTTTCTGCTCTCTCTCGCCGAAGCGTGCAAGTGCAAAGTTGACACCTGGAAATGTACTGCCGCTGTACAAGCCTTGTCGCTCGAGCCACATTAGGATAGGATTATGTCGAAGGAATTTGTCTACCCAAGGCATTTGGCCCACCTACGAGTTTGATACCTGGTGAGTGAGTGTGTCGCGCAAGTGGGAAGACAAGCAAAGCAGGTTTACGCACCACAAACCCGTAATCCAAGAACTTTTCAACCCAACCAATGATGCCAGATACATCTTTGCCTTTTTTGACGAACCCATGGCGCTGGCTGTACGTCATATCGCTCATGACATCGAAAGCGAAGTATGACAGCCACTTCAAAGCCTCGAACGGTTTTCCAAGACCACCCGCATCCTTAGGTCCAAATCGAGTTTCAAGTTCATCTAGGAATACCTCAATTGTCGAATCCGTAAGTGGCTCGAATGTCGCCACGGTTGTTGTTGTAAAGAAGCCACTCATGGCCCTTCGGACGTTTCGGTGCCATGTCTGATCCGCGCTGGAAAACAAAGTGTGTGCCCATTTCCCTCTTGCCACAGCTGCATTGACGGGGTACAAGGCTGACTATGATGCCGCACAACTGTTAGCCAATTGATAGAGTTGGGTATACCGAATGAGGCTGTACAGCATAGAATTCACCTTATCCCAATTTTTACCAGCTCCAAAGATGTCTTTGACGGCCTGTGGGTCGGAAAACGTAAGGGTGTTGGGCCCGTATCGTACCACGCTGCCATAACGCTCGTGGAGATCTCGCATAGGGAATAAAGTTCCGCGATAGGAGTAGAATAATCTCCAGAAGTCTGTGAGGGAAGCCAGAAAAGGGCCATCGAATTTTTGAAGGCCACGAGCATAACGTGAATACAAGCACATTGCAAGTACCACTAGAAGGCACAAGACAACGACGGCCATGATGAAAAGAGTGTTTGATACTTGGAAATTTTAATAGTAGGGATGAGTATAGTCTGGTGTGGTCTGCAAATTCACAACGGGCTCCAGAACCCCTGTAGAAATTGATTTTCTTTCTAGGATTCAGAGAAGCAATTTCAGGAATCTTTGAGGAACCTTGATCTATTTCGGCAGACTTGCGATACCCTTCGTTCTTGAAGGTCCCGAGCACTGTCGGCCTTAAACTTTCTCACCGATCCCTAAGGCAAGGCTCGGCTGCAATGAACGTTCGCGGTCACACAATGAGGCTGACTCGTGTTTAAGAAAGACCATTGTCAGCTTACGGATGGTCCAGACTGTCTGGTCCGATAAGCTCGATATCTAGAAGGATTGACCCCCGAGCTCTGCGAATGTTCCTAGTTGACCTCCATCCCTAAACCCTCGCAACCACGGAAAAGATCACAAGATTTCCATGTCGAATTCGATCAAAATTGGATTGTGAGCAAGGTGATATATCTATCCAAACCATTGTTTTAGCGCTTTGAAGACTGGTTAGTTGGCTTGCTCGGGGAGTTTCTTCATTTCGTAGTGGATCCTCCCATCTAAGGGCGGAAAGACCTGCGAGGCCGATCCCCCTCATCTTCTCCACTCTGAAAGATCTTCTGGCATTGGGATTCTGGCCACGCGTTATCGTTCTGTAGGAGCCAGTCACATTGGGCGGTCTTGGCCTCCGGAGCACATGTCGTGGAACATTTGGACTGGGTCGAATAGGCTGAAAAATAGCCTTGGGGCTAATGCGCAGTACCTTCGCCCTAGCCCTGGATGTATTGAAGTCTCTTGAAGATTATATGCACCATTGAAGCGCGGTCTCTGTCCGATAAACAAGCGTGCGCTTAGAGTCGCAAGTTCCGTGGCCCTGCATCTCGGAGTTCAACTTTTGACAGTCCCGTTCCCAGTATTGACCTTCTTCCAATTAACTCGGCAACCTACGCAATCACACTCATCAGCGTAAGAGTTGTAGAAAGGCTGAACAAAAAGAAGTGGTGCCCACACCCCGAATCGAACGAGGGATCTTCTCATCTCATCGTACTATACGAGTGAGACGCATTACCACTGTGCCATGCGGGCGACAGTATAAAAACTCTGCTTATTTGTATTTATAACTCCTCGAAAAAAGTTTGAGCTCGACGGCAATTTAAATTTCTAAAGATTTCATGTCGTCATTCCGAGGTCGCTTAACCCGGATAGGCTAGCTGCCCAGGCACACCAAGAGAAAAATGGTGGATGTGTGGAGGGCGTCAGTTGGTTGATTCGTATTGATGGGGTTGCTGAAGAAGCAAACCCTGATGAAGCCAGTTGGCCTATTAAATACACGGAAAACACGCTAATCTAGTGCCCCCCTTTACACCAAGGGTATCAGTCATTGGTTGAACACGATGGTGTCGTACAAGATTCTATTATCGACCTTGAGTATCACAAGCATCAGTGAAGCTCAAACATCACCCCGGAAGCGCTTCTAAGCAAGTATACCATCATCCGTTTGACTGCGCAACGGGAAGCTGAATTGGATACGATGAAGCTCTATGACTAGGTAATGTTCCAGCATCTCGTCAGAGAAAAGAAGATAAGCCATAGCGCAATCGATATATATAGTTACCTCATATGGTCAGGTCATAGTTGATCGATCGCCCCTAACCATCTCTGTATACACGGTAGACTTTTAGGTAGGTTATAACACGTAATGGTTGCTCGAGATTTAGGTACACGGTACTGGAGTACAAGTTTCCGATTAATCTGGTCTGATTCACTTCAATTCCACAGCCTGCAAGCTCATCACAGTATCCACAATACTCTCTCTTAACGATCTGTACGTCAATCCTAATACGTTCTTCGACCGCGAATCATCAAAACCATAAGTGCCCTTCTCAGGAAAATCGCCAGGCTTCAAGGCATCACCCGTCGGTAAATTAGCCTTCAGCTGCGAGAACTCTTGCCCAATGATCTCTGCAATCTCCTTGTTGCAAAAGTGTCCGCCTACGGTGAAGAAGCGCTTGTTGCCAGCCTCGGGTTTCTCGGCAGCGAGGACATGGGCTAGTGCTAGGTCACGTACGTCCTCGAAGAGATAGTTCATTGTTGGTGGACAGGATTGTTTTACGGCGCCGGTCCTGATAGGTATTGAGGGCGGAGAGCGAGTTGAGATAGTGGACGATTGGGCCGATGACTAAAGGTGGGTCACAATAGAGCAGATTAGAGTGGTACCTGCGGATCCTTTGAATCACGCAGATATGGGAGATAGTACTATATAACTTACGATGGCTTGAAACGAAGTCTCAACGACCTTGGACATGGCTTTCCCAATCGATTCATTTAGCGGTTTCGAGTGGCCCTCCTCAGAGGATAATGGTATGACTGGTGATGTGTGGCCGCAATTCATCAATGGATGATTAAGTTAATCTGCCTGCCTGGCCCAGCATTGGTTTACATTATCACACGTTGATGATTTAGCGAGGAGCGATTCTAGTATAGCTTCAATCATACCCCTATTCATACATTGCACGATATCTGAACCTTCTATCGAATGATACCATTGAGAGAACTCCCTGCGCGTGAGCTCCGACTGAAAATAACAAGCCTTACTTCGTCGACCAAAGCCGCTTTGCTAACGCTTGTATCAGTGGTCTTCAGATTCGACAACCAATTTGGGATACAATGTGCTCCATCTGCTTACATGAAATTAGTCCTGGCCTGCCATCACCACCTGACTCTTTCTCCAGCTGTTTCTGCATCGTCGATTACTTACGGAATCCCTTAAGCTTTTGCTTATATTTAGCCCCTCGAATGGAAAACCAGTAAGTTTAGCTTTGCGTCGCTTCTCTTTTCGTTGTTGCACGTATTGTGATCAATCTTCGGCACGACCATTATCTTCCGGGTGACACCGGCAGCACCCTCAGTGGATAGTCCCTGTGCCTTCATCTTTTGCGAATCTCCGCTATACTCTCATCCAATTGACGAGCTAGTACTTATCGAATCTGCACAGCAATACTCTGTGACTTTCTTCATCGTGATCAGATAATTCGGACTGCGATCCCTGGCCCGACGGCTGGCACCATAAGTTGGTCCTCGCTTGATTAGCTTTTCTACGATCTATTGATCATATCAATAGGACGAATATCGATATATTCAAATAGGATTCCCGAGTCTTGGTGTTGAGCTTGCTTTCTATTTTTGTACATATGTGAGGCCCCAGTATGAGCGCCTTGGATCATAGTCCAACTACTCTCACGGAAGACCCTAGCATCATAAAGGGGGACGGCGATGGTGTTCAGCTCATTTGTTGAACGACTACTATTATGGACTGTAAATTTTCACCTCAAAATTCAATCAAAAGGGGCAAACCCCCTTTGAAATCACATATATCGTTAGATTGTCAATTAGCGGCCAATTTAATAGGCTTCTACCGCGCATTCCATGCGCTTTGTGCAGGGCGAGAGCTGACCGGTAAGATCGAGGAATCAACGTGTGAGCTAAGCCAGAGAAAATTCTGAGTGATCTTAAGCTTTTATCGTGAAGAGTTCCCCTTATGGCGGGAGTAAAGGATTTCAAATGAGTGGAAGAGATTCTAGAGATATTTTCGCGGTTTTCAGGATGTCCAGTCTTGGAGCATGACGTTGATGTGTAACGAGCGATTAGCTCCAGAAAACCAAAGGATCAGCGTAGCAAATTTGTAGTTTCTGATTGTCAAGCTAACGTGAGAGGTACTAGGACTTGAGGGAAAGTTGAACAATAATTAATACCTCCGCATTGACCCAATAATGGCTCTTGTTTATGTGAGATCAAGTCCGACTCGATTCTTTTTTGGGTTCGATTTAGCATTTAAAATTTGCAAGGCAAGCTTTGAAATCCATCAACACAATCCATATTCCCTGAGCTCACTGGTGTTCTAAGCAAGCACAACTTCATCACAGCGAAATTTCTGCACAGTACAAAGCCACTTCCATCACAACGTCCGTCCAGTACTTCATCGTGTTCCAGCACTCACGTATCCACTCATCTAGATTCTAACCCTCGATCAGCAATTTGATCCCAGCATCATCAGCCCATCCCAGCATCATAAATAGGACATTGTGTAAAGTCCAAGTACATGTGATTATAGGTGACCAATCTTGGAAACATTTACCATTTCCCTCCAGCTGCTTATATCTTGCGATCATTCCCCTCTCGTCCGTCGGGAAAAGCGTCTGCGTTTCGAATAGCTGTCTCACGCCTTCCTCCGTTGCCGGCGGCTCCTCCAATTTCCGGGCTTCCAGGACCGTATTGAGCTTTGGAATTGTCCATCCGCAGGTGCGATGGAAAAGGTAATTGAACATTTGGACCGTTGTTCCCATCGTTGAGAGAAATCTATGGGACACCTTAGGAAAAAGAGGTACAGGCACATCTGTGAATACCGATCCTGGCTCCCCCAAAAATAAGGGAGGGCGCACATGCCATCGGTGGGGAACACGCCGAAAAGGTCACTGGAGTTGACATAATGGCCAGGGCCGATGTTCACCATCCCTGGCGCGCTCGGAGGAGTCATTGCTCCTGCTATTAGCGGGTCGATGTTTTGTGGTGGTGGTCCCGGGCCGATAACCGGACGATAGCAGATGGGTTTGTGAAATCGCCAGTTCGCTTTTTGGCATACAGTGGAACAGTAGCGGGTGGTCTTACAGCCACTGCAGAGCCGGAGTTTTTTTTGGTGATTTTCCGCATGTTGCACAAGAACGCTGGGCAGAAGTCTTGCTGGTAGAGGAAGCCATGGTTGAATGTCAGGGAGGGATAGAGGAGGACGGGTGTTGGTGCTAAAGTTGGAATTGATTTGTTGGATGGTTGCCGAGCTTTTATAGCAACAAGAGGTAGTAATCCCGCCATACCAAGGCACAGATCTAGATGTTTCCCTTAACAATCGAAGAGAGTGGTGGGTTCCCGTAATGTATATATTCTTTGTGATGTCCGGTCCTTGTTTTTCATGTTTTGTGTGGATAAACAATCTGACACAGCTAGAGTCAAAAGCAGCTAGAACCATCTGGATAGAAAAGGGCGTGGCAGCTTTACGCCCAAAAGCCGATTTGCGCAGGCCAGATACCTGGGAATCTGCTTTCATGTTGCCCAATTCCCAATTTCTTTGCGTCCTTTTTCCATGCTGTGTGCACAGCTGTGCAAGTCATCACGCTATTGACCCTGATCGATCAAGGTCATTCAAGACTCTTCTTAGTGATATTCTGAATGGAGACACTATAAATGACAGACATAATAGAGAGGTTTAGCATACTTTTTCAAAGCACTTTTTCAACGCACAATTTACCCTTAGTCAGCCCTATGCAGCCCTACCCTATACCCGATTAGGCAATATATCGCCCCGCAGCCATAATTGCCTATTTCGTCAAATCTACACACCTCTCTTGAAAAACAACACCCAACGTTCCAAACCAATTTTTGAAATCCCACCACCTTGACACATACCATAAAAAGCTCATTCCTATCACTGGATAGGCCGGAACGAGCGCTATCTTTTGACACGCAGCTGGGCTGTGGGATAAGGATTTATAACGTCGCGTTCGGATCTTCGGATTTTGAGTGGAGTAAACAACCCACGCGTAGCGAAACTTTTCGTTACGAAGGAATAAGTAACCCACCTATAATTACACCCTATTATTAGCTAGGTGGCTAAATGCAAAACGGCCACTCTGCTAGGACACCTCTATCACAGCTTAATCCCTTCCTAATATAGTCGCTATCGCTAATCTACGCCATAAGTTTTAGGAAGATAATTAAGTAAAGACCCTTATACCTTTAAACACCTAGCTCTACTATAGGCCATCGAGAAGACACCGTAGGCTATATATAATAGCTATTTAATATACCTTCGAGACGAAAGTAATTAGGATAAATAAGGGATAGAGATAAGGTAGTTTTTTAGCGAGGACTACCTAAACGCCGTAGCTGCCACCACGGCTAGGCACCCCTAGGGGGTCCTATATATATCGCGGTATTTTTAGAAGCTTCTTAGGCCACGGGGCTAAACTCGGGTATAGAGGGCCTTTTCCTCCCTATTCTAAGGGGGGGTAGCCTAGGAAGACTACTATTTAGCCCAATTATAATTAGTCTCGAGCTACCACGTTCAGGCCTAGGAAGCCTAGATAAGGATGCCTCTCGCGCATAGCCTAGCGGCCGGAGTCGCTGTATAAGTACTACTACTACTACTACTACTACTACTATACACCTCTCTTCTTACCATCGTCTTAATACTCTACCCTCGCTAGTTATAGCTATATAAATAGATAGGGATATAATTATCTTCACCCTTACGCTCTTATAAGTCTAAATCTAGACTTCTAAGTCGGGTCGGGGGTTAGGTTAGGCTCTAACCCCCGGAACCTAACCCGGGGCCTAACCCCGGGGTATAGATAATTATCGCAATCTTTAACTACCTTATGAACTACCCTATAAATCAACTACCTTATAAACCACCTCATTAATTAACTATCTTATTAATTAACTACCTCATTAATTAACTACCTTATAAACCAGCTTATTAATTAATGAGGTAGTTAATTAATAAGGTAGTTTATAAGGTAGTTAATTAATAAGGTGGTTAATTAATAAGGTAGTTAATTAATGAGGTAGTTTATAAGGTGGTTAATTTATAGGGTGGTTCATAAGGTGGTTAAAGATTACGACAATTATCTATACCCCGGGGTTAGGCCCCGGGTTAGGTTCCGGGGGTTAGAGCCTAACCTGACCCCCGACCCGACTTAGAAGTCTATTAAACCACCTTATTAATTGATGAGGTAGTTAATTAATGAGGTGGTTGATTAATGAGGTGTTTAATTGATGAGGTGTTTGATTAATAAGGTGGTTGATTAATGAGGTGGTTGATTAATGAGGTGGTTGATTGATGAGGTGGTTAATTAATAAGGTAGTTGATTAATAAGGTGGTTGATTAATAAGGTGGTTAATTAATGAGGTGGTTCATAAGGTAGTTAATTTATAGGGTGATTCATAAGATAGTTAAAGATTGCGATAATTATCTATGCCCCCGGGTAGGCCCCGGGGTCGGGTTATGTTAATTTAGGGGGCCATTTCTCTATCTAGGGGTTAGAATAAGCAATAACGCTACGGTTCAGCTACGGCCTAATCGGGAAGGTGGGCGTGTAAAAGCGTCTTTCACGAGTT
>JAABUI010000953.1_pt1 | contig 18316 bp, 24 predicted proteins | sample 5559111 | NCBI WGS metagenome assembly JAABUI01 (sample SAMN10711870, study PRJNA513365) | rock metagenome | isolation source: Antarctica rocks | place: Antarctica: Victoria Land, Buttleship Promontory
AACCATCTCTTCGTAAGAGGGAAAGCGCTTGGCTGATTCGCTTACAGGCAGGACCTCTACTTGGACCCGGCCATTCGGGTACGTATACCTCGACTTGGAGATTGACCAGACGTACTGACACATCTCCCGTAGGACTGGGTCCTCATCCCCATCACGCTCATCATGGTCTGTCTCCGTTGTTCACGCCGAAATTAGGACTGAAATACCTCACCGCAGATCCTTGTTGGCATCCTGCGACACTACGTCACGCTCCTCCTAAATTCTCCTCCCAAGAAGCAACCCGCCGAAGCTGTGCGCGAGCAGTCCGTCTGAGCGTCTCTCATCAAGTCTATCATCTTACTCATGATGGTAACCAGACGAGCTCTCGGCCGCGCCGTCCTCCTCCGCTCCTCAGCCTCGCTCTCTCCCCTTCCACCATCCACCTACCGCGCCCTCTCCAACACCTTCGCCGCTGCTCTCAGCTCAGGTGAGTACCTGAAGACCAAGCCGAAGTCGAAGGAAGGGGAGGAGACCGCGCAGAACCCTTTTGAGGCGGCGAATATGGATGGCGCGATGGAGGGGATGAAGAAGCAGGCTGTCATGATGTGCGTTTTCATCCTCTACCCAGCCATCAGAAAATGGTCGACTGACGGGGACGGGATACAGGATCCCGAATATGGTGATCATGCAGTACATCTCGGTATTCTTCTCGAGCTTCGTCCTCAGTGCGTCGATACTTTCTTTAACCTGAGTAAAATGCTGATGCGTGAATAGTCAAGCTCCCCTTCCCGCTCACCCTGGGATTCAAGTCCCTCCTAGCTCGTGACCTTGCGATGCCAGATCTCGACGTCCGATGGGTCTCGTGAGTCCTCGCATTACTCTTCAGGGCATCATCGCTCATTCTTGGGGACAGTGCGCTCTCGTGGTACTTCCTGAACCTCTTCGGCCTAAATGGGGTGTTCAAGCTCATCCTCGGCTCAGACAATGGTTCGTTCTTGCTTTCTCCTCAAGCGCAATTCAAGCTCAATGGCAAGTGCAGCCGCGGTGGACACCCGCGATCTTTCATCTACAGCAATGCTTTCCGGTGCTGGAAACGTGCCCACCTCAGGTCCAGGAGCGCCCGATATGGAGAAGGTATTCAAGGGTGAGGTGGAGAACCTGGCTCTCGCCGAGGGGATGTACAAATGGGTGGGTGAGGGGATCGAGGATCGTGTCCTGCGACAATGGGGGAAATTGGCATGACAATATCGGAGGCATATATGAGATGTCTGCGACAGGACCAAAGAGAGGAAAGTGGATCAAGAATCTTGACCGTAGAAGTAGTTGATGAACGGTTTGAGGCGGTATAGAAGGATGTTGAAGACCGGAGCTGTGGGGTTCTGCTAGATGTTGGTGTGATCCAGGCGAATCTATGGGAGACCTACCACCCGATTCGGCAGACCCCCGACGAGAATCTCTTCCTCATCCCTCTCCTCCCAACCAAGTGCATTCGCCCAAACTTCCTTCCGAACAGTCTGCCGTTCCTCCTCGGACTTCCACCCGCCCTCGGGCTTCGTCGCTTTGATCGCAGGAAAGCCTTTGGACGGGTCGAAGCTCGATCGATTAGCGGTGACCAGCTTGGGCGAATGGACGATATGGTGTTGAGCGATTGAGAGGCCGGACAGGTTGTTGCAGGTGTGATACAGGTCGGGTCGCCTGGAACGTAGTCAATCAGAGTAGATACCAGAAATTCGACGACTCACTTTCCAGGCTTATCCCGCAGACCTCCGTTGGACCCTGCTTCCCGCTGTGCGGCGACGAGAACATACTCTTGTAGTGCAACTGAGAGAACGGTCAGCATGAGATCACACATCATGGCAGACAGGCTAGCTCACCCCGGTTGAACAGTGGCGGAGCAGATGCTTCCAGCTCTTCGTCCGCACTCGTGCCTCGCTTCACCGCGGTCTCCCTTCTCGCCAGTTCCTCCAGCACCGGGAAGCCTCCTCCTACCCACCAGGAATAACATCCGTCGACGAGTTTATTGCTCCTCCCCCTGAACCCTCCAGCCTCAATAGCTTCTCCCTGCATGAGCGCCGACCATCTTATAGCGGCACCGACGTTAATTTCGCTCGGGAAGTCGTACCCTAGTGACGAGTCCTGTGACTGAGGTTTGGGCGAGGATAGCAGGAAGTATGCAAGTAGACAGCACGAGGAGAATCCGCCGTGCGCCTCGGCCATGGCGGCCCGAGACGATTCGAATGGGAAGGTCGAGCATGCGAAGCCTCCCTCGTAGGTTTGACATGCGGCGATGAACTTATCGACATTATGGAGTAGCTCAGGAGTGAGGAGGTCGAGCAATGTCGCGACCACAAGCAGGCAATATGTCCCACTGTTTTCCATCAGCCAGATTCGAGAGACACCTCGACTCACCGAACATCCACTTCCCCACCTTCGCTCACCACAAACCCCCCATCAGGGCGCTTACACCGCATGAAGAAGTCGTACGTCGCTTGCCGGTTCGCGGCGAGTTCCGCCCATCCTCCGCCTGGGCTGGCGTTGCCCGTGATGGCGAGGGAGCAGACCGAGGAATATGTCGGGAGGAGGTGAGGGAGCTGTGTGTTGGCAGGACCGCCTCCGAAGCCGCCTAAAGGGGATTGGAAACAGAGGAGGGTGGAAACGGCTCTGAACCTGGATCAGTATGGGTCCTCCATCCCCATAACGCGATGATTGCTGCGAGAGCAGGTGCGACGAAGATGTGGAGGTGGACATTGACGTACCGATTCTTGGTCTCCTGATCTAGCGCAATCCCCAGGATATCCATGCTATGGACGGTCCAATACACCAGCCACGTCCGGCTGGCGTCCAGGAATACGTATCCTCCTGGAAGGCGGAAAAGCGTAGATGCAAGGAAGACATTATGCTCTTGTCTTCGGAGTATGGTTGCCGATGCCTTAATGTTCTCGGCCGTACTCGAGGAAGCGTCCTCCGTCTTATGCGGAGCTGTGAGGGCGAGCAGCTCCGAGATGAGCTCCTCGGTCTCCGATTGCTCGGTAACGGTAGCGGTGACCCGGGAGTTGGTAGGAAGAGGGGTTTGAGGGAGGGTGAAGATTGACGGGCAAAGGGTGTGAGACATGATGGATGGCGACGGATGATAAGGGCAAAGGATGGAGAAGATCTGCTGTCGTGTATCTAAAGAATAGTCGGGGTAAAGCATCCTTCAGCTGCTCAGCCTCTTCATTCAAGGGCCGGAACCAGCGGAGCTCTATTGTTTTGAAGAAAACCTGAAACAAAAGTCCGGCTTACCTCCACTTTCAAAGCCTACAACATCACGTAAGAGGCATGTCTGTCTCTCTGCAGTTCGACTGATTCCGGCTCAGACAACGCCCGTCATGACCGTTGTCGGACGGAGATCCATTCCTGTCAGCACGCCTCTCCAAGTGTCGAAAGATTTTATCATGGCAATACTGACGACCAATATTTCCTCCTCAATCTGTGGTCTCCCTCACTTTCCTCCCACAGCTTACCTCGACCTTCCTCTCCTCGTGCCGAGCTGTCCTCTCCCAGCTTCTCGACTCGTCAACTCCTCTCGTTCCATTCATCCCCAAACCCAGTATGTCCTTCGCCCCGAACCCCATGATATTGGTGCTGATCCCCTTGTCCCAGTGAAACTCCTCTTCCTCCTCATCATCCTCGCCAACGCCCCCTCATTCCCCTTCCTCTGGCATCTCCGAGTCTGGTACACCCCCCTGAAAGCTTACTTTCTCGTCTATACGCGAGGTCGCAGCCGATACCTCGATGAATGGAAGCGGGATAATGCTCGTAAAGGAGGCGTAAAGGTGGTCACCCGACTGAGACGGATCGCATGGCTCGATGATTGTGATTATAATCTGCACCTCTCCAACTCGTACGTGCCACTCCTGACCGATCCTCCGGCCCCGATTCAGAGTCTGGACTGACGAGTTCTCGTCTCAGTGCCTACGCGAAGAGCCTCGATTCGACGCGCATGGACTGGTGCATCGAGGCGTTCTCACCCTTCTTCACCCCCGGCAGCCACATGGCGCTCGGTGCATCGCACTACGTCTTCCTCAAGGAGATACCCATGGGTATGGAGTACATCATGGAGTCTCGAGCTGCGGGCTGGGGCGAGAAATGGTAAGTCAACTCTTTCTCATCTTCCTCAATTGGTGTTCAGGCAGAGCTGGTTGATGGCTATCAGGTTCTACCTTGTGACGGAGTTCATCATCTACCCGAAGAAGTCGGCGGCGAGACCCAAGAACGCTGGGAAGAGCAAGGACATCGCCATGCCCAGCCTCGCCGTCCCTGACCTCTCTACCGACCCTTCCTCTGGTACCTCTACCCCACCCACTACCGTCGAGGAGATCAAGGTGTCCGCACTGCGGGCTCGTCCCCCTCGCGAGGACGGGGGTCTCGTTTGCTGCTTGGCTATCAGCGAGTACTGCTTCAAGATGGGTCGTGTCACTATTCCTCCGGTACATGCTCTCGCTCCTTCACGACAAGACGTCCCGCTGATGAACTGTCATTTCAGCGAGTCGCAATTCAATTCGGCTTGCTCTCCCCGACCCAGGACGGACAAGATCGGGCGAGGAAGCAGATTATGACGACCAAGGATTTCGGAGAGAGCTGGTTGAAGGGTGGATGGAAGGACGAGCCGGACGCCGACGCCCTCGGGACCGACATTGAGATCGACGGAGGTACCGAGCTCATCGTCAGGAAGATAGAGGCGATGGAGAGGATATCTGACAGTCTTGCGGTGGTGTTCTAGATGTGCTTAGAGGTTATCGCGGGCGAGCTTCTCGGCCTAGCATGCGGAATATGTACAAAATAGAGGATGTAATCTAATTTGTGCATTGGATGACCGGGAATGAGGGACAATGATCAGTGTACAGAAACACGGAGGCACGCACCGGCAGCTCACACCTCAATAGCCCTCTACTGTTCCTCGTTTGAGCCGATGTCTTCCTCAATTCCCCCAGATCTCGTCCATGACTCGCTCAACCGCCAATCGCCGCCAACGCTTTCCGCAACTCCGACCTCGCAGTCTCGATATCATCGAAGTCCAGTGCGGAAATGGCCCACTTCGCATGCTTCTGCGTTTGATCTATCTGTTTCTGCGTCGGTGCGGTCGGTGCGGACTGAGGGTGAGGCGAAGTGAGACCGAGGCCATAGGGTTGAGCGACGGGTGGCGGGTGAGACGGGTAGGAGACGAGGGATGGAGGTGGGGGAGGCGGGACGGCGACGGACGGCGGGATGTGCGGGATGGCGACTCCGTTGCTTCTCGAAGCAGCGTCTCCTCCGGGTCGGTTGGCATGGTTGGTCCCATTGGTACGACCGCGATTGCTCGGCGGAGCAAGACCGTGGGATCCTGATCGGCCATCACCGTTGGATGGTGGTCTGGTCGCATCGAGCGAAGACGAGCTATTCCCCGCAGATCTAGTCTCTTTTGGCGGTGGAATCGGCTTGGCCGGGACTGGAGAAGAGCCGAAGGTAGAGGAAGGAGGAGCAGGCGGTGCGTCATACGAGTCGACAGAGATGTGTGTTGTGGCGGGCGAAAGTGGTGCACCGTCGGGTCCCATGAAGCGCACATTCTTTCGATCGGCGCTCATAGATCGTGTGATTGGCGGTGTCAGGGGTGGTGCAGATGGACCCAGGTCGAAATGCTGCTCCTCATCGTCATTGTCCGCTAGGCCGGGCGTGGCGACGGTACTCCATGCTCCGCTACCGAACGATTGGTTTCTCGGTGGGGTATGCAGAGAATCGTGGGATGAAGTATCGATGTTCGAGAGGTTGTTGCGTGGCCGTTTCGGGGGCGAAAGACCGGGCGAAACGACCGGAGTCGTCTGACTGGGTGAACCAGGACCATCGAAGGTAGGCCTAACTGAGGAGAAGGAGCCGCGCTGAAGTGGGGTAAGATTCAGCTGGTTAGATGGGTTCGAAGGCGAGCTAGGTGGGAGTTCGGGGAAGGGATTGATCTCGCTTTCAGGCATAGCTGTGGGAACAGATCAATCCGGCTGAAATCTATTCCGTCAAGGGCACGTACGAGGTCCTGAAGCGGGTGCCCGACCTTCACGGAGAGCCTTAGCTCCATCGGCTGCCTTCCATCGCGCATACTGGAGCTTCTGCTCCATCTTCAACAACTCAGCTCTGACATCTCGATGCGAAGTGGGAGCATGCCAACCTCTTCTGTCATGCCATTCTCGAAACACCTGAGCACCTCGACAAACTGCCCGGCAACCACGAATTTGCGTATCGTAGCTCTGGAGACGAGTCAGCCTCACGGGCGGAGAATCACCTTGACCTGAGTCGGGTGACAGTACCATGAAGCAGACTCACTTCCCGGTGTTCCCATTGCGGTCATCGTTATCCGCCGACATGAAAACCTTCAACGCAAAGTTCTCGACATGTGCTGCGCCCGCGGCTTCGTTGCTGACCGCCTCATTGCCAGCGAGGATGGCTTTCATCTGTGAAAGGAATGTCAGACCGCCTGTTGGCATGATAGGAGAATCCAACGATGTAGATGGGGATTTGTCACTGACGTTCTCCAGGGCGTCAAGCAGCGACATGAGCCATATTGTCCCCTCCTTCGACCGGTTCGGGACCTTCAGAGCCCTCTGAGCAGTCGCAAAGCAGCCTAGTGAGGGATCACGCATCAGCAGTAGTCCCGCACAGCCAATCAGCCAAGGAGAGATGGACGTTTACACCAATATGCTACTACAGGTTCCGCCTTCTTCAATTCCTTGGCCCTCTTCAACGTTTGCTCGCAGGGCCCTTTGAGCTCGTCCGGCACATTCTCTGACGGGATGACTACACCGTCCATCGCTTAGGATCCGATATGTAGTCAGAGTGGCAGTGGCGATTCAGTTTCATAACTTTGTTGACAAAGAGGTGGAGGCAATTGCTTTTGAGGGAATAGATCCTCGGAGCGAAAAACGGGAATGAAAGGCGTGCAGAAGTGAATAGCTGAAAGGACGGGTCACCGTATCCGGATGGGCGTGCAAAGGCAGAGGACTGCTAGTATGCCTTCATATACTATGCCATGATCTTCGGCATGCCATCCTCGCCTAACAGACTGTCCTTTGACTCCAATATTCGCGGTCCGTCCCCCACTCTCGTATGGATGAGACTCTTCACAGCTCCCTTCTCCCATCCTCCAGCTCGGATCACACCCGCTTCAAACCCCTTCGGCATCGGCACCTCCATCGTCGCCATCCCAAAAGGGTCGTCAAATGGTTGCTTGGTGGGGAAGAACCAGTTGACAGCAGAGATTACTGTCGGCATATTCTTCTCCAAAGCGTAGATTACCGCGTTCGGTCCGGCGTCAAAGGTGTATGCCGCGACGTATCCCTCTCCAGCCGCAATGGACGCTCGGTTGATCTCCTCGACCAGCACGATGATCGACCGACTCACGTCGTTGAGGTAAAATATGGGCGGAGCTGTGTCCAAACACACCGCATGGAATTGGTTCGAGTCCGCCATCGTTATCCTCGCGAAGGTGTCAAAATCTCTCGCCTGAATCGCCCCCTCAATCTCCTTCATCCGTCCGGGCACCAATGTCAGTCGATGTTGGAGTAGTGGGCTCGTCCCAACGGTATTTTGCATCCCGGAGGTCGAGCTCATCCCCTTCTTCGCGTCCGAGACCACGCAGATGAGGGTGTGCATCTCCGGCCAATGATCTCTCGGTGCGACCTCTTCAGCGGTAGAGTCAGAACCATCGGGCGAAACACCTTCTCGCCAGGCCACAAAGCCGCCGAAGAGGGAGCGACAGGCGGATCCAGAGCCTCGGCGGGCAATGCGGGATAATCGGGATGGTGATTGAGGCAAGGCGTATAAATTGGCTATCGAAAACACGAGTGCGGCGAGTCCAGCGGCGGACGAAGCGAGGCCAGCAGCTGTGGGAAAATTGTTCTGCGATGCTATTCGGAGGGGATATGCCGAGAGCTAGTCGGACTTCCATCAGTTTCTCGCATATTGCACGACAAGCGAATAAATTCGCCTTGGGTAGATCTGGATCCTTGCTCTCCACCACCTCTCTCAGACCTCTCAGCTCTGTGATGCACACTGATGTTCTTTCTCCTGGCTTGATGGTCTCCTCATGGCCGTTGACCCATAATCTGTCTCCCCGTTCGAAAATATCGTCACATCGTGAGGTCGTAGTCGAGCGGAGATGGTCTTGGTCGAGTGTGACGGATAGTGATGAGTTGTTCGGCAAGACGAGAGCAGTATCGCGTTTGCCCCAGTACCTTCATGTGACGTCAGCGAGTCGAAGCGGAGGGTAGGGCCCAATACAGACTTGATGCAGGCTATGTTGACAGGTGCGGAAACTGTCGCTTCGAACACCATGCCAAGGAACGGCTTCTCAAGCTCACTCGTTGTGGCGTAACTTGGCGGAAGGGCTGGGAGCGGAGTAGGTGGAGCTTGAGCTGGGTGTAGAGCGCCTCTATCCAGCTACTATCGTGAGGAGAAGAGGTTCTTTACTGTAAAATCAGACCACGTGACTGGAATTTGCTGAATCTTCGGCGCGAATGATTTTCAGATGCTTCCCTTCGTCCTGACCCTCTTGGACCCCTCAGACGCATACTCGGAAGCCCGACGGTCTAAGCATGGCCTCTACAGAACCGATAAGTGATCGAATGAAGTCTCAGACCTATAAGTTGGATCGGCGGACCGCGGTGGTCCTTTGGTCACCTCGCTCGTTCCTTCCTTCCTCTCATAGGAGATCTAAGGACGGTATCGAGGTGAGCTTCGCTACATCGCGATCCAATCTTCTCGCCGGCTCAACATTGACGAGAAGGCTTGCAGGATTCTACCGGAATTTCGCAAAATCCTTCTTCCAATTCCCCCTTTCCCGACCCTTCACTCGATGACAAGCTGTTTCACCTCCTTTTGCATCCTGCCCCCTCCCTTCCGATGGTCCCTCATTCAGACATAGCTGCTTTCGTGCCTTGGGAAGAGGACGAAGATGACGCCACATACGCCGGAGACCGGCGCGATCGCCATGAGTTCGGGGGACCGCATCCGGAGGGATCAGTCCATGTGCGCAACCGCGAGGTTCAGGACGACGTCTTCGGCCCCTCGATCGATGAGGAAGATCAACACGACAACCCGAGCGTAACGCAATGGAGAGTCGGAAAGACACCAGGTCATCAAGGATCTCATGCTAGGACGCACAAGACGACTTCCAGCTCGGAATGTCTCTCGCCGACGAGCATCGGGGAGAAGCGATCCTTGAGCCAAGTGAGTCGATCCATCTACCTCTTCTACCCCAACGAGACGCGTTTGTCGATCGCTGTACCAGCTCATATGACACGTTCAGAGCATCACAGACTCCGCCGAGCGCGTCCTCAAGAAACCATTCCGTCTGCCTGCGGCTGCCCGCGCCCGCATCGTCCTTCCCAAAGCCAGTCCAAAAGATACCTCATCTTCACCTCAAAGATCCCTGACATCTTCTCACCTCCTGACACCGAAATCATCCCCTTCGTATGCAGATCGCGCCACATCTCCTTCCAGCAACCCTTCGACTCGGACCTCTGCGTCCGACCTGGATCCCTCCTTCCCCATCTTCAAGTCTGCGCCCAAGCCAATACGACCAGCATTCATCGCTCGAGCTGCACCCAGCCTGCGCAAGCCTTTCAAGACTCCAGTCAAGTACGATCGTTCCGGTGCGCCTTCGCCTGCAAGTGTCTCAAGCCGGACAAGTCGACCTAGCGGAGGTGGCGGATTGACGCTATCCCGAGCAAATCCAAATACGGGCAAGAATGTCAATCCTACCGACTCCGACAGGCCGCAAATCGCCAATCTCGAAAGCAAAGTTCGCAAGCTCAACCAAGCACTGACCTACATCGAGAATCCAGAGAAGGTAGCTGAGCTGCAAGACCTCGTCGACGTCTGGCGTGCAGGCGGACGGGAGATCGTCGAACGCCTCTTTCACATTGTCCCTAGGCCTGAAGAATTTTCGTCCGCCTTACGACATGGCCAAACGAGCTCGACGTCCTTCCAGTGGAGCGACGATGTAAAAAGACCCTCGATGATGACCCAAGAGCAACGCGACTATCTCGCTCACGCACCGACTGACGATGATGGGGATCCGATCGATTCAGAGGGGAACTCACTGTTGCCGGACATGATGAGTCAGGATGAGCTGATGCGTGCCATCGAGGCGGAGGCGAATTTAGGGGAGAGAAGGCTAGGGACGGGAGCTTATCTGCCGACCAGCTTCGTCAAGTGAGTGCTTATCGAAATCTGAGGTTGCTCCGCCGTACTAGGCAGAAGTTGTCTTTCAGTCGAGCATGCCTGATGTTGATCCAGGAGACACGGCCAAGCGGACGACGAGAGCTTCGAGATGAACGGAAGTGACCTGTGTGTAGACCAGTCATGCATCTGGGACAAAGACGCTGACAATCTCCTATAGGACAACAGCGAAGCCCTTGGTTCCTTGGTCCTGGAACTACGGAACGATGATGGAGCGGTTCCAAGTCGAGGCGGGCTTGCTGGGATGGAGCGCAGAAGAGGAGGATTGGGTTGATGAGTAAAGGGCGTTATTCGAGAGATCAGGCGGACGTCTACAGTAGTCGCTTCCCATGTATATACGTGCTTTCTTCGTTGCGATTTTTGAGATAACAATGCAGATCATGACCAATGCATAGGCGATAAAGCTACAACTCCCTCCTCACGGCACAACTTCCTCCGACCCGTCCTACAGACACAGTGTTCCCCATCCACTCAGCACCAGCCGAGGCTCGCTGCTGAATTCTTCTTCTTGCCCTTAGCCTTCACAACCTTGAACCCTGCATCACTCGCCGGCGTTTTTGGCTGTGTCTGGACCACATCCGCCAGACTCGAAATCTTTGCCATCGGCTTCACCCCGGTCCGTGTGGCATCTGCCTTCCGGCGCGTATAGAACTCCTGGGCGAATCGCCGGCCATCTAGTGTGGAGCTGTTGGGATAGACGCTGTCCGAGATGATCTCGAGGACCTCTGGTCGAGAGGCAGCGGGTGGATCGATAGGGAAAGTGAGCAGCATCTGGATAAAGTCGTCGACTGATTGAGAAGTATCAGCATCCAGGAGAATGCGATATATGGCCAGACTTACCATTCACGGTGAGACCAGTCAGAGCCTGCTTGGTCCACCGGATGAATTCGACAGAAGGCGCAGCGAAGTCTTCGGCGTTGCCATTGGTTTTCACTAGTTTCGCTACAGTGGTGGGGATTGTAGGTAGAGTGGAAATGGGCTTTGCGGGAATGGTGGAAGCGGGTTTGGCAGGGATGGGTGCGCGGGCTGGAGCGGGTGGAGCGGTTGTCGAAACGGGAGTAGATTTGCCGCTGGACCCAACTGTAGTCCAGCCGGCACCGATTGATGGCTGGTAACTCTCGTCAGTGAAGTATTCGACGAGTATCTTCAGGAGCACTCACTGTAGTCGTTGCGGCAAGATCTGCGTAGCCTCGCTTGGACCCAGCTGCAGCTCCAGCAGTAGCCTGCACAGCACGTGCTTGCGCTGCCACTCTGACTTTGCGCTTCTCCTCCTCATCCTGGATCTGGGTAAGGGTCTTCTTCGGCCCAGCTTCGCCACCGCCCCATACGGGCCCGGAAGGAGGCGAGGCTGCAGCTGGTGATGTTACTGTCGCTGTGTTTTGACCCTGCGACGGCAGACCCCAGGTCATATTCTGAGGCATCTCATCGAGATCTGGTGTCTGTGTAGGTGACCCTGTCGCAGCACGAGCCTCCGCGACAGCCCGCTTTCGTGCCGCCGTCTGCTTGGCTTGCCCTTCCTGGATATCTCTGAGGGAGGGACCAGCAATGCTAATCCGCCGCTCTTTGTCGTCTTTGCCCATTCCAGTGGTCCAGGGCGCTGGCCGAGCCGTTGTCGAGGTATTCTCGGGAGTCTGGGGGCCCATAGGTTTGACATCGATCACGGACCCTTGTCTCGCTGCAACTGGCTTGGGGGGAAGAGAAGCGGGTGCCGGAGGAAGCTTGGTCGCCGGTGCATTAGTGCCAGAGGAGGACGGGGGCAGGGGGAGTTGGGCTGAGGCGGGCGCAACCAGAGACAATTTCCGGCTTGGAGGAGCGGAAGGGGTTTTAACAGAAGGAGAGGATTCTTGACCCCAGACAGACTCGACGGTAGGGGCGGCTTTCGGAGCGAGAACGGCTTCGGGCAATTGAGGTGGTGGTGAGCCGGGCTCCACAGGGGTCTCTACCGCTGGCTCAGAGATAGAGGATCCCAGCTCCTCCTCTCCCATATCTGGTTGCTCCTCCGCTTCGGTCTCAAGGCGAACCTCCTCGTCCATCCCCGAATGCATCGGATTTTGACTGGAGATGTCATCGTACATTGACGTATGATAAGGAGCCTCCTGCCTTTGCTGTGGCCAGGTTTCGCGAGCAGGTCCGGATGGCTGCCAAGGCGGTAAAGGCGAGACTTGCTGTTGTTGCAAGTGCTGCCGATTTTGTGGGTGTTGAGAAAGCGGCGGGACAGCCCACGGGGATACAGGATTTGCGCTGATACTGATTGGAGGAGAGACAAAGCTGTTTTCAGGTGAATCGCGGTAAGCGGCACCTCCCGTGCCTGGAGAATGAAGAGCGGGGAGTTGTTCGTGCGGTGTCGTCGCGGAACCAATAGGTGTGGGCATGCCGACCGAACCATATCCGCCGTTGAGACGAGAAGCGATACTGGACGATGCCCATCCTTGTGCGGGTGAAGTGGCATACGATGCCGCAGGAGACGAAAGCTGATGATCGAAGCTGGTCTGAGGGGTAAAGGGATTGGGGGAGATTGCTGTGTTGCGGTCGGGGACGTAGCCGTGCTGGTAAGCCTGCTGGAATTGCTGGCGAGGTTGATCAGGATTGATGCGAGTATTGGATGGCGCTGAAGCGGTAGGAGGGCTATGCGCGCCGAGCCGTCCAAAGGGGTCCACCATATCGCTCGAAACAGGTGACCCGATGGCTGCTTGTAAAACAGAAAGTGGTATGGGTAGGTTGGGCGGGGGATTGCGTGGACGGACGGAGGAGAGGAAGGGTTGCACGACATTGCCGGTAGAGGCTTTAAGCTGGGCAAGGGAGTGAAAATTGCTTTCGGAAAGTCGTCGTAAGGGGAGATCGTCGGTGAAGTACATATGTGTGTACCAGTCGTGCATCTGGCTTCCAGTGAAAGGACCTATGATGATTCAGCTTACACTCGAAGAATAACGAGAAGTGACCGACCTTGTTCACGCCCGTCTGGGTCTCGGTAAAGCCACTGCACGCGACCCAGATCCTCCCTCTCTTCGGTGACCGGGTCTTGAGGCGTCGGTATCGATCGCTCATTTTCGCCTGACCGAAGCCCGATTCCAGGTGCAGAGGTACCCTCGAGAGCCGCATCGCGCTCAGGTACAGGTGTCCCGGAAGCAGTAGCCATTACAGACTCAGAGACGCTTTCGGCCATCGTCATAGGGATGTTGAGCGTGTGCATGGTCTGAAAGAGACGATGAGTGCCAATGATTTTCCGTAGAGGCTGTGTCACCCACCTTGTCCCCTGCTTCTGGCGCTGCTAGCCCAGCTGCTAGTCTCCATTTCTTCTGCCCAGCGCCCCATCCCGGTCCACCGCCAGTCCCGAAGGCTCGCAGTTCCGGCTCCCTATCCCTTCCTTGCTCTGCCTTTTCACGCTGGCCCTCGGCAACTCTCTCCTTCCAGTGACTATCGAGCGCTGAGCTGGAATTTGCCTCGAAGGCAGCGGACGAGCTGGGCATTTCGGGGATTCCGGAAGCTGACGCATGAGGAGGAGCCGCAGAGTTCCCGAATCCAAGTACACCCTCGAAGCTGCCAGAAAGCGTTCTTGTTGGTCGCCACACAGGCGCGGCCCCAGATCGAGAAGGATCTGGAATAGTAGAGTCAGAATCAGTCTGAAAGGAGCATGATGGTAAAGCAGTGTACCTATAGCATCATTACTCTCCGTCCTTCCCCTGCTTACTACTCTCTTCCCTACTCCCGCGAATCCTCCACCCATCGGGCCGGGCATTCTCGAGTCCACATTACCCGGGCTCAAGACTCCCCCGCCGTTTGCCCCCATTCTCCCTCCGACACCTGCTCCTAACGCTCCGCCTTCTCCGCGGCCAAAGCCTCCAAAGCCCGTTGAACGCCCATTCATCTGCTGGGTCGCTTCTTTGCCTGATCCAGGAGGCCCGGGGGGACGACGAGTGGCGAAGCCGTTCGCAGCCGGAGGATCGGTTGTACCGCTTGGATTGATGGACATCTGACGACGGGGAGGAAGTGTAGGATGGATGGAGGTAGCCAAGAGCTATCGGAGGAAGTTCATCAATCCTGTTGTTCTTGGGATCTCGCGAAGCATTGCAGCGGAAAGGTCGAAAGCTGACATACCTTCTTTTCCACCTCGGACAATTCCCGTAATCCCACTGGCCGCTCGACGCTCTTGCTGACAAGAACGTCTCCTACATCAAGCATCTCCACCAGCTCGATAGGCGTCTCCTTGACCTTGTCCTCGTCCCACAGCGCCAGTATTTGCTCGCGACTGTATCGGAAGGGATGATGATTTGGGTCGACCTTCCCGTTCGTCTCGCCATTTGAGAAGTACGAGCCATCTGCAGAGGTATTTGGTGACATGGTAGTATGCGTAGCACGCGAATAGGAGAGCACATGTTCCCTTGCACCTGTCGAGGATACCGGGGAAGCGGAGAATTGGCCTTGTGACAGCGCGGGGAAGGGGACGTTTGGAGTGTTGGCAAGGGTGTTGACTGGTTTGATGGGAACAGGACTATTGTCGGATGTGGGAGTGGGTGATGTACCGGTAGGCTTGATCGGCTTGAGCCATCGGGGAGCAAAATGGATCGACATCTGGCGGCAAAGGCAGGAAGATCAGTTGATATTCTGTAAATCCTTCGCGGTATGCAGGCAATGCTCGTGGGTTGAGTGGAGGAGTCCCCCGCTTTGTCACATGATGGAAGCCATTGAGAGGGAGATGTGCAGCCAGCGGGATGCTTCAGTGCCCGCTGACAAGTAGACCTCGCTCAACGACGAGTCACGAACGGTGATAGCTCCTGACCTTTAAAGCTGCTCACCTTTGGCGCTTGCTTGATTATTCGATACGGCCGGATTGAGTGTGAGGGAAACGGGTTTGACAAGGTATTGAGGAGATTGAGCTGGGGAAGATCAGTTGATGAAGTGTAGAACGTGGAGAGGCAATGGTCGTCTGCACTTTTCAAAACTCGAACATGATGTCGGAGTTACGTGGAGTTTGTAATCGTTATCAGAGACGGTGGCGGAAATCTGGGATGTCCCGTGCCTTGGCTAGATATCTTCTGCCTCGACAATTCCAATCGACCAGTTTTCTTATTTGCATTTGAGGATTTTCTGAGCTATCCGACAAGATCAACATTCTACCATCCTTGCAACTGTCGTCCTTGATGTCGAAGTAAAGAGCATCGAAGCTACATCTCGCCGTATGATATACAGCTCGATGTCTTGCTCGATCTGAACAAGGTGAGCTTTCGTTGGGACACAATGTTCTGGCAACCATTATCAAGGCGACATGACTGATCAAGCGGATTTAGTTAGACTCATATACCTCGATGAGCTCTTCCCTAGACAGGCAATGCGTTTCCATGTCGTCAGTCACCTTTCATCTCCCTCGATCGATGCTGATATCGTTGTCTTTCCCTTGGGTTACGCCGACAGCTCGGTATCGGCTCCATCGGCACCCTCATATCCCACCATCTCCGCCTCGCTGTACCCACTTCCCCCATTTCCCTCATCGTCAAGCGCGCGGCCAAATTCTCATCTACCCGACTTTACCCATTTGGCAAATCTGGCGATCTGCCGATCACGCTCACCGTTGAGCGAGATGGTCAGACCAGTACGAGCACCGGCTTCGAGCTCGAAGTATGGCATGACGGACGGGCAGAGCGGATCGTCCGGTCTAAGGGGGTTGGTACACAGGAGGGAGTCATATCGCCACCAAATGGTCCGATCAACTCCCTCGTCGTATGTCTCAAGACCTCAGCTACCGTGTCGGCACTGCAGACTCTTCAAAGTCGACTCTCGCCGTCGTCGGTCGTCACGCTCGTTCAAAATGGGATGGGAGTGTACGACGAGCTCTGCTCTTCAATCTGGCCCGATCCCAAAACTCGACCTTTCTTCGTCATCGGAACGACAACACACGGTGCTACGCCGGACAAGACGGGCGGGATGGTGCATCACAGATCGAAGCCTGGAGAGGGGGATTTCAAGTGGGGGGTTGTGTCCGATCCCAGGAAGGAGGTGGACCTGGAAACCTGGCTTTGGGGAAAGACAGTATCGAATACCCCGATCCTCGCACCTCCATCATCCCCCTCGCTTCCCCTCAGACCGACTCCACCATGTACAACCGATCTCGAACCTCTCTCAGAAACCATTACCGCTCTCCTTTCTATATCGCAGCTGTCCCCCTCCCTTCTCCCTGTGCCACACCTCCACCATCAGCTCCTCCTCAAACTCGCTCTCAACTCCGTCATCAATCCTCTTACAGCCATTATTGGCGCCGGTTCCCTCCCAAACGGCGCGTTAGCTAACTCATCGCCATCTTACCGACTGATCCGCGATCTTTGCCGCGAGACGAGCAGTGTCCTCACAGCCTACCTCCACAGTCTTTCAGCACCTCACACTCCGCCATTCGACGTCATCCGCCTGTTCTCATGGGAAGGACTCGAGCGGCGGATCCTCGCCCTCATCCATGCAACCGCCGAGAACATGTCTTCCATGGCTGTCGATGTGAGCAAAGGTCGGACAACCGAAATCGAGCATATCAACGGGTACATCGTCGCCCTGGGTAAACGGCTAAGCGTTGAGACACCTTGTCACCGGATCGTTCGTGAGATGGTCAAGTTCACAGCCGAGGTGAATGGTCTCAAGCCGGCTTTTGCAGAGACAAGCGACCTCGTCGCGGACCGACGCGCGGGCATTCAAGGGAAGCTCGGCAGAGGACGTCAGCTGTCATCTCGACAGATGGATATAGAAGAGAAGAGGCTAGAGTTGGAGGAGAGAAGGCTGTATCTCGCCGAGGAACAGATGCTGGAGAACAAGCGAGCTAGGCGACGGATAGCGAGGTCCGCGAAGGAGATTCACAGTGCTCGGAATGACATGGCAGTTCGGAGAGACCTCATGGAGTCTGCGTTGAATCGGGGGATCGTGCCGGACTCGAAAGAGGACGTCGCAGACGTTACGGCCGCCGAGAACCCCGAGCATAGTATTGACACGCCTTCCGCGAATCACGAAGTGCAGGCGGCTCCCAAAGCAACGGCGGGTCCGGCTCAGACCCGTACTGCAGCGACGAACGAGCCGAGGGCGACTCCTCCGCAAATCGTGACGGACGCTGGCGACACAGCACCACCTCGTTCCAGTCCACAAAACGGCTCATACTACTATTCTCGCGATGATGCGCCACGCAATCAACAGTCGTTATCCGCGAGTGCTAAATGATTGGACCTCGGCGCCTGGAATACCGCCGATATTACTGCAAATGCAACTAGGCCTACCGTGTGGCCGTTTAGACCACCCCTTCGCTTATCGATAGTTGGCACGATTCGATCGCCGACCTCTCGTTTTATGCTCTTGCGATGAGGTTTCCGCCACTCAACAAGGCTTTGTCGTGCTACCTTGCGACGGGTTGTTCTCTACTATTGATCGAATCCGGATTTCCATCATGATTGCGCCGTTAACGCCACAACCCAGGATCTCGCAGAGAGAGCTGGGGGAAGCGATGGAGGCAGGAAGGTTTGCGAGGAGATGGGAGGCGCCGAAGGACGAACTGCGACATCTCGCGCACAGTCAAGCTCGGAGTATCAGATATTGTCAGTTTTGCAGTTCCTTAGATGCATACAAAGCATTCCTGCATACGCCGCATATCATCCCGTGTCCTGACTAGTGAAGAAGCTCGATGCTACCGTATGAACTCGTGCATCTTGAATTCCTGACTCGTGAACCCACTCAGCCCATCATGCCCTAGCTCTAGCAATCTCTGGCCGGAGCCGACTCCGTTTCGGGGTGTGGACGTGTCGCTTCGTTGCGATGATAGTGGGGAAGGCTCGGGACTGGTCAACCATTTCAGCCGGGTTCCATCACTCGAGAAAGCGGAAATAGGAAGGGGAGCAATGCGGAGAGGAGTATGAGGGAGACAAGACGGAAGGGGTGACAAGCACCGACCCAATCGCGCCAAATATCCGTAGCCCCCTCACATGGGTATCCTTCCCATTCAGATGATTCGCCAAAAACAATATCCGCAGATGATGGCACGGTATCGGTGGTCTATCCCCCATCAGCTCTTTCTCTTCCCCAAGGCGAACTGAGTTTCGAGACGTACCCCTCGACAAGCTCGCCTTCTTCG
>JAABUI010000954.1_pt1 | contig 18289 bp, 26 predicted proteins | sample 5559111 | NCBI WGS metagenome assembly JAABUI01 (sample SAMN10711870, study PRJNA513365) | rock metagenome | isolation source: Antarctica rocks | place: Antarctica: Victoria Land, Buttleship Promontory
TTTCTGCGCTTTTGTAAGTATCGCGTTCAGCGAGTCAAAGGAAGGCTATGTCATGCGTACCCAAAATCCGCTTTTCTGATTCGCACAGGCTGGATGTGGACCAGGCCGTTTTGGTTCGTCAGTAGATGCCGAGATCTAGTTTGGTGGCAACAGTAGACAGGAGCGTGAGGATGTACGCATGGCCGGCGAAGCAAGGTGAACGTCCGCAGAGATTTGGACATGAGCAGATTGGTGAGGCAAGGCTTGCCGTGTGTGGCGAAAGATGTCGCACAGCGACAATGTGGCTGATCAGATGCTGGCTTATTTCGGAACAATCGCGTAGATGTGTTGGCAATGCTGGTATTGTCAAGGATTAGTGTCGGAGGCCCTGTATTTGCAATGCCTCGAGTCGACCCTCTTACTTAATTGCCAAGAGTTGCCAAGACTGATATCATTAGCGTACACAGTTTATCGCTGTGTTATAGCATCGTTCCAGGCAGGAATAGGAAATCTTCAACGTTCTCTCATCGTTGTGACCATTATGAGATTGCGTGCAGGTCTGCTATGGGCGAGCGCCGTGCTCCAGGCCGGTGCTGTCTCCGCTCAAGCACTCATATACACCTCTGAAGTTAATGCGCCTCTGTCAAACGGGCTTCCGCCTTCGATATCTCCGATTACAGCAAGACTTCTGCTCGCTCAGCGATTGGGTCTCTCTCAGTATCACAGCCTCGAAGATGCCGACGAATCTACCCTGGAAGTGTTGAATGACTATGGTGGCCGACAAGGGCAGGTCTTTGAGGATGAGGAGCAGATACGGGGAGCGGAGAAGCTCCTGCTGATCGTTGATGGAGTCTCGAATCCTCAAGGTACATCCCGTCCTCTGAGCTGGGGGAAGAGAGCAAACACTGAACAATTCCCTAGATATTTTCGACTCATCCACAACTCCAGCTATCTCCATAGATCATCCTCCGTCGTCGTTCCAGAACGAAGAATTGATCTTGAATCTGCTTGAAGAAGAACAACATAGTAGAGCTACCAAGGGCTCTTTGGTGATTAGACGACTTGACGCTCCTGGTGTACGCGGCGGATACTCAACCTCACGAACATCACAGTCCGATGATTCGTTCGACTCACATAAACCCCAGCTATCTCAAATTACCCACTTGTACAAGAGCGCCGCCATAGCGGGCCACGACCGTAGTCTGATTCTTCACGTCACAACTCTCCAGGTACTCTTCCCCAACCCCCGTATAGGAGCCCACAGCCCAACACCTAACAATCCCCAGGGCCTGAAACCCAAAGACGGCGCCCGCTACACCTCGGTCCTCTCCGACCTCAAATCCCTCATTTCCTCCTTCCACAAATCCAACAGCCAAACCTCAAGCACCATAATCCTCATGCCCGCAACCACCAAGCCCGCCAAACGAAGCTCCACCTCCCCCTACGGTACCTTCACCCACCCCCTCTCCATCCGCCAACAGCACCAACCCGAATCACCCCTCACAACCCCCTCCTCCCCATCCGCCAACCCCCCCTCCGCCCCACCCCCCCACCTCGCATCCACCTCCCCCCTCCCCCACGGTATCCTCCCAATCTGCCACCCCACCCTCGACTCCGCCATAACCGCCACAAACAACTGCAGCTCCCACGGCACCACCTACAAAAAATCCTCGGGCGAACCAGACTGCTACGCGTGCAAGTGCTCCAAGACCGTGCTCTCGGTGGAGGGGGGAGGAAGCAAGACGGTGTATTGGGGCGGGTCCGCGTGTCAGAAGAAGGATATTAGCGTGCCGTTTTTTTTGCTGGCGGGACTGAGTGTCTTGCTTGTTGGGGCGGTGACGTGGGGGGTGGGGTTGTTGATGAGTATTGGGCAGGAGGAGTTGCCGAGTGTGATTGGGGCGGGGGTGACGGGGCCGAGGGCGCAGAAGTGAGGGGGGATGATGTGGGTGGGCGAGGGGGTAGGGGGTGTATGTGTATTTTGTGTAGATTGGCATCCTGGCGTTGTTCCGATGTACATGAATCACTTTTTTCCATCGAGACAGATTCTTCGATACGTTGCTTGATAATGTTTTGAGCAAGGTGCACTGAAGCTCTACATGCGTCACATTCATCTATGTCTTTTGCCAACAACCCCCAATCCAGTCTATCAACAAGATTCAAGCACACAACGCTCGCTCAACCTTATCAACAAACATCTCTCAATCCCAAATCCATAAACCCCACAGACCAAGCAAGCAAGCCTCTCACCTGCTCCCCGTCTGCTTATGCCCCTTAATCTTCAAACTCCCAAACCTCTTCCTCAGCTTCCCCCCCTCATCCTCCCTCTTCCCCCCCTCATCCTCCCTCTTCACCCCCTCCCCCCCGGCACCACCCCGCCCCGCCCCCCCACTATCAATACTCAACGGCCTCCTCTGCACCATCGGCGTCGCCATCTCAATCCCCCTCTCCCCCCCCTCCGACAAACCGCGACTATGCGCTTTATGTTCCTTGAGCGCCTTCTCCACCGAGTACGAGGGCTCCCCTTTTCCCTTGAGGTCGTCGGGGTGATACTGCACGCCGGGCCAGCGCTTGTAGGCGCCGCCTTCGGGGTTGTTTTCGATCATCATGTCGGTGCCTTCGCGGTAGTTGTATTTGTTGCCGTACCGATCTTCGATCCCCGGCGGCACGCTCGCCACGCCGTCGAGCGGGCGGTGTTTCTCCACGCTATCTTTGACCATTTCCCGAGGTGTGGCTTTCAGCGCTTCTTCGTTCGTCGTGCTGACGGCTTCGATGGGGCTGTTGACGTATGAGGTGTTGCGAGCTAGGAGGGTGGCGTCGTAGGGCCCTTCGTGGTGGTAATGGCTAGTTAGGTCGTCGAGACGGTCGACGCTGTCGGTGCCGACGAGGTGGCCTTTGCGGAGGTGGGGGGCGCGGTTGGCGGTTTTGGTTTCTTGGCGGAGCATGTCGAGGGGGCGGTGGGTCTGGTCGCCCGGGTAGCGTTGGTTCAGGGAGCTGGTGCGGCGGCGGTGGCCGCTGGGCTCGGTGGTGGAGGATTGCTGGCCGCCGGTTGAGGTGGGGATTTGGGTCGAGGCTTGGGAGGTGCTGTGGCGGGTGGGGGTGTAGGAGCCGTCGAAGTTGGGGAAGGCTTCGGAGCGCTGGGAGGAGCGGTCGGTGTGGGGGCTGGCGGATTGGGGTGGGGAAGGGTAGCTGGTTGAGCCATTGGTTGTGTTGCGGTATGGGTTGTTGCTTGAACGAGTGGAGGATCCAGTGGGGGTTTGCTGCTGTTTTGGAGGTGGATTGGTTGATTTGGTGGATACTGAGGGCTGTTTCTTATGTCCTGATGATGAGCTTGTCGAATTCGCTGCTGGGGCGAAGGTAGAGTTGTAATGCGTGCCGGGACCTGTCTCGTCGGCTGGCTGTGGAGCATTGAGAGGATCGAGAAGATATCTCGTCGCCTGTCAGACATTTAGACTACGGTTGGAAGGTTATGGTGTTTTAGCGGCATATTACCCATTGCTTGTCTTCCGAGCTCCCCATGGTTGATTCGAATCAGGTGATAGAGATGTGAGTCGGGTCAAGAGAAGGCGTTCACGGAGGAATAGATGAAGGAACAATTGAGTAAAATAAAGGATAGATGCTTTATCTCATCTCGTTTCGAGTCCCGGGCTGACCTTAGGGTAGCCACGCACGCGGTTCATTCGGCCCCTAAGCTCTCTGACAGGGGGTACGTCACCGGCTTACATAACGGCTCCTTTCAAGCTTAGGCCCTCGCTAATAATTGCTGGCCTGAGCTTCTTGAATCAGGACTGAGGTACACGAACGTTTTGTACATCGTACCGCGTAATACCATGCTTGGCGATTACAACAACAATGCCTCTGGTCGAGTACTCTGACAGTGACAGCTCCGAATCAGAGAAGATCCCGAGTAAAGGCACAAAACGAAAGCGTATTTCCACTTCTGAGAAAGAATCCTCTCTACCGCCTTTGCCCGATACTTTCCATGACTTGTATGCTTCGACAACAAGAGCCAGCAATCAAGATGATCCCACTTTACACGGTGGACGGCAAAGAGTTACGCCTCATGTCGAGGGCAATTGGCCCACTCACGTTTACATAGAGTGTAAGTCTTTTTCTATATAAACCACTAATACTACATGACTTTATACAGTTGTTGACGAAAAGGAGGGCATCCTTCAACAGAGCACTCAAATCGCCTGGATGATGTCTTGAACTCTGTATCTCAAGGCTGCAACTCTAGTGAAAACGGGGTGTACAGCCTTCTGAAGAGCGATCTAGGAGCAGAGCTCCCTCTCCACATCAGCCTATCCAGATCACTCACACTACTCGCTCACCAGCGCCAACCTTTCACCGATGCCTTAATCAACAGCATCACCAAAGCCAATCTTCGTCCGTAAGTGATGTCCTTCCACTAACAATTCGAGCAATGAGGCCAACTTCAGTGCCTAGGTTCTCAGTCCCAGCCCCCACTTTCGACTGGGTTGCCAATTACGAAAAGACACGATGGTTTCTGGTAATGAAACTCTCTCGACCTGCTCAAAATGAGCTCAACGCGCTCTTAAGGATCTCGAATCAGATCGCTCAATCTTTCGGCCAATTACCACTGTATGCAGAACCGCAGCCAATAATGGGAAGCCCAATCTCAAAACGTAGCAAACCACCAAGCCCATCAACGCAGAACCCGGCTAGCGAAGATATGTCTTCCAACTTCCACATCAGCATCGCATGGACACTACACCCTCCCTCGCAATCCATGCTCGAGCAAATCCAACATCTCAATCACGATTTCCCAGCCCTTCAAATTCCCATCCAAACCATCAAAGCAAAGATAGGAAACACCGTCAGCTCGATACCCCTAGCATCGAAGACAGACAGCTCCAATAAAATCCTCGAATAGGTGTTCTGGTCTGGGTGTGAAATGCTCTGATGAACATTTCTCAATTACCTAACATGATCAATTGCCATGGTATGATTCTTGCCGCTCCCTCATGGTCTTTACAATGCACTCCTGTGAATCTTTGGATAATGTAGTTTAAACCACAAATCTCACATCGTCTGAATTTGAGCCAAAGGTAAAGCTCTCTCTTGACTATTCTTCCCAATTCGTCTCTTGCTCTCAAGAACAAGAAATGCATTTTTTCAAGACCCGTCGCATTATTAGACAATAGTCCGTCAAATGAAGCCTCTACGTTGATTCCGCCATATGGTTTTCGCATAGAAAATGCTGTTCCCATAAATGACATGTATGCACTAAAATAAACACCCTTTATATATGCAAATGCAATTACAGCAAGCCAAACTCCCACCCTATGCCGCTAAATGCCAAATTACGCATCCATCCTGCTTACAGCTCATCACTCCGCGGACTCCACACAAACTCCCAACTCCGCTCACTAACCGGCAACCCCAACCAAAAACTCCACAGCCTCGCCACCTCAAAAATGAAAATCTTCAACGCCTTCCCCGGCATCTCGACCCACGATCTAAGCACCCACCCCAACGTGCGGAAAACGAGCCCGAATTCATTCATAAATGACTCGTAAATGGATTCATCGGAGCCGAGGATTTCGTCGTCGTCGTCATCGGCGTCGAAGCTGTCGGATGCGATGGCTGCGAGGGCGTCGGGATGGTCGATGAATTTCGAGGGGGATTTTTGCTCGCTGCCGTCTGGGAGGCCGAAGTCTTTGGCGCTGGGGGTTGAGGTTTTCAAGAAGGGGAGGGAGGATTGCGCGGTAGATTCGTAGGTCATATATCGCATTTTGTTCAGAGCGGTCAAGCTGCTTGAGACGCGGTCTAGCGTGTTGACCAAAGCCACCAGCTCCGTTCGACGAAGAGGTGGGTTCTCTCCGTTCTTGAGCTCGTCGTATTCGAAGAGGACTTTGAGGGCTGTGCCATATCCCACGGTCTGCAACTTCCCCCACAGCCTGCATTTGTCGCACCCGACACATTCCATAAGCCGACTGACATTGCGGAAACGGTTGCGGAAGTCTTCTTTCAGGCCGCCGCTGACGTCGGGGTCTTGGAACATGGTGGTCTCGTCGAAGATGGGGGGGTGTGATGCGGCTGTGTCTGCGAGGTGGAGGATTTTGGATTTGGTGGCTGTGTCTTGGGAGATGTCGCCGGAGCAGAAGGTGTAGTTTTTGAGGTAGGTGCGTAGTTTTGTTACTGCGCGGAGGAGGATTGCGTAGTCGAAGTAGAGGTTAGAGACACGTTCGGGGTGTGAAGCTAGGCGATCTTGGTAGCATTGGAGATTGGGACCCCAGTTTCCGGTAGTCTGATTCAGGTAGTCGAAGCAGATATGGGTGGAGATGGAAGCGTGCATGCCACTTATGATGCGATGGAACACCCGCTTCTCCAAGCATTCATCGTCGGGTTCCAGCTCAATGGAGGGAGAGTTCTTTTGTATGACCGATCGAAGGTCGCTGGCTGCTTGAAAGAAGTTGGAGACATCAACTTTGGGCTGCAGCTTTCCAACTGGCAAATCCTTTGAGAAGCAATTTTCCCTGTATATTGCGTCCCAGACGTCGCTTCCCGCATAGCCTGTGAATCGCTCCGGGTTGTCCACCAGACTCACATAATCTCCTTTGGCTGTCGCGCTCTCGTCCTCGGGCACACAGTAGTCTCGCTCGTCGCACTCATCATCGTACTCCACCACACAGCTCTCTCCTACGTCCTCCCCTAGTGTCCCTTGTAGTGGTCGTTGGCTGCCTCTTTCCTTCTGTAATTGCTTTCCCGGATGTGCGGCTTTCGGACCTTCTAATTTACTAAGCTCTTGCGCCCTCCATACCGCTGGTATATCCTTCTCATCTTCTAATGTGTCCACCTTGCACGCAATGTTCCCACATGTGCCAGTCTCGTCATCCCAGGCTTTGACTGGACATTGCTGGTCATAAAGGTTGAGCCTATAGTAAGCAAAGAAATCCGTAGATTGAGTGATGGCCTTCAAAGACGGTGCGAGAGCGTCATTAAGATGATCGAGGGTCGAGTAGGATGCGCATGCGTCAGAGACGATGGCGGTGGGTTCGATCTTTTGTAAATTAGCTGTGTGAGACTGAATTCTATTACTCTGACTTCTTACTGCGCAGACTTCTGCTGAAGAAGCGTGGGAAGATGCGGTATTTGTAGGATTGGCATGAGCGGTGCCGAATAGGGTGAAGACGGCAAGGTAGAACCCTTTCGCAGCAGAGCGCATTGCGGCAGCGGTGGGCGTGTATGCGAGAAGACGTCGATGGTGAAAGGGGAATTCGTTATAGCAAAAAAAGGTCTGGTTATCTTTCCATGATTACTTTAGTGTGATGGTGAGAGATTGGAAGTTGGTAAGCAATGTGGCTTCTTGGGGAGCACTTTCCGGCGGATCAAGATCCCTGGCCGTTGAGAACAAAGGCTGGACGTCGTGATCTCTAGGTACGCCTTGCAAACAAAGACCTCGTACAATTGAGACAAAGAATCTTTCTGTGTACACAAAACTGCGATGTGGCCTCTTGCTTGTCGTCTGCTTTAGTCAGGCACCAATCCGCCACCAATCGTTGATCCCTCGGATATTGGCGCCACTCCCGAAGGGGACATTCATATGAGTGTGGCTCACTTGGCTACTCGATATCATACTTACATTTGAAGTAATTATGGGCTTCGCTACTAGCATCACTGTTTCTTATGGCGCTCGAATTCATGTTTTGAAGTGTGCCAAGAGGTGTTTTGTCAAAGTTTGCGAAACAATCTTATGGAATATTCAATATATACATTCATTTTATGGCTATCTCCGACCAATACTACTTATCAATCGTGCCTCAGGCATGTGCACTGAGAAGGCCCAGAAGCCTTCCGCTGCGGGATACATACCCTAAGTGCTTGTCAATTCGCTGAGCCTGATACTAGCTTGTTGTAGAACTACAGTCGTCAATTGTCGTACGTCATATAACGTTATACGGCTCCACTTTCGCAGCCCTCTAGCATCTTTCTCAGCACTCCTAGCAGTGTTCCATTTTCTAATGCTGCCGCTACTCTCTCTTTGTCCCCTAGCTGACGATTGACCTGCTCGGCGGTGCTATGAGTGCCCTCTTTTATCCTTACATCGACCCTAAATCTTGGAGGTAAAGCTTGTTCTAGTCGCACGCGGACACCAAGACCTATCACTGTCGCGAGAGAACAGTGAGTAATAGTGGGGGTGACGAGAACGGTCAGCGTAGTAAGCGGTGACGCAGCGCCTTTTTCAGGAAAGGTAGGCGAAAGATGAATATCCGGAAGATTAACGACCGAGAGGGAACCGAGTGTCAGAGGGTGCTCAGGATCAGAGATGGGAGCGATAAGGTCTGTACAAGTCAGCCGACTATGCCAGGATATTGGGGCGAGACGCGAGTGTAGACTTGAGACACGGTAACCTCTAAAGGAAGATCGGGAACGAATGGTGCTGCAATCACGATGCGGGGGAGAATGTCCCTACCGTATATTTCTTGCTCATCGATAGGCTCAACTCCACCATCGTCTTCATCTGAGAGTTCTGAGTCGGAGGATGTGGAAGGCGAGAAGGGGTCTGGAAGGTAGGCCGATGCGGGGACAGTGCTAGCAAACAGCCCTTTTGGGAATTTCGATGGAGCTTCAGTCTTGCCTTGCCGCCGACGGCTTGGTAAGTCTGAAGCGTTGCGTACAGTGGGATTGGCGTTCAGTACCTCGGACATGTTTTCGAAAGTCTATGATTTCTGTGGCTGAGAACGTGTCAACATTCCATTGTGATGTCTTTGATGTCGCATAGAGTATCGAATGAATCTAGTGCGCTTGAAGGTCAAGAATAGTACCTCGGGACGGAGACTTTGAGGGTCTAACACAAAACGGCCTAGCGTGAAATCCCCAAGATTCAAGATTCCCGCTGTGTTCGTCTTTATCGACTTTTGATTTTGGTCTTGTGCACACCTGCTGCATTGGAAGTTGTTCATTGTGGTTATCGCTGCCCTCTCCCGTATGCACAAGTTGCTTAATAGGGTGACTGGAAAGCCCAATGATATGGCGTCGAACACATGTGTACATGTGCGGCGGGCCAGGCTGTGCGACTGGGGGCTAACAGTCGTGCTGACTTCTAGTCTTCGATTATTCACCTTCCATGCATCAGCCGGCCAGGGAGCCCTGACCCCCACGGCTTCTATACATTGCGCTAGAAGGTTCCAATCAGGTACGCACGACGGTGGTATCTCGCCCCCATCTCGATGAGACGTCAGACATGTTCTGTCCTCTCCAACTCTACTGATGCTCCAGAAAATTTCCCAACGACATGAGCTAAGAAGTTTCACGACTCACAAGGCAGACATGGAGAGGGTCTGTGGGACACCAAACCCATGTTTTGTATCAACATGGCGCCGGTGACGCCAGGGTACACTTGTGTGGGATACTTGTCGTTTGCAAAAAGTATTATCATCTCGATATATCTGGCCGGCGAGAGCAAAGGATTCGTCATGGAGATGGTTGGCGAGAGATACCAGACCCCTGCCGTCATGTTGGTGGCTGTAAAGCACTCGCAGGCGGTCCTTACCGGACGATCCGACCATTTAGGCGATCTCCAGTTAGCCAGTCTCTAGTTCTATTCTTCGAAGTGTGCCGCAGCGATGCCTCTGCCTGAGTACACAGCGGTCGAATTGTCATTTCCCAGAGACATTATCGAACCGTCCCGCATGGTTCCTGTCGCCATGTCCCGCTGATGTGGCTTCGCTTCTGATTGCCTGGGTGATTCTTGACGTCTACTGGCTCTCTTATGCACCTCCAACCATACCCTCGGCATCGATTCTTCGACCTGGTGGACGCCACTTGTCCAGAATGACTACGACTGTAATGGAAGCCCAGCGACGGCCGCTGTGCAGTTTCGAGTCTTTTGCTTGGACGCGCCAAACCGAGGTTGGAAGAAGGATCATCATCGAGGCTATTTATGGCGATATGTGCCTTTCCCATTCATAATCCTCCCATAGTCGTAGCTGGCATGGTGTATATAATGACTCGCATAATTCCTAGCTGGCATATCGTTCCCGGTGACTTCTCCAAATTGCCTGTCGTTATCGATTCCTACTCTGGCTACTGTAGGATTCCTACAGGTCTGGACCTGAGTGTTTCATTCGCTCACAAAACTCCCGAGGCGAATTGTGGAGGAGGGGTCCAGCTTGTCCAGCTTTGAGCGCACGGTTCTCTCGAGTCCACCGCAGTGTCTGAATCCCACCCACTCCAGCCTTCAGCTCTTCTCTTTCTCAACTCGCGGCCTGGCTGCCTTGGCCGACAGCGAACAACATCATTCGTGCGCTGCGGCGTCTGTCCTGTCAAGGTTCGTCGGGGCGAAGCGCCACCCTTTAATCTTGCAGGCACTGCAGGCATCACAAATCCCACCGTTGCAGTTACATGCCCAAATTCAACGAATGACGACAATCGCGATAAAGAAGAAGCCGATCCCCCTTCCATGCACCATCTGTCTATTCTGACAGCATACCCTGGTTCGAGTTGCGATCAACCAACATCCTCCAAATCTCGACGCTCGCCCTCCGACGTACCAAAACCCCGCGCGCCAGCGGTATTTTCTTGATCATCGACCATATTCGTACTGCCCGCTCGACTCGGCCATTCCGGCGTCTTCTATCCCTATTCTCTTCCAACTCCCCCCAAGCGCAGTCACACAAACATTCCTGCGGCGCGTACACTTCATCTGCCTCTTCTCCCATAACTTTGATTACCAACATCTGCAACGACTGCGCCCACCGCCCACTTCCGCCATCATACCCTTGCTCTAGCAGCCAACTGATCCTAAGGGATTTCGCGCCTCTTCCATTCAGGCAACTCTAACAGCTGCAATAGTCTAATGGTGTGGGGGGGGCCAAAAAGAAACGAGACACTATTATAAGGATTCTGACGAGCCGCTTTTCATACTGCCCTATCGTCGGAGCAGTCTAGAAAGAGCCCTGTATCCGAACGTCGTACCTGAGTGTCTGATCTCATCGGTCTTGCTATCTCTGCCTGACCACTGAATCTCGATAACGTCGTTGTTCGATGCGACCAAATTTATCCAACCGGCTAAAATCATCGAGGGTCGCCATATCATAGCCTTAAAGACCCAAAGTGTGTCCCTCCGCTAGCGACTGTGTCTTCCCAAGGAGCTTGAACCGACTGTCGTCACCGCGGACGTCTCGGCCCAGATCAAGCAAAGCTATCCCACAGCGCTGATCTAGCCTTGAGCCGCTTTCATCTCAACATCAAGAATCCATCGCGGTGTTCCCCGCTTACTGCCGACCCGAAACACTTCTTCATTCAGAGGACGAGAGAAAATTATTGTGATCCACTGGACAGATGTTTATTTGTGCTTGGGCATACACCTGTTCTGTGTTGGAAACAGACGGCTATAATTTCGAAGTTTAAGCTTGCTGGAAGAGACGAGAAATCTATACATGAATACACTGGTGTATCTCTGCCATATCGATGAGCACTGCATTCGACACACGGCCTTTGCTGCCGCAGAAACCAGTCATGCAGAACTATTCTTTTGCACCTCCGAATTTGGGGATTGGCGCTGACAAGAAAAGTACGTATAGCGCTTTCTACACGAAATAGACCGATGAGCTCCTGCTATTCATAGAACAGACTGACCGAATGCTTAGACTATGTCTTCGTGGATGAGCATAACCGCCACAAGCGTTTGAAAGGTACCTTCAATGTTCGAATTCGTACCTTGTCCCTATGCTAACATCCCTCTCAGTCATGAGAGCATGTGAGGGTTGCAGGAAGAGGAAAATCAAGTGCGATGCTGCAACAACAAATCAGTGGCCTTGTGGTTCCTGTGTGCGATTGAAACAGCATTGCATTCCGCCAACGCTCAATTACGATCGGGTTAACGGAGGTGGAAGCCAAATGTCAGGACTCGAGCGAGTACTAGACTTCGACAACTCGGATGGGAGCGGTGATGATGAATATCCTTTTGGAGGTGGACCACAAGTTTTTGAGCTACAAACACCCCAAGATCATATACATGTATCTCAAGGACCCTACAGCGCCGGATTTCCTCCATTCCACACTCCACCCTACTCCGACAAAGCATTCAGCCAACATGAACTGACATACGACGATGTCGCTTCAATGGCCGTACCTGTTGCAGATCCTCTCTATCGCGATCACAGCTCGTTTGACCCACCTTACAGCGCTCCACTTCAGCCGCCAAATGGTTTGGTCTGGCATAGTGATCCTTATTCCACCTCAGAACTTAGTGATGTCTTAGGCGATCTCAAAATCAACGAAAGTGGCGTTGGTATGTTAATTTGGATCATTGAATTAATAATCGCCTGGCGCTTATCTATTTGATCTTTTGATGCTGATTCTGCATAGCTCCGTACATTTCACTACAAAAGAAGAGTCTCGCTGAGGCTCCCGCGTTTGAGGAATTCGAAGTCAAATTGCCGACGACTATGATAGGATCTGGCTCCACTGTCAGGATCCCTCCCGCGCTCATGCCTTCAGATGAGCAGTGTCTGGAGTTATTTGAGATATTCTTCACACACATCCATCCTTACGTTCCTGTCATCAGCAAGCCCTATTTCTACCAACAATGGAGATGCAATCGCTCTTCCATCTCCCCACTAATCTTGGAGGCAATCTTTGCCTGTGCTGGAAGAATGTCGGATGATCCAGCTCAGGGCGCTCAGTGGCTCGCGTTAGCATCCAGTAGATTTCCCTCTCCATCTCCTCCATGACTTTACTGACAATATGCTAGAACACGAGGATTGCTTTATGGATGTACCAAGGCTAAGCACAATCCAGGCCTTACTATTGCTTTTGAAGGCTCGAGAATCTGCACCTAAGCGAGGCTACTATTATCGGTCTTGGATGACGGTCAAGAAACTCACTACCATGGCGCATGATCTTGATCTCCACGAACATTACAACGAGCATAAAACTGGACGAGATTGCGAATCAGATCCTACTGAATGCCTCATCAGGACTCGAATATGGCAAAATATTTTCATATGCGAGATCATGATTGGTGGACCACAAGGTACGCTGAGGGTACTACCATAAGTTCCTATAGTCGTAGTGCTAAACTTGTGTAGGTCGCACTGATATGGGCGTTGATCCTGAGACTGTTGACATGGAGATTCAACGACCTCTGTTAGGCATTGATAGCTCGGATTACCAGATATCACGGCAATTCACTTACTTCACACGCAAGGTTAGCAGTGTGAGAAAGATGCATGATATCAAAGGAAGTGTCAAATCGGGCGATCAAAAGGACTGGGTCGCTGACCCAAGATTTGCCAATCTGAATAACACTTTGGACCAGTGGCTCGAGCAACTTCCACGAGATCTTCAAGTCAAGTTTCCTGACGACGAGACTCCGCCGTGGCTGCCGAGTCATTTCGTTGGTAATATGCACTCATATTACCATCTCACTGTCATTATGCTTCATAGACCACAATTGATACACGCGAGCGCCTACTCAGATCGTAGCTGGAGAAGGCACATGGCAGTCTGCTATGGATCATCCAAGAACATGTGTCGCCTTCAAGAAAGTGTTCTTCAAACGTTTGGATTACCAGGACTTTTGTGCATGCAACGTGGGATCAACTTTGTCATCTACGCTGTGCTGACTTGCACCATGATCCATTTGGTGGGCTGATTCGCGTCTCCAATACCTCAGAACGCTTCGCTAACCTGATTCAGGTGGCTATTACTTCTCCAGACCCAGCTTTCAATGCTGATGCAAAAGATTACTTCACCCGTCACATGCGTATTCTTGAGAACTGCACTTCTGCCTGGCCAATGCCGGAAATGCAGACCCAGATCGATGCTCTTCGAGAAGCCTTCTCAGCCGACACGAGCAGGCCCTTTGAATTGAAGAGGACTTTTCCATTCGCAAGTCCAAGCTCGAGTGGCTTACAACCTAGCCCTCCTCTCGATCCCGGTCATCCCCCTCCGATGCTGGCCCGCCATGAATCCCATGCCCAGGTCAACCAAATGCCGTACAATACTCAACCAATCACCCCACCTGTCTCGGCAGGCTTTGAAATGCCGAAGGACCTGTCATTACCGTCGACCTCCATGTCAATGATGACAAACGGCCAGCAGCATCAACTAGCAATGCAGACGCCCTCGATAGGGACCAGCCAAGTCGAATGGAACCCAACTCCAATTTTCAAGTAAGTATTGCACCGGCGTTTTCGTGTGCGCGATTAATGCTGACTGTACTCGCAGTCAATGGAGTACCGCTTTCGGACCTGCCTCCTCTGCTGCCTTGCCATCCGCAGCCACTTCGCAGTCTCCGCCTCTTTACACTCCCTCATCGATCCCAACACAATCCGCTTCTTCTATGCAGAGCAGCATGCCTCAGCAACAGCAATCCTACCCCTTCTCTTCAGCGGCACCCGCTCTTCCCAGGGTGCAGACCGCATCGCAAGTACCAGCATATGCCACGCCCGCCCCTTCATTCGTCACATCAAGCATGTGGCGCGATACTGTCGCAAGCACTTACGATCCGACAGGATTGAAAAGACGATGGGGTGGAGGCGACGATTCTAATTTTCTCACGGACACGACCCAATCAAAACGTCGGGGTTAATTTCATTGATACCCTTTTCAATGTATTACTACCAACCGAAAACGGAGTTCATTTTGTACGAGTAAGGTCGGGGGTTGCGCAGACCATCTGGCGTTCGTTATCTGTTGTGGCAATGAGCTCACGAGTTCATGTCAACATTAATGTTTTCACTACTTGTTAACGGCTGTCTGTCTTTCGAATATACCAACGCGAAAACAAGTCTTTCAAGTCCTTTCATTGTCCGACCTTGATGTGAGACGCTTTTCAAGGTTTTCGGATGCCATACGTAGTGCATGTCACAGCAAAAGAAATAATTTATAAAATTATTATAAAATTGACTGTCATCATTTGAAACTTCCATACGTACAACCATCATACCTACAATGTTTGCAAAGGTCCTGAAGTATGGATTGAAAAGTGGCGGGTTAAATGCTGTTCATGGTCTATCGAATAGATGTAGAGAGTTTTTATAGCCAGACCCATACCAATATCCAGCAGAAGCTACATCCCAAGCTGTCTCTGGTTGCGGACAGCGCCCAAGGGTATCACGAATCTTGCTTTCTACGCTCGTAGGCGACCAACTACTGCAGCCTTTGTCGTGTATGCCATTTCCATTTCCATTTCCGTTTCCGACTCATCCTCTATCTCTATCGCCTCCTATGCGTTCCAAAGCCTATGGATAGTGAGCTAGCCGGTCCTGTAGCCATGATCGAGCAGTAGAGTTTTTGAACATACCTCTAGCATGACAACAGAGTTGCCTCTTATGACCTAGGCACAGGTCCAGATATCAGTCCCCTAGCTATCCTATACACAAAAATTTGACAATGGAGCCATACCACCATCCCAATCCTCACTTTCTCCCCCCCTGCCTTCTCTTCTACCGCTTCGTCAAGAACGATGTTGAGAAAGACCTGTGTGCGTATAACGCATTAGCGCTACATGTCTCAACCCTCTAGGGTCCCCTCATGATAGACGCAAACGAGAATATGGGAAGGTCGACGAACATCGTAACCCCGGAGCACGCCAATGACTTTTCGGCTACCGTTCAATTGGACGAAGAGTCGCTTGTCGAGGTACTGTAAAAGGGCACCGCGAAGTTAGCGGGGGTTGCGCAGGAAACGTCATATTTGGACTGTCTAGTTACCTTCTTGAGCTCAGGTTGAGCTTGAGGCATGACGAATGTGAGTGCTCTGTATTATCTTGGAGCTCGGAGCTAGAATTTCGCGCTGCAAGGCGTAGAATAGTTCTAGGGCTGCGCTAGTGGGAATTTGATATTCAGATCTTCCACATCATTGATCTACATCTCTTCCGTCGTGAGCCTTCGCAGCTCACTCTGTGCGACGAGCCTCCGAGGTCAGGTCGCCCTCGCTTTACTGTCGCTTTCTATTCGCTGTCATGAAATCCTCCTTCGCAAGACGCCAGCCCCGCAAGGTGGGTCAGGATGAAGATGAAGATGGCGGCGGAAGCGGCCAGTCTGGGGTCGAAAGTCAGGAGCAAGGTATGTACCATTATGAGCCTGTTACAGTGCGGATTTCTGACACGTCTCGCCGGCACGTAGGCTGACAGCCCACCCAGAACTCACCCCTACCGTTGTACGCCCCTCAATTACATCCCGAGGATCAAGCAAAACGAAGAAGCGCTCGTCTCTTCGCATGTCTTTCGGCCCTGGTGGTACTTCTATGACTGAGGACGATGGCGATAGTGAACCTGCCGTTTTCACACCAAAGAAGTTGAACTTAAGTCGGCAAGCTGTCGAGAAGAATGCATTAAGGAAATCACTGGCAGCTAATGTCTCTGCAAACCATCTTCCGCTGAGGCATACAGACGAGCGGCCGAGCTACAGCGTGGACCATCTCAATGAATTGAAGACTTCTACACCTTCTACGCCTAAGGATTTAGGCTCCCGTTCCGACATCGAAAACCAAGATAGCAGAACCCTCGACTTAGCGGCCAAGTTTGGCTCGGATCTCATAGTCAAAGACTCCAATTCTGCAATTCCAACGGATGCTGAGATTCGCGAAAAGAAGGAGCGACGTGCCCGATTAGCGAAAGAGCAAGATTTTATAAGCCTCAACGACGACGATGCGGACCCTGCTGAAGAAGAGGACGACGCCTCCTCCAACGATGAGAGATCACTCCTGCCTTACGCTCAACAAAAGACTAGCAAAAAGGAAGAAACCCGTTTAGTAAGAGATGATGAAGAATTAGCTGAAGGCTTCGATGAATTCGTCTCGGACGGGCGCATAGCTCTTGGCAAAAAAGCAGAAAGGGAGCAGAAACGGCGACATGAGGCTGAAATGCGAAACATGATTGATGAAGCTGAAGGAGTTGGCTCTGATGATTCGGAGGATGATAGCGAGGCAGAGCGAAAGGCAGCCTATGAAGCTGCGCAGACAAAAAAGGGTATGGATGGGCTACACAAAGACGAGGAGAAAGTGAAACCGAGGAGACCAAGGACACCGCCAAAGATTACCCCTTTGCCTACGCTGAGTGGGTGTGTGGAGAAATTCAAGGATCAGCTTGCGGCGAAGCAGTATTCGATGAATCTGAAGGAGAGAAGATTACAGGAAATCAAGAAAGAACGAGAGGACATCAAGACGAGGCAAGAAGAGGTGCAAAGCCTGCTTAAGGAGACTGGCGAGAGATATGAGAAGTTAAGGGCCGAGGCTGATTCAGAGATTCAAGCAACGAATGGCTTGGGCGCTGGACCTATGGTTCGCAGAGAGGGAATCACCGAAAGGGGGCTCGAAACTTTAGGCAGCGGATGACCGAAGGCTCCTACTTTGACGTACCTTCGATCAGACGAACATTCGAGATATCTAGGGGTATCGTGGCACAGTCCCTGCCCATATCAATTCGAGCTTGGTTTGCGAAAAGAACTGGCGCACTATCCGCAATTTTGGAAGAAGCCATGATAAAGAATTCCAGCATTACGTATTTCCAAACGTCAACTCTGAATGCTGATGTTTTCGAGCCCAGGCGCTGCAACTTATCTCATGTCATCAGTGATGGATACCGCCGGCCAAGGGCAAATAGATCTCAGCATACACGCAACACTGTGTTGTGGGCGACAAGACTACTTGATATCTAGAGAATAGCCTTGATTTTTGGATAAACCAGAGGGATGCATTCGCCACGACTATCCATCGCTGTCATTGGTCTCAGATTTCTGAGGCCACAGCCGTTCGCATAACATAACAGAAAAGCTATCACCGCGACTTGCAGAGAGAAGTCTTGAATGTGAGACGATCACGTGCACGACGACTCAGTTGGCATGAGACTTGCCAATGTTCCAATTAAAAAAAGAGAGGACTGGGCAAACCAACAATCTACTCCCGGTTCAGTAACGTTCGCAGCCCCCACCGACCACCACAATGCACTACAAGCATCGTTGCTTTCATGTCGGCTCCTCGTCCCCGCTCTCTGCTTCTACAAAAATTGCTCCAATCCCCTATCAACTACCAATCGAACACCCATTCCGTTTCCAAAATATTGGAGAAATCAATATTCTCAGCAACCTCCCCTCCTCATCACCACCACAACCTTCACCTCCATTGCCGCCCCCTTTCAAATTGCGCCCTCGCACTTCCCTACCCTCTTCAACATGGACAGCTTACCTGCCATCGTCCCACCGTCCTGGGGCAGCCTAGCGCTCGCGGGCTAGGCGGTCATGGAACCAGTGCCGGGAGGCACCAAATAGACGGTGCAGAGTTGGTGCACGAGGGGATACGTGGGGACGATTTGTGAGGGGACCCAGCCGACGTCAAA
>JAABUI010000956.1_pt1 | contig 18260 bp, 18 predicted proteins | sample 5559111 | NCBI WGS metagenome assembly JAABUI01 (sample SAMN10711870, study PRJNA513365) | rock metagenome | isolation source: Antarctica rocks | place: Antarctica: Victoria Land, Buttleship Promontory
GTTATTGGCGACTTATTTGGCCGCCCTACCGTCCGCAGGCCCTGCACTCGAACTGGTGTTTGAAAACCGTGCCATTTAGCGTGCCAAGAAGCGGCCAGATAAATCGCCAATTCACAGCCCAAGCCGTCAGCCAGCTGCTCGGCGCCCTGCCCGAAGTCGACGTGCACGCACTGGCCGTCCTGGTCGATTCCATACTGCGAACAACCACCAGAAATGTCGATGCGATGCGCCCGCCTGTGCAGACTGTGGGACCGCGACGTGTGCGCACCCTGCCCGGTTGAGTAGGGCTAGCGATGTAAGAGGTCGCTGGATTCCTGAAGGCCACCGATCTCCCGGTCGAGCCATTCGCGCAGCAGCTCGACCCTCAACCGGCGACCGACGCGCCCGGCGCCGACTGCGAAGAAACGGTTTCTGTTCCGAGGACGGACAGGAGACGAAGGGACTCGCTGGCCGATGATCGGGGTGGAGCGGTGAACACGATGATTCTCAGGTCCGAACCGTGAACGGAGAGCACGTCGCAATCCAGCTCGATCGACCCGAGCATCGGGTGATCGATGATCTTGCTTACTCCGCCGTGGTGGCCGACGCGGGCGTGGCCCCAGATCTTGTTGAACTCTGCGCTGGAGGAAAGTAGGTCTCGAACCATTTCGGCCAGGTCGTCATCGTTTGGGTAGCGGGCGGTGACCTCGCGAAGGTCCGCGGCAAGAGAGTGTTTGTACTCTTCCGGATTCGGGTGACGCACGGACCCGGACTTACCGAGGAAGGTCCGCCACACGATGTTGGCGCCTCGGTGGGGCCGCTCGCGTTCGTCTCCGGTCACTGCGGACCAGAGCGCGTTCTGTTCGACTCGCGTCCACGCGGCGTCGAAGACGGCGATCGGGACGTCGGGAAGCCGGTCGAGGAGTCGTTGCACGCTCGGGGTGATGTGCTGCGGGACCTCGGCCTGAAGGTGGCTGGCGTGTCCGGCAAGACGACAGGCCAGCTCGTATTCCGCGTCCGAGAGGCGCAGGGCACGGGCGAGGGCGCGGATGACGCTACGGCTCGGGTGGGAGCGCCCCTGCTCCAGGCGCTTCACGTAGTCCGCCGATACCCCGGCGAGCCACGCCACTTCCTCACGTCGAAGTCCTGGTGTCTTGTCCGACCCGCGTCCGAAGGGGGAGCCGACATCGTGCGGTTGAATGCGCCCACGCCATGCTCGCAGCATCGCACCCAGTTCCGAAGATTCGCTCATGCCATTATTGTCGCCAGTTTTAGCGCGGCCAGGGTGGGACAGATTGGGCCACGCCGATTCCTTCGCGCCCAGCGAAACTTGTCTCATGACACAGCGACTTGCAGGGACACCGCGGATCGCGTTGGTGACCGGTGCGAACAAGGGCGTCGGCTTGGAAACTGTTCGTCGCCTCGTCGACGGCGGGTATCGGGTCTACTTGGCCGCACGGGACCAGGAACGAGGCCGAGCAGCCGCCGCGGAAGTCGGCGCGACACCGATTGTGCTCGACGTCGGAAGCGACGAGTCCGTCGCCCACGCCGCTGACCTCGTGCAGCTGGCGGAAGGACACCTCGACCTGCTCGTCAACAACGCCGGCATCACCGGCCCGCTGCGCGACGTCCACGGCTACACCGCCGCAGACATCTCAGAAGTGCTCCTGACCAACGTCGCAGGTTACGTCCGCGTCATGCACGCTTTCCTGCCCCTGCTCGAGACGTCCCCGGATCCGCGGATCGTTAACGTCAGCAGCGGAATCGGTTCCTTCGGCCTTTTTTATGATCTAGACCGGATCGAAGCGACCGCCGGCACGCCGCTCTACGCGGCCTCCAAGGCCGCCATCAATATGCTCACCGTCCGGTACGCGCGGCTGCTCCCCCACATTCGCATCAACATCGCCGACCCCGGCATGACCGCCACGGACCTCAGCGGACAGCGCGGCCACTCCGTCCAAGACGGCACCGACGCCATCATCACCTTCGCCTTCGCCGACGAAGGCGGCCCGAGCGGCACCTACCGAGACCGCGACGGCGAACTGCCCTGGTAACTCGCTTCAACAATCTCACCGAGGTAGCAACCCCAATAAGCGCAGCAACCCCAACGAAAGGAACAACCATGTATCTCGTCATCGGCGCTACAGGCAACGTCGGAGGTGAGCTGGTCAAGCAGCTCCTGGACCAAGGACAGAAAGTGCGCGCACTGGTCCGCGACGCATCCCGCGCAGCGGTGCTCCCCGCGGGCGTCTCGATCGCCGTCGGCAGCCTCGAGGACCCAGCAAGTCTGGCCGCGGCCGCGGCCGGTGTCGACGGGGTGTTCTTCATGCAACTCGCTCCCATCCCCGCACAGGCGCAAGCATTCATCGACGGCGTCCGCTCCGTGGGCGTAAAGCGGGTCGTTGTGCTGTCCTCGGTCGGAACGCGACTGCACCCCGCGCCCACGATCGGGGCGTTCATCACCGCCCGGGACGACGTGTTCCGCGCCTCCGATCTCGACGTCACCTATGTGTATGCCAACGGACTCATGTCCAACGCGCAGTGGTGGGCTCCCACGATCCGCGAGTCCGGGCAGGTCATCGACGGCACCGAGCCGGGAAAGATCGGCGTTGTCGACCCCTACGACGTTGCGGCCGTTGCGGCCGTCGCGCTCACCCAGCCTGGTCATGTCGGCCACGGCTACTTCGTCACCGGCCCCGAGGCCCTGTCCCCCAGTGAGCAGACCGCAATCCTGTCCGAAGTTCTCGACCGGCCACTGGAATTTGTCGCCTCGACGCCCGAAGAAGAAGCTCAGCGCAGCATCCAGAGGGGGACGGCTCCGCAAATGGCTGCTGCCCGGCAAAACCTCGACGAACTTTTCAAGCTGAGCCGCGCCGGCATTCTCACCGACGACGTCTTCAACCTCACCGGCAACGCACCGCGATCGTTCCGCACCTGGGTCCAGAACCACACAACCGCGTTTGCCTGATCTCCGACAATAGTAAGGCCCGCTAAGCGTTCGTCGATGAACCGCGAAGGCAAGATCGATCCTCGGCCGCGGCTAGCTGTCGTGGGGTGCGCCGCAGCACCGCGTGGTCCAGCAGACAGAAGCTATTGAGGTCAGGGCCACAGAAGTGGCGTCAGGCACGTCGAGGTCTTCCGAATGGGCGGCGTAGGAACCTCCATCATCGGAAGACCTCGACCCTCAACTGGCGACCGACGCGCCCACCCCTACACCGTCAACTGCGAAGAGCCACGAAGAGTCTTCGCACCCACCGGGTGCTCGATCGCCGCCCCGGCGGTATTCACGGTCAGCGGCGCGCTGCTAGGTGTGAGCCCAGCGTGGGTGCGGCTGTTCGTTGCTACTGGGCAGGGGATGCCCGGGGCGGCCGCCGATCACTTCGGCCATACGGTCGGCATGTGCTCGCACTAGCCGTCCTAGTTCTTGCACGCGCCAGGGGGGGACGCCGTTCTTCAGGCCGGTGATACTGACGGCGCCGGCGCAGGCTCGGTCGGGCCCGGCGAACGCCGCTGCGACGCACAAGACCCCTTCGTCGTCTTCTTCGTCATCGACGGCGTAGCCGCGCTGGCGGATCAGTGCGAGGTCCTGCAGCAGCGCCGCGATGTCGGTGATGGTGTATCGCGTGCGTTCGGGCAGGCCGGTTTCGGAGACGATCGCGCGCACCGCTTCGTCGGTCATGGAAGCGAGCATCGCCTTGCCTGCGGCGCTGTGGTGGGGCCGCTCGCGCCTGCCCAAGGGTGTGAAGAATCGGATGGTTCCGCTGCCGTCTACCCGGTCCATAAACACCACATAGCCGTGTTCGGACACGGCCAGCCGCGTGGTCCATCCCGTCTCGGCGGTCAATGCCTGCATGACGGGTCGCACTGTTTCGATCATCGGCATAGAGCGGAGCTGACTATCGGCCAGGCGCAGTATCGCGGGTCCGAGTCGGTAGCGGGGCCCCGGCGTGACCTCGACGACGAAGTCGTCGGCGATCAGCGTCTGCAACAGAGCGAAGGTCGCACTCTTTGAGGTGACCAGCAGCTTGGCTGCCTCAGTGAGCGACAGTCCGTCGCCGGCATGGAGCCCCAGCAGGTCCAACAATCGCAGACATCTGGCGACGCTGTGCACGATGTACTTGGTGTGGGCGATGGGCGCAACCTGATCTGACACACCGAACATCGTATGCCCAGACCGATCAATAGGAGGTGGGGCTCCACCCACCATGCACTTGGCGGTCACCAATCCTTCGGGGGCCGTACGTTTGCCGGTCGAGATCGCTTGACAACTCGACTGAAGTGATGAGAAACTCTGTTCTGTCAAGCCAACCGCTGTTCGGTCAGACCGAACATTAATTTAAGGAGTGTCAATGAGGTACAGGTTCATCGTCTCGCCGGTGCGCCGCGCTCTCGCGGTCGCCGTGGTTGGCATTGTCGCTGTTGGGTTAACGGCATGTGCTAGTAGTAGCGGGGGAGGAGCATCCGGTGGGGGAGGGTCCGTCGCGGCGGGCGATACCACCCTCACGCTGTGGCACAACTACGGCACGGAGGCGAACGCCACCGCCACCAACGAGCTCGTCGCGGCGTTCGAGGCGAAGAACCCGACCATCAAGATCAAGGTGATCAGCCAGCCCGCCGATAATTATTTCCCGCTGTTGCAATCGGCCACGATCTCGCACACCGGACCGGATCTTGCCGTGATGTGGACCGGCCTGTTCGCGCTCAAGTACCAGAACCTGTTGGTCAATCTGAAAGGGCTTGTGCCCCAGGCGGACTTGGACAAGCAGAAGGGCCTGCAGTTCACTGCTCCCGGCTTTGACCCCAGTCAGGGCAGCCTGGTGATGCCGCTGGATGATCAGCTCTACATCGGCTACTACAACAAGGCGCTATTCCACAAGGCCGGCATCACCTCGGTGCCCCGCACATGGGACGAACTGTTCGCCGCGTCGGCCAAGTTGAAGGCCGCCGGCATCGAACCGCTGGTCTACGGCAACGGCGGCCAAGCGCTGGGTGCTGAGTTCCTGCCCTGGTACGACATGAGTTACCTCGCGGCCGACGTCATGCAGCCCGACCAGCTCAAGGAGCTCTACAGCGGCAAGACCGCGTGGAACTCGCCGGCTCTGACGTCGCAGCTCACCAGATGGGCCACGCTGCAGCAGCGCGGCTACACCAACAACGACGTGTTGACCAAGACCGACAACCTCGCCAACTTCACGTCCGGTAAGGCAGCGATGATCATCGACGGCACGTGGGATCTTCCGACCTTCCAGAAGGCTCTCGGCAAGGACGTCGCGGCGTTCATCCCGCCGTTTACAGACACACCGGCCAAGGGTGTGGTCGAGTACTCCGGCGATGGTTTCGCGATCACCAAGTCCTCAGCTCACCAGGCCGCAGCGGCGAAGTTTCTCCAATTCATCACCACCCCACAGGCCAGCGATATCATCGCGAATGTCGGGCTGATCCCGAATGTCAACGGCTACGCCGACGCCGACCCGTTGGCCCAGCAGATGTTGGACTTCGCGGCCAAGGACGGCTACACCCGCTACCCGATGCTCGACAACGTCGTCCAGCCCGAGGTCGTCGACGCCGGCTCCAAGTTTCTGCCGTCCGTCCTGGCCGGCAATTCGTCGCCGAGTTCGGCACTGTCGACGCTGGCCAGCACGTTGAACAACCTGCCCGCCGCCCGGCGGGGGAGCAGCTACCAATGAGCGCGGCTCGCACCGAGGTGTTGCCGGGCGGTCGCGGCGAAGGCTCGGCCCCCGGTAGCGCTACCGCCCTACGCGGCCGACCGCGGCGCGGCGGCAGCCTGCACGCGAGTCGCCGCCGGTCGGGTGCGTTGATGACGCTGCCGGCGGTCGCGCTCGTGGCCGCGCTGCTGATCGTGCCGATCGGGCAGGCCGTCTATTACAGCCTGACCGACTGGGACGGCTTCACTGCCCACTGGGTCGGGGTGGGGAACTTCAGCCGGTTGTTCAGCAACCCAGCTTTCTGGGACGTACTGCAGAACAACCTGCTGTTACTTCTCACGGTCCCGGTCGCCGTCGTGGTGCCCTTGGGTATGGCGGCGGTATTGCACACCCATGTGACCGGGTGGAAGTTCTTCCGGAGCGTCTACTTCATCCCTGCCGCAATCTCGTGGGTAGTGACCGGAACCTTCGCCGTTCGATTCTTCGCCCAGGACGGGATCCTCAACCACCTGCTGGACGGCGTCGGGCTGCACTCGGTCCAACTCAATCTGCTCGCCCACCAGCGTTCGGCTCTGCTGGCAGTCGGTATCACTTTCATCTGGTCGCAGCTGGGACCCAACATCGTCATCTTCGTGGCCGGGATGGCGAACCTTGATCCGACGCTGGATGAAGCGGCACGCGTCGATGGCGCCGGCCCGTTGCGCATCTTCTGGAGCATCACCTTGCCGCAGATGGCGCGCTTCGTTCAGTTCGCCGCCGTGCTCACCATCATCACTGCCTTCACTGCACTGTTCAGCCTCATCTTCGTGATGACCGGCGGCGGCCCGGGCAATGGCACCACCACCTTGGAATTCTTCGTCTACCAGCAGGCATTTACCCAGGGAGACTTCGGCTTCGGGGCCATGCTCGGGGTTGTGCTGTTTGTGCTCGTCGCGCTGATCACGGCGATCGTATTCGTGCTCGGCCGGATCTTTGTCAAGGATGCGTGAGCGGCCATGGTGAGCGCCCCTGAGCTAGTCAGGCCCCCCCGCGCAGCACGGCGGATCAAGCGGGGACTGCTGTTCGCGATCATGTCGTTGCTCGCGTTGATCATGCTGTACCCGCTGTACTACATGGTGGACGCGTCGCTGCGTACCTCGACGCAGTTTCAAGCAGGGTCGGGCCACTCGCTCGGCTCATGGCAAACTTTGTTCACCGCGCTTCCGGTGGTGCGGGAGCTGCTCAACTCCACCCTGATTACCGTCGCGGCCCTGGTGATCATCGTTGCTGTGTCCACCAGCGCGGGCTTCGGTCTGGCCAAGCTGAGGTATCCCGGTAGCGCGGCAGTCGCGGCCGCCATCATCGCCTGCCTGATGGTGCCGGTGCAGTCGATCATTCTCCCCGAATTCACCAACATGAGTCACTTGGGGCTGGTCAACAACTACCTCAGCCCCATCTTGATCTACGCAGCGCTGGGGACCCCGTTCGCGACTTTCCTGATGACCGTGTATTTCCGTTCGTTCCCCGACGAGCTGATCGAGGCTGGCCTTATCGACGGCTTGGCTTACCGGTCGATCTTCTGGCGCATCGCGCTACCCATGGCTCGCCCGGCCATCGCCGCGGTGGTCGTCTTGCAGTTCATCCAGATCTGGGACGACCTCCTGGTCGGGCTGCTGTTCCTGCAAACGCCCGAGCAGCGGACCATCACCACCGGGCTCGGTGTCCTATCGGCCGGCCGCGTGACCAGCCTGCCGGTGGTGATGGCGGGCGCCGTACTGAGCGCGTTGCCCGCGGTCGTGGTCTACCTGCTCCTGCAACGCCATTTGGTCCGGGGCCTGACTATGGGCATCGGCAAATAGCGCCGCCACACCGTGCACCCATCCCAGTCGTGGCCGGATCGGCGCTACGGCAGCTTTTCACTAAGGAAAGTATTGATGACCACATCAAGGAGAACAACGATGACCACTGAACTGCGCGGCGTGCTGCCGGTCGTGGCTACACCCTTCACCGCTACCGGCGAGATCGACTACGGGGTCGTCAAGGACGAGGTCGACTGGCTGTTCGAGCAAGGAGTCGACGGCATTGTGATGGGTATGGTGTCCGAAACGCTGCGCCTGAGCAGCGAGGAACGCGACCAGCTCGCCACCGAACTCTGCACAGCAGCCGACGGGCGCGGCACGGTCGTGACCAGCGTCGGCGCTGAAAGTCTGCACACGGCAGTGCGTTACGCCCGCGCCGCCCGCGACGCCGGCGCGACGGCGGTCATGGCCATTGCGCCGGTGGCGACGGCTGTGGACAGCGACGAGCTCATGCGCTACTACACCGCGCTGATCGAGGCCATCGACATACCGGTGGTGGTGCAGGACGCCAGCGGGTACCTCGGCCAGCCTTTGCCCATCGAACTCCAGGCTCGCTTGCACACCACCTTCGGCGACCGGGCCCTTTTCAAGCCTGAGGCTCAACCGATCGGCCCCAAGCTCAGTGCGCTGCGCGACGCTACCGGCGGCGCCGCGAAGATCTACGAAGGCACCGGCGGTCTGGCACTGGTGGACAGCTACCGGCGCGGCATCGCCGGAACGATGCCAGGCCCGGACCTGTGCTGGGCCCTGGTCGCATTGTGGGCCGCCCTGGAAGCCGCAGACCAAGATCGGGTCGACGCCCTCAACGGACTGTTGTGCGCGCTGGTGTCCGTGCAAACCAGTCTGGATGCCTTCGTCACCGTCCAAAAACATCTGCTGCACAAGCAAGGTGTACTGCCCCAGACCTACTCACGAGGGCCCGCCGGGTTCACCCTGGACCCCGAAACCGTCACCGAGGTGGACCGCCTTTTCACGCTGCTGCACGACGCGACATTCGCGAGGGTGTGATGAGGCTGCGCAGCCAATCGTGGTTCGACGGCGACAACGACGTCGCCGTCGAGAACCGGGCCGCGCTGCACGCCGCCGGCCTGCCGGACAGCCGTGGCGACGGGCAGCCAAGGCCGGTCGTCGCCATCCTGATCTCCAGCAGCGATCTCAACCCGTGCAACCTGCCGCTACAAGGAAAGGTCGACGCGGTCCGCCGCGGCGTCTACGAGGCCGGCGGCGTGCCGGTGGAGCTACCGGTGATGTCACTGGGCGAGGACCTGATGAAGCCCACAGCGATGCTCTATCGCAACCTGCTGGCCATGGAAGTCGAGGAATACATCCGGTCCAACCCGGTCGACGCGGTGGTGCTCATGGGCAACTGCGACAAGACCGTCCCCGGCCTGCTGATGGGCGCCGCCAGCGCCGGTCTACCCGGTGTGCTCGTCACCGGCGGCTACCGGCGGCCAGGTCGGGTCGCCGGGCGGCCACTGGCCGCCGGCGTCGACCTGTGGCGCTACTGGGAGCAGCGGCGCGCCGGCAAGGTCGACGACGGCACGTGGGCGCAGGTCGAGCAGGCCCTCGGCTGCAGCCAGGGCGCATGCAACGTGATGGGCACCGCGATGACCATGGCGATCATCGCCGAGGCCATGGGCCTGATGATCCCCGGGACCGCCACCCTGGCTTTCGACGATCCACAGCTCACCGATGCGGCCACCGAAGCCGGCCGCCGCGCCGTGGCGCTGGCCACCAACGGACCGACGATCAGCGAGATCCTCACTCCCGCCGCGTTCGCCAACGCACTGACCGTCTTGGCCGCCGTCGGCGGCTCGACCAACGCCATCGTGCACCTGTGCGCGCTGGCCGGGCGCCGCAACATCCCCCTGCCGCTCGAGGCTTTCGACGCCGCGGCGCATCGGGTCCCGGTCCTGGTCGACGTGCTCCCCGGAGGTCGCGCCGGCATCGCCGCCTTCGACGCCGCCGGCGGCGTTCCCGTGCTGCTCCGCGAACTCGCCGAAATCATCGATTTCGACGTCCCGACAGTGACCGGCACGCTCCGCGCCGCCCCTGCCGACGCCGACATCGGAAACAGTGGCTCGACCGCCATCCGCACGTGGGCGGAGCCGGTCGCGCCGGTGGGCAGCCTCGCCGTCGTCCGCGGCAACATCACCCCCCATGGCGCCGTCCTGAAGGTTTCGGCCGCCACTCCTGCGCTGCTCCACCACCGTGGACCTGCCGTCGTATTCGCTAGCTACCAGGACATGCTCGACCAGATCGACGACCCCGAACTTGAAGTCAGCGCCGACTCCGTGCTTGTGTTGACCGGCGCGGGGCCCCGCGGCGGTGACGGCTTTCCAGAATGGGGGATGCTACCCATCCCGGCCAAGCTCGCCGCGCAAGGCGTCACCGATATGGTCCGCATCAGCGATGCCCGGATGAGCGGCACCAGCTACGGCACCTGCGTGCTGCACATTTCTCCCGAGGCCGCCGTCGGTGGCCCGCTAGCGGCCGTGCGCACAGGGGACACGATATGTCTGGACGTCCCGAACCGCCGCCTCGACGTCGAGCTGCCCCAAACCGACATCGACGCCAGGCTCGCCCACTGGCGTGCACCGGTCAGCAGACACGTTCGTGGCTGGCCGCTGCTCTACCAGCAGCATGTGCTGCAAGCGCCCCAGGGTGCTGACTTCGATTTTCTGCGCGCCGACACCGACGAGGCGCTGCACTTCGTCCCCCCCGTCGTCGGCCGCAGCTGACCCGACCCACAGCCGCACACCCACTAGTGCGGTCGCCGCCTTGACCGCCCTAACGACAATCACAAGCCCGCACAGCCAGGAGGCACCATGTTCGCCGAGAACCCAGTCGCAGTCATCACCGGCGCGGCCCACGGAATCGGGCTGGCCGTCGCCCAACGGCTAGCCGCCGAAGGCGCCCGCACCCTGCTGGTCGACCGAGACGGCGACAGGCTCGCCACCGCCGTGGCCGACATCCGCAGCGCCGGGTTCTACGCCGAAGCCCTCGAGGCCGACGTGTCCAATGCCGACTCCATCGACGAGGTGATGGGCCGGGCGGATGAGTTGGGCGGCCCGCAGATGCTGGTGGCCAACGCCGCGGTGCAGTACGAGCGAACCGTCGAGGACACGCCCCCCGCCGACTGGGACATGGTGTTCTCGATCAACGTCAAAGGCGTTTACCTGGCCGCCCGCGCCGCCATCCCACTCATGCGCAAACGCGGCGGCGGCTCCATCGTCACCATGGCTTCGGTCAACGGATTTTGGGTGGAGCCGCAGCTCGGCGCGTACTGCGCCGCCAAAGGCGCTGTCATCACCTTAACCAAGTCGATCGCTATCGAAAACGGTGGCGACGGGATCCGCGCCAACAGCATTTGCCCGGGCTACATCGATACCGGCATGGCCCAGCGCTACCTCGACGTCCAAAGCGACCCGGTTGAAGCGCGTAAGCGTGCCGGGAAACTACATGCGCTCCGCCGCATCGGCCGGCCGGAGGAGGTCGCTGCCGTCGCGTACTTCTTGTGCTCGCCGGACTCCTCGTTCTGCACCGGCCAGCAGTTCGTCGTCGACGGCGGCTTGTCGGCGGGCTCACCGGACTAGACCGCGATCACCACCCGCCCCCTCCCCCCCGCATTCCGAGAGGCAGCTATGCAACCCCCAGCCCCGCTAAGCATGGTGTCACCTGCGCGCCCGCCGCTTCCTGAGTCGGTGCGGCGCGGCCGCGTCGTGGTCATCATCCGCGGCGACTACGACCACACCCACATGCCGGCCCTGGCAGAGGTCCTTCGCGAAACCGGGCTATTGGCGGTCGAAGTGACCGCCAACAGCCCGAACGCAGCTGACTGCATCGCCGCTCTCAGCGCCGAGCCAGGCCTGGAAGTCGGAGCGGGTACCGTACTGGACCTCGAGACCGCGCACCGGTTACGCAGCGTCGGCGCTCGCTTCCTGGTCACCCCCAACGTCGACCCGGCCCTGATCAGGGCCGCCGCCGATGACGGTGTGCCGGTGATGCCCGGCGCGTTCACCCCTACCGAAGTCATCAGGGCCTGGCAGGCCGGCGCGGCCGCAGTCAAGCTGTTCCCCGCCGACGTCCTGGGACCAGCGTTCGTGTCCGCGTTGCAAGGTCCCGTCCCGGACATCCCGCTGATCCCCACCGGCGGAATCTCTGACAGCACAGCGCCGGCGTTCCTCGACGCCGGAGCGGTCGCCGTCGCCGTCGCCACCTGGCTGCTCCCACGCCGGGCCAGCGATCTCAACCTCGACCAGGTCCGGCGGCGGGCCCGGGCGCTGAGCCGCGCCGTGGCCAACAGCACCCACGCTGAGGGAGACTGACCCCGTGCGCAGTGTGCAGGCGCAAGCATTGGGCGGCTCGCCCAGCGAGCTCGGCGAATCGCCCCTGTGGGACGACCGGACCGGGCAGCTGTACTGGATTGACATCACCGGCCACAATCTTCACCGCCTGGATCCGCTCGGCTCGGTCACCACCATGAAACTGACCCAGATGGTGACCACGATCGGCCTCACCACCGGCCACCAACTCGTGGGTACCCACCGCACCGGGTTCGCGCTGATCGACCCCACCACCGGCGAGGTTAGCGAACTCGGACCGCAGCTGACCGTTACCGCCGGGGAACGCATGAACGACGGCGCATGCGACCCCACCGGCCAATTCTGGGCCGGCAGCGCCGGCGAGACAGGCACCGCCAGCCTGTGGCGTCTCGACACCACCGGACACACCCACCGCATGCTCGACGGCGTCACCGAGTCCAATGGCATCACCTGGCCTGGCCTGAGCCCCACCGAGTTTTACTACGTCGACACACCGACCGGACGCGTCGACGTGATCACGATGTCCGCAGGCAAGGTTGACACTCGCTGCTGCATCGCTGATTTCCCCGCGGCGCAGGGGACCCCCGACGGCATCGCCGTCGACGCTGAAGGCAACATCTGGGTCGCCCTCTGGGGCGCGGGGCGAGTCATCTGCGTGAGCCCCGATGGCGCCATCCAGGCCGAGGTGCTCGTCGGCGTACCCAACGTCAGCAACGTTGCCTTCTTTCAGAACCGGAACCGGTGGCGCATGGCGATCACCACGGCCCGAGAGGGCCTCGACGACGACGCGGTGACCAGCGATGGCCGCCACGGCGCGCTGTTCATCGCCGATTCGCCAGTACCCGGGCGGATAAACCCAAGGTTCACCATTTCCTTGCCGCTAGCTGCACTGCGGCGCAACTGATGGACACCTCACGCTTGAAGGGACGCACAGCCATGCCCGCTGCTTCGGCCGCGACTGCCCACGCCGGACCCTCTCGACCCGCCGAAGTTCTTACCATCGGCGAGTCGATGGCCCTTTTCGATCCCACCCAAGACGGGCTGCCGCAGCTGCACAGCGGGTATCGGCTGTCGTTCGTCGGCGCAGAGAGCAACGCGGCGATCGGATTAGAACGCCTCGGGGTCCACACCGAATGGATCTCCCGCCTGGGCGACGATGTGTTCGGTCAGCTGATCATTGACGTCATGGGCGTCGAAGGCGTCGACCTGCACCGCTGCACGAGCGACCCGGCGGCCAACACCGGCGTGATGATTAAAACCCGGGTAGTCGGCGAAACGACTCGACAATATTATCGTTCGACCTCCGCGGCAACGCGTCTACAACCCTTCAGCCTTGCCCCTGGATCGGCACGGTGGCTGCACGTTACCGGCATCACGCTGGGCTTGTCGCCCAGCTGCCGCAAAACTGTGCTGTCGGCTGTCGGCCAGGCCGCTGAAGCGGGACTGACGGTGAGCTTCGACCTGAACTACCGGCCAGGGCTGTGGGCCGGCCCTCACGAAGCTCGGGCCGCAGTCGAGGAGATCCTGCCCCACGTTGACTGGCTGCTGTGTGGTCGCGATGAAGGCGAGCTGCTTTTCGGCGGTGCCGGGGCCGCTGACCTGGCCACCCGTCTGCGCGACGCAGGCGCCGGATCTGCAGTGATCCGCGACGGGGCGACTGGCGCGTACCTCTCTTGGGAGGACGCACTGACTCTAGTGCCCATCCCGCAGGAAGTCGTCTCAATCGCCGACGTCGTCGGTGCGGGCGACGCCTTCGACGCCGGGTTCATCTTCGGCCAGATCCGCGGCGCGGACGTGCTCGAGTCGATAGCCCTCGGCCACCGCGTCGCAGCCTATGCGCTCGCCGGCACCGGCGACTGGGAAACACTGCCGCGGCGCGAACAGCTGCCCGACTGCCCGTCGGCGACTTAGCGGCAACACGCCGTTGGGATTAGCCGGACCAAGCCCGTCTGGGACAAGCTCGGCACCAACGATTCATGGAGGCACTGATGACAATTTCGGTTGAGGCAGTCGGCAGTGAGCGGCCGCCTAGCATGGAGCTGATACGGATCAGGAATGCGTTTGGACCAAGCATCGCGCTGACACCGGTCGGGGGCTCGCCCCGTCGAAGCGCACATCCCGGAGCGCGCGGGCGACTTCGACGACATAGTCACCGAACGGCGATACGCTTTACAGCGTCGACGCGACGCCCGGTTCTGTCGGGAGACGGCCTTACGACATGTCCATCGGAAGCTGGGCAGCGGCAAGAGGCATTCCGAGTTCTCGGCGGCTCGCCAGACGGCATCTGCGCGGCCCCGAACGGTCACCTCTGGGTGGCGATCTGGCGGCAGGCGAAGTTCGCCGCTTCAGCTCGCAAGGAGACCTACTGGCTGTGGTGACAGAACCGGTCCCGTACCTGTCGTGCGCTACCCTCGCTGGACACGATCGACCCGTCGATAACCTCACCGCCCAACAGCTTGCTGCCGCACAGCAATCTGGGGCGTTCTTTGTCGCCCATTCAGGTTCGCCAACCAGCGGATAGCGATCGCAGGGGATCTAAGCCAACACCTCACATCAAGCCCGATGAAAAGGATACCTTGTGGACACCAGTAGTACGATTCAAGTGGACGGGCTGGAAGTTAGCGTCTTCACCCTCACCAGCAGCACATGTAAAGCTGTTGTGACCAACCTGGGTGCGCGACTGATGGAGTTGTACGTACCAGACCGCGACGGAAACCTTGCCGATATTGTTCTCCAACGACCATCGTTAGAGGACATGTCGACCGACGACAACTACATGGGCTCCACCGCCGGCCGCTACGCCAACCGAATCCGTAATGGGAAATTAACCGTGGCCGGCCGGCCGCTACAGCTTTCCGTCAACGAAGGGTCCAACCACCTGCACGGCGGGACTCGAGGCTTCGACCGCCATCTTTGGAGCTCAGCGGCCAGCGCCGATGGTGAGAAAGTGACTTTTTGGAGAATATCCCCAGATGGAGAAGAGGGCTATCCCGGGACCCTGACAACAAGCGTGACTTACAGCCTGCTCAGGTCAACGCTTCTCATCGAGATCCGGGCCGCCACCGACGCGACAACGGTGGTCAACATCGTCAATCACTCCTATTTCAACCTAGCCGGCCACGACTCCGGATCTGTCCTCGGTCACCTCCTGCAGATGCGTAGTTCCTTTTACACTCCGGTCGACGAATCGCTGCTTCCGACCGGCGAAGTTCTATCTGTTGCAGACACTCCATTCGATTTCCGTGCACCTAAATCAATCGGACAGGACATAGCGAAGGTAGAACATTCCGGTGCCGGCCGGGTAACCACCAGCGGTGCGGGCTACGATCACAACTGGGTACTCGAAGGAACTGGGATGCGTGAGGTGCTCAACATTACCGAACCCCACAGCGGCCGCCGCCTCGCTATGTCGACAAACCAGCCTGGGGTGCAGCTCTACACGGGCGGGTACCTCGAAGGTGTCACTGGCAAACCGCCCGTCGGCCGTTACAGCGCCTTCGCCGGCCTGACATTAGAGACCCAGACCTTTCCCGATGCGGTCAACCAGTCTCACTTTCCGCCGGCGAATCTGAAGCCAGGCGAGACATACACCAATATCGTCCAATTCGATTTTTCGGCGTCCTAAGTCCAGTTATGGTGTTGCCAAGAGCTGACATACCTCCGATAAGCACACATGACGCTCCGGTATCCAAGCGCCGTATTGCTAAGGTGCGGATGAAGGACGTCGCCGAGCATGCCGGTGTCTCGGCTCGTACCGTTTCCAACGTGGTCAATAACTATGTCCACGTCAGCCCGCAGATGCGAGACCTGGTCCAGCGGTCGCTCATCGAGCTGGGCTATCAGATGGATTACGTAGCTAAAGGCCTACGATCCGGCCGGACCGGGTTAATCGCGTTGGTGCTACCGAATCTGTCGGAACCCTACTTTGCCAAACTGGCTGAGGCGGTAATCCAGGCGGCGCACGATAAGCACCTGAATGTGCTGGTCGAGATCTCGGGTGGCGATCCAGAGGTCGAAGTAGGCATCATGCGAGGGGCGCGGGCAACTCTTGCGGATGGAGTGTTGTTGATTTCCGCGGCGTCTGCGATGACCGGTGCTTCGTGCGGAGCAGTGGTGATGATGGGGGAACATGCGGCATTCCGGGAGTTGCAATACGTCGGAATCGACAACGTCGCAGCGGCGCGGACAGTAGTGAATCATCTGCTAGAGAGAGGTTATGGGCGCATCGCTGCCCTAGGAGCGCAGGACACTGAAGTTGGTCGGCAGCGCTACCGCGGATACCAGCTCGCCTTGGCCGACTCCGGTAAAGAGGAAACCCGGCCCCTGGAACTGGTGGATCACGATTGGTCACCACAGGCGGGGTATGACGCAGTTCTTCGGATGCTCCGTCACCGGACGAAACGGCCGGACGCCATCTTCGCATTCAACGATTCATTGGGCATCGGTGCGCTCAGGGCGTTGCAAGCCAAGCAGATCACGGTCCCGGAGCAGGTCGTCGTTGCCGGAATCGACGACATTCCTCAGAGCGCATTCGCCAGCCCCCCGTTGACGACTGTCGCCCCCGACTTGGACGAACTCGCAGGGCGAGCAGTCGATCTGCTCGACAGCCAGCTTGAGGGACGAGGTGGTGGTCCCCCCTACCAACCCACATTAACTTCTTTCAAACTGATAGTTCGCGCGTCCACTGATCTCCGAGAGCGCTAACCTGATAGCTGATGGCTAACACCTGGTTCGGCCCGTCGACTACCTGATCGGGCCGGTCGAGGTCTTCACCTGAGCCGCCACCGACTTCAATACCCGTGGCGCCGTCGTCAGCGAATACCTGCGGACTCAGCCGGCTGAGATACTGACCGCCGTCGAATGCCTCCGATAACACGCCATTCGGGCCGCCTGCCACGAAGAGAAAACCAGATCAGTCCCTGCGCGCGGCTGGATCTCGGCGCGGTGACGTGCCTGAACTGCCGCCGACGGGCTCCGCCCTCTACCAAGCCGGCACCGAAATCTACACCGACAGTCAGCTACCCCACGGAGGCCTCACCAGCACCGAGTAGTAGCTCACCACGGTGTGATCGGCGCTACGCTCGATACCTGACGCGATGGCTGGACGCCGTTCGGTGATGGGCGCAAGCACTGGTATCGCCCTTCGGTTGCAGGACGTCACCTCTATCACGTTCTACACCGGCCGCGCAGCCCAGGTGACTTCGATACAACGCGGGCGGCGGCGTGAGGGATCTTGTGTCCTTCTGCGTCTCCGACCGTCGCTGGCATGTTGGCACTCAGCGCCTCGACGCCAGTCGTGCGGAGAACCTGCAGTCCTCGAGCCCTCGGCCGTACGAGCACACTTGAGCCCGGATCATGAAACTTGAGCCAGAACTACTTGCGGTGCAGCTTTCGCATTCTCAGGTGGTGAACACGACGCGTCTGCGTCCGTAGTCGGAGACCCAGGCCTGCTCAACCTGGGCCAGTGGCACCTGGGTCACCTCGATCTGCAGGTTCGAGGAGTCGGCGATCTGCAGGGCCTCGGCGGAGGCCTGCAGGATCTCCGGTATCCGCGCCGCGCCGATCCCGGCGCCCATCAGGACGACGGAGGCGGAGCCCAGCACGCTGGTCGGTACGTTGGTCGACGCGCCTGCCGAGGTGCCGGCGATGACGTAGCGGACCGGTTTGGCCGCTTTGTGGCCACTGGCGATGGCGGCCAGCACGGTCTGGGTGGGTGGGCCGGAAAGGTAGTCCAGCACGATGTCGATGCCACCGTCGGCGAAATGCGCTCCCAGCGCGTCTTGGACGTCTTCGGGATCTGCGGTGAGGTCGATGGTGGTGTCGGCGCCCAGATCGAGGAGCCTGGCCAGTGCGGCTGTGCTGCGGCCGGTGACGATCACCCGGTCGGCGCCGAGGTGTTTGGCGATCTGGACGGCGACCTGCCCGGTGGTGCCGGTCGCACCGTTGATCAGAACGGTTTCGCCGCGTTGAAGTCCCGCCCGGGTGCGGAGCGCGCCGATCGGCGACTGACCCGGGTTGAGGATCGCTGCGGCGACTACGTCGCTGACCGCGTCGGGAACCGGTAGGCAGAGCGCGTCCCGCACCAGCGTCTTCTCGGCCATCCCACCGAACGGTGCTTCGGGCAGCAGGAACGCGACGCGAGCGCCGCTTTCGGTCCGGCCGACGCCGTCCAGGCCGGGTATCAGGGGGAACCCGCCGGTCATCGAGTAGTGTGTTCCGGCCGCCCGCGCCCGGGTGGCGTTGGACAGTGCGGCGGCCGTCACGTGGATGACCCTGGCACCATCTTGCGGCTGGGGTTCGTCGAACTCACCGTAGATCGGGGTCTGATTCGGACCCGAAACGATTGCGGCTTTCATTGTTTGCTTCCTCTTTTGCCGGTTGTTGGGATATTTGGTATCAGCCGTGTCTGCTCAGAGCTCTCCGGGTACCGCGAACCGGTAGAACACCCCACC
>JAABUI010000959.1_pt1 | contig 18231 bp, 17 predicted proteins | sample 5559111 | NCBI WGS metagenome assembly JAABUI01 (sample SAMN10711870, study PRJNA513365) | rock metagenome | isolation source: Antarctica rocks | place: Antarctica: Victoria Land, Buttleship Promontory
GTGCGGCTTCTTTTGTAAGTCGTAGGCTTTGCACTTCTATTTGGGACAATTGCTTTGGTTGGAGCCCCAAGCCCTCTGTATTGACTTCCGGCGCTCCATCTTTGCGTATGGATACTGAATCAAGCAGTCAGTCATTCGATCCAGGAATGAAACCTGGAGCTGCTCAAAACTTCATTTCTAGAAAGCAGTACGGGAGACTTCTCGAATCTCTCACCGCACAGTTGAATTGATTGGTATCATGACTACTACTCATTTACGACGTGTGAGAAAGATAGCGAAATACTCACGTCGTGAGATGGTCGTATTCGCGCTCAGCTGGGTGGATATCAGAGATGGAGGTGATGAGGTGGTAAAGAGGTTGTGGTGATGTGTCGCGAGGAGTCTCTGACGATAGCTCGTGAGTGGGCTGCTCGACGTTAGCAGATTACGTTAGCAGATTGGTCCGCAATGATACGAATACTTGGGATAGATGGGTTTTGACGCTAGGATGTGATCGTATTTGGATGTGCCTGGTGGAAATTAGAGGGGGTACACTTTTTCAAGCACAGTGTTTAACGGTGCAGGTTACTGGCACTTGGAATGCGGTGGAGGTGGGTCATGATGGTTTGAGAGAGTGTGTGAATCATGGCTGCTTTGATGATATTGAGGGACCGCATTTGATCCCATTGATTGTTAGTATCGATGAATCACAGGTCGATGTAAATGTAGACGACACGGAAACATCCTCCATGTTGTGTCGCAGATATTGCAATCGGTAGATGGGACCAGCATGGGTGAGCGCCAACTCACGTGTTGGCGGACAAGGTTTCATACACTCGACTCGAAAGGGATGTCAAAGATCTTTCCATAACGGGCGTGACAGTGAAGCCGAACAAGGACATTGGAGTGTGAAGATGGAAGAACACCCTTGGTCATTCGAACCGAATAGAAGAATCAGGGTAAGATCGTCAGCGGGTGTCGGCTTCTACATCCACGCTGCCACGATGTGACGGTGGTTGCATCCATCGACTACTTTACATATCACACAGACTTACTTCGCTTGCAGTACCCGAGCAGTGTGATCGTCGTCGAGACTACGGATGCCATCCGTGCGGTCTGATCTTCACTGAGCGTGAGTCTGATCTTCAAGGAGCGTAAAGTTGCCCCAGTCCTCTTCCTCGGACCTTTGACGTGGATTCTATTGACAATGTACCTGAACGATCAACAAGGGCAGTGCCGAAAGTGATGTTGGTGAAACGGGCAATTCCGGGAAGTTGGGGTGCCGTTTTCGGCACGGATCGCTGGCGCCTGTGCTGGCACCTGCGAGGTCGCCGATCAGGGACCATCTCGCGACTCCTCGATAGATCCTTGTTGAGGACATCTCCTCGAATCGTGCCTTCGATGCTTCCGACATCTACATATTGATGTTGAACGTTGTGGTGAATGGTGTCGCCTGGAGAATCCAATCTACGTGGGGGTCTGGCAACCATCAGCGGCAACACTACCGGAGCGCTAGTTGCGATTTGGCAACAGGAAATACGTGAGAGTCATAGACGGCAGCGACCTTGTGTTACATCCGCCGGCGACGGCTTGGGCGGGGACGACATGGTCTGTGGGGATGGAGTTGTCATATCTTCCTTATCCGGCCATCGAGTGCTGTTGGGGCCATCTGCAGGCGACTCAAAGCAGATGCAGGCAACCATGGTTCGCCTGCGGGCATTACCCAGATTCCACAAGGGTAGCATGCACGATGATCCAGATCCCCATGCAGCCACCCGTCTGCGCGGATGAAGAGTGCGTGGTCATCCTCGGGATTTCTACCTTATCATGCATGAGCTGGGCGGGGGGTATCTTCAAGGGAGAAGGGACCCGTCACCACCGTTCCTTTCTTTGTAGACCGTAGGGATGCACAACTAGGACGATACGAGTGTGCCCGAATGGGGATATCAGATCGATGTGTCGGGCGTGGACAGCGCCCTGCTCAGCCACTGGCACGTCTTTGGATTGGTATCATTGGTGCGCAAGAGGCACCCAATCTTCCAGTGACAGCTCGGTTTTGACAGCCTGCTGGTCATCCCGATTAGGACAGACGAGAGCTACGCCCCAGCGTCATTCGTGGGACAACGGTGGAGGGTGGCTGCCGAGAGGCTTGAACGGGGGCGTGCATCTGGGGGATCCAGACCACCGATACCGCCCTGCTATATTTGGATCTGCATGAACGCAAAGGAGACGTCGTGTGTCCGCAACGACTGCGTTTGACAGACTGCCGAAGAGGGACGCGGTGGCTGATGGATCCCGGGGTGTCGGAGAATTGGCGCCAACGTGTAGCCAGGACCTACCAATGTTCCTGAGATTAGTTTGATCGCTTCTGGTCACGGCAGAATTGCGATTCGCTCGATGGTCGGTAGCACGGCAGCTGGTGGAGAGCCAAGAGAGCGTTGCAGATCCGATCCAGCTAAGGTGTAAGGCTTAGTGATCCTGTTGGTGTGATGTTGGAGGACATGGGCTGGTCGGCAGCGGATCAGATAAATCAGATAAGCGTCGCCGTGAGATTGATATTACCTGATGCGTAGCAGTGAGAGCCTTGATGGACGAACAAGGGAACCGTAGGAACATGCTCGGTACTGTCAGGACGAGGGTGACATGTGTGAGTAGCGCGCTAACGAGGGTACGAACGGGTCATGAAGGATGGTAAGGTACAGTAGTCGGCCTTGCCGGGAGTTCCTCAATTCCTGTTTCCTGTTTCCTCGACCTGTGGCATGATTTGGCCATGCATGTCGTCATCGTGCCTTTCGTCTGAACTGGTTGTTGTGTGCGGGCAAGGTCGTGGCCGCCATTGCCGAAAGCAGGGCGGTCGATGGCGGTCTAGACCGTGGCCAGGTTTTGGCCACTAGGCCATGCGCTATCCCTCCCACTACCGGCATAAGCTTCTCCTCCTCATATTCATGCTACGTCGGGTAGATCACCCCCCTGACCGATCTAAGGTTCTAAGGGTCAGCCACGCGCTGGGATGCTCGCTGCTCGCTGCTCGCCCTCCCCTCTCTGACTATCAGTATCAGGCTGTCGCCGTCGTTCCATCCGCTTCCATCACTTCCCACTTGGGGCCCGATGCGCTTGTAGCAGCTACTGTGGGACTTCCTTTGGTCCGTCGCCAACCGCCAGAGACAGCACGCCTCGTGTCAACCACCCGCGAACCGAAGCCCTCGAAGGAATCAATTACTACTCGACTACCCGCCAATCATGATCGGAAGCGGTCCAGGGCGATTATGCAATGGGCGATTTGACTTTCGGACCGTGATTCAGACATTCCTGGTCGCCGGGTCCCCACCAAGTGTCATGCGTGCAGGGGCGCATGCACCATGCCTTCATACCCGGACCTCGCCCACGACCACCGCCACTCCCACTCACGCCAAATCCACCCATCCTTCTTGCTACTATCACCCTCCAGATCACAGGGTGAGAAAAGCTCCGTTCGTCCCAGCACTCACTTAGGTCCTTTTAGCTCCTGTGCGTCCTACGGCGCCCGCTCAGTCATTGGCTGCCCGTCCATGCTCCCAATGGCGGCAAAATCCAATCCTGGCGGTGGCCAGAAAAGACTTGGAACCAAGCTGACCGGACCCGTGGCCGAGGGACTCCATCGAATTCAATCTGAGCCGTGAATCCTGGAACGCAATACGAAGGGGGAATGCGAGGTTGTGATGGCCCCGTCAATATACCAATTGAGGGCAGAATGGACTGGCGAGGCTGAGGCGCTCCTAGGTGGTCTTTTCCGGCCGAAGCAAAGGGTCCTGGGTGAGATAAGCGTCGTCAACGAACCCCGATGGAGGGTTCGGGGCAAACTGCACTTGGGATGAAAAGGTGCCAGATCTTGGATCCAATGGATCTGGGTCGATATCTGTTCTCCCTTTCACGCGTGTCGGGCGAACTCGATTTGGCCTGTCATTCGGCCGCAGCGGTGGCCACTAGGCAGATGGGTTAGGATGCCAACTATGCTTGCCGGCATCTTTGACATCTCATGACTCGAGGTACCAAGTAGCACACAGTCATCCTGATTATGCACCCGCTCAATTGGGCCATCCTGCACTCGACTACTGCAACATGACAGCTTCACAGACGGATTGCTGACCGTATGGCGTCAACGCCAACCCCAGAATCGCACGGGCTAGGACGACAAGAATAGCATCTGTCAAATGTCAGACTACCGATAGTCTCACGGTCCGGTCGACGACTATCAGCTTCCATCCGCGTGTGTCCTTTCTTACAAATCTACCTCTCCGTCTCGAGTATCGCGGCGTTTCTGTCGCCCTGTCACCCACCCTCTCTCCTCAATATTACCCCTCTCAAAAAGAATTCAAAGAAGTGGAGACACGCAGTCGTACCACGGTACCCATCAGCCAAGCACCTATTCCAGCCTCGAAGGGGCAACTGTCAAGGCGTCAGGCAGAGTTTGAAGCCGTGTCGAGACAAAGCGTATAGAAGTATAAACCGCTGGCTGGCCCTTCCTCGACAGAACCAAACCCTATCGCGAAGTCAATATCACTCGTGTGCGTGATTTCGGCAATTGACCGCACAAGAAGCCCTCGTGCGGTGGAGGACGCCCAGAGCATGGTGGGCTGGCGGTCGAATTCTGGTGACCTGGTTCCCTCGACTGTCAGACGAGCCTTAGTTCGAGGCAGGTGGTCGGTGCGTCTCCCGTCGCTCTTTCTTTGGTTCTTTGGCAGATTCCACCGAATCCCAAATCCACCCACATGACTTCGCCCACCACAGCCTTGCTTACCGCCTTTTTCATCCTGACATTCATCTGTTGTCAACATGCGAGCATCGCCTTTTCCTATGCTAACACCACCAAGCGGAAGAGGTCCGTCTTCTACAGCCTTCAGTCGCTCCTTGAAGCCATTGGGACGTCGTCTGAGGACTTGCTCGGACGGATCTTCTGCATAGGGACAGTCACACGTTGATGTTCTTGACAATTTCCATATTGAGGACTTGAAGGGGGCACGTCAAACTTGTCACAGGTCGCATCTGCAACCCCGAGGACTGGCGACATATTTGCTATCTGCGACTGGGCGGCATTCATCTACCACGAACACACCAAGAATCATTAGCAACGACCTTTCGTCTCGAGATCATTGCTATATAATCCATCCACAACAGACCCTCGCCTCTGTTGGCCACATTAGTAAGTGGCCACATCAGTAAGTAAATTGGCACATCTATGAGACAGTCTTGCTACTCCGTCTTCTTCATGGTCCCACGTGTCACTCCCTTGTTTTCGTGTTAGCTAAAGTCGCGACTGATGAACCTTGCTCAGCTCGGCTGCTGACATCTTGTAGTAGTTGGGAGTATAATCCGCCCAGAAATTACCTAGAAACCGATATCAAATGCCTCAAGTTATGTCCGCGATGAGTTCGACCTTACGCGAAGGAAAGAAACGTCGAGGGCATGGAGCGCACCTCGATCCTCGTTCATCGCCCCCTACCCGTGCGCCGATAACAGCATCAGAAAGGCTGCCTCCTATCCGAAGCGTATGAGTTCTCTCCACTGTCTAAGTCCCTTCTTAACTAATGCCTGCGAGACAGCTTCTATCCGACATTCCAAACCAAAGCGAGCGCAGTCTCTCACATTTTCGAACGCCCATGAGAGAAGATGCAACAGGCCCGCGACCCGCCATTCCTGCCCGCTTATCACCGCCTCCGCCCTCCAGGAGGAGTCACATTCAATCTCTTTCCAGTGCCACAAACGGAGCCACGAAAAGCTCTCGCCCCGTTGAAGACAAGAGCTCAAGCCGCTCTTGTTACGACTCAAAGCCAATTTACCAATTACCGATTCACGCAGGTCCGCCCTCGAGTCGTAGCAGCTATTCGCCGTCGACTTTGAATCCACCACCGGCATCACCATATTCCACGACATCAACAGACACTAGATGGGAGTACTCGAGCAGCTCGAGCAGAGACTCGCACAGTCTACCTGCGCCCCCAACGCCTTATTCAAGTCTGTCCAGTAGCCGTTCCTCTTCTTACGCACCTTCAGGCAATTACCGGAAAGGAGACCCAGTCTACGGTGGGCAGTATCCTGGAGATGCTCCTGGCCGAGACGCTCGCAGTGCAGGAATGCCTGCTTATCAACAACTACACCCCTCATACCAATCCGTGCAATATGGCTACCCGCCGCCGCCTCCTCCCCCCAATGGCAATTACGCCGTCTCTCACCATTGCCAGAGCGGATACCACAATGGATCTACGCAATTCGAGTCCGACGAGTCAGGCGGGCACGCACCGCGGCGACGGCGGGGTAATTTACCCCGAGACACGACAGACATGTTGAAGCAGTGGTTTGCGGACCATCTGGCCCATCCTTATCCGACCGAAGACGAAAAGCAAATGCTCTGCAGGCAGACAGGGCTTCAGATGACTCAGGTGAGCCAATGCATTCATGACACATTGTTTGATAGGAGCGTCCCTGAAACTAACACGTTGCCCAGATCAGCAATTGGTTCATCAATGCCAGGCGGCGACGAATCCCAGAACTAATGAACCAAGCGACGGCCGAGAGACGACTTCGTGAAAACTCCGGCGAGTCGAGCGGCGGCTCGGACTAGATGGAGCCATCGTTCCTTCGTACAGACTCTCGGGAGGACCTTATTGTTGCTATTCAAAAGGAGCAAAATATTCTCCACAGTCACGGCTAACCTGATCGGAGACTAATTTTACGAAGCGGTCAAGACGCTCATTAATGTTGTATTTTATTGTCACCGGCGAACGAGGTATTACGGATTTTTCCATTTTCGATTTGGAAAAAGAGGAACAGATCTTTGGGCTGGGCCCGAGAGGCTCTAGGTCGCGTGTTTGGCATGGTGTTCCGGCTCTTTTATCACGTCTGCTCGGAAACAATTCTTGGATTTTCATGATATACACCAGTCCTCTTGGTTGGTTATGGACGATTTTAGAAATACCACGGATCACTCCCGCCTGGGAAATTTGCTGCGAGGTATACAGGACTCGATGCATTTAGCGCGGTGCTGGGTTTTCTGGCTCTGCCATTGTATATATATGCGGTGCACACGACGCTTCTCGACGCATAATCGTTCTGTGTCAAGTTTCAGATCTGTGGTTTATTGCTGATGCTGACCACCTGTCTCCCATTATCATCTCCTGCGTGTATGATGAAATCCTTCTTAGTCATCACGGTTCGTACATGACAGCTTGCTTACCCTCCATCCCTTCACTCTGTCGGTAAGCGACATCTCGCAAACATCTCCCCATCCAGCCATTACTTGACATTTCGCTTACTCGGAATTCGTCTCCTCGGAGCCCGGAGATAAGCCCAGAGTAAAAGAGGGCGAGGGGCAAAATCAAGATTCGGCGCTATGGGGCGTAGGGCGGAATATCACCTGCATTGGTCTCGCGTGCCGATAAAGCATGGGGGTTGGGGGCCGAAGTTTCCTTGGCGATCCTATGGATCTCTTGCGTGGGAAGACGAAGGCCAGATAGGTTACAGCCAGAGCGATCTCCGTAGCATTGGAGTCCCGGTATTGTAGCGATGGGTGGGGGGATGTGGGTATGGGGAAGGATGGAAGGAGGGTAGTTGTCAATTCCAGTTCATTGTCAGCTTGTTTCTACGGAGCGGCAAGGTTGAAGGTTGAAGGGAAGATCGAGGGTGTGGTTGCGGATTCACGGTCTATGGCTTCTGGTTCTGATGATGGCTGGAGGGGTTTAGGGCGAGGGTGGCTGGGGGGGTGAGTTGAGTGGATGTGTCGATGCGGGTGGAGAAGGGGGGTTTAGTGGAAGACGCGGAAGGGGAAATGTCACGCTCGAAGGATTTAGATGGATGAGGGGGGGGGGTTGTGGGGGGTTTTTGGACTGTTGGTTGGTACCTTATGTGACAACGATGAAGGTACGGCATGGGTCTGATGGTATGGGTCGTGGGGTTTAGTAGATATAGTGGGGGGAGGGAGAATGCAACAGATGTCTTTCGGGGAGGAGGGATTTTCTGATGATCGGGCGTGTCGGGAAGTGAAAGTAGCTGTGGATTTCGTGTGTTCGCTGGAGGAGATGTTCAACAAGTATATCCAGAACGCAGGGTATAATAACGCTCGTGACCAGTTCGGAGCTACGTACGTGGATCTCGTCAATTCGCAGGATGATAGACCATCTGGAGGCCTTGCTCCTCTGTGTCATGATAGAGCTGGATCGACTAATCGCCGTAGTCGTATTTGAGCCTCTTCTACGAGATTGCTCCTGTGGGGTGACGTTAGCGGTTGGTATGGGGGAATCTGTTTTCATAGGTGGGGCATGCGTACTGGGTATCCAAAAGCCGCATCACCTGCGCCAACTTCAATTTCCGGACATCGTCCGGGATTTTGTGCTCATCCATGCCATTCGTCACTGGCTGGTCGTCTGGAGAGATATCCTTTGAATGGTCGATGAGCTCCTGCTTTAATTCCTCGGCCTGAGTGCGTATTAGTGTATCGGAGACGAAAAGACTCCATACTGCCCAGGATAACGTACCTCACGACATCTATGCCACAGCTCTGAAGCCAGCTGCTCGTCATCTTCTGCTTCCGGGGGCGGGGAAGCTGTAGATGTATGCGCCTGATCGACTTCCTCCACCCAAAGCCGTTCCTTCTCGCTTAACGCTCTGCCTCCCGCATTACTGAATTTCTTCCTCAATCTATCGTAGCGGCCAGTAAGTTCTTCCTGTTTACTTCGCACATTCTCCAGCCGCTGTTCGAGACTGGGCGGGTGTTTACGCTTGATGGTTTCTAGATAGATATCCGCGTCTTCTCCGGAAAGATTTTCAGTCCGTTGGGCGACTTCGTTCGCTCTGCTGACCTGGTCGGAAAGCTCATCTCGCAGTCTTTCGCAGCGTCGGAATAAGTCTGATGCCGCTAGGCCTAACCGATGGGTTTCTTCGCTGAGAATACGATGGGCTTGTGTCATTAGATCGAGAGTTGCGGTCGACAGACGGATTTCTTCTTTTATCATCCTCTTGTGGCGACTGGGAACGTTTTTCTCGAGGAATCTTGGCAGTGAAGACTCGGCGTAGAATGAGTCTGATGGCTGGTAGATCGTTCGTACGGGCCCGATGTTCAGGAGGCTCATGTCTGGCATCTGATCTTCCTCCGCTTCGTATTTCAATTGAGGTCGGCCATATGACTGATATTGGTCATCAAAAGTCACGGCTTCTGGATGTCTGTTAATAGAGGTCAGAAGGAAGTAGCCTAGATCAGAGTCATCAAAAGTAAGACAAGCCGAGACAGCTCGTTCTGAATCGGAGGACTCCTCTTCGTCGAAATGCAAGATTCTTTCTCTCAATGTCCCTTGGCCGTTTCTTATCAGGTCAATTCGAAGCGGCGCACCGAACTTTTCACTGCTCTGCAGCTCTTTCTCTAGACTCTGGATCCAAGGATCAAACGAAAAGTAGAATACTCCGTGATTGTGGGTCGCAAAAAGTGAGTAACGCGAATTTATGTCTGGGCTGAAAGTGGGCCATTGCAAGTCTAGTTGTTCAGTTCGGCTTAAGGTATCAAGTCCTTCGAGTACAACAAGATAGGGTTCCGGAGGAGGTGAAAAAGAGTGTTTTGGCTTTTTGCGTGGAAGCCACTGGCCTTCGATTCCTTCCAGGTCAAGACATACATAGACTCTGCCATTTCTTGTCATGAGAACAATCACCGAGGCCGAAACACCAGAATCATCTACCGATTCCGCTTCCGAATCTGAATCATCGTCGTTCATGAATTCTGCAGAATCGATCTTTGATGCAACGACGTGGATATCGGACAGCTCCAAATACTCGTCTATGTCATCGGGAAATATCTGAAACGGTCCCTGTAACCGTGGAATAGGGCCTGGATGAGATGGACGATTGTAAATTTCTGGAGAAAACTCATCGTCTGGGTCAAGGAACGTTGGATCTTGGCCGTCTACATCGCGAATCCATCCGAGCTGGTCTCGACATTGCCGCTTATTCTCCAGATCAGGTGACTCTCCTTGTTCTTCGATCAAAGCATTCTTGGCCACAGCTGCTGAAGAAAGAGAGGGAATGAGAGTCGCCGACGGTTGCCATTTCGAAGGCAGAAGCGGACACAGAGCGTAAACATCCCCCCCCTTCATAGCTATCCATAGCGTCATTGCAGACCAGCCCGACTCGTGGCTTGAGCCACTGCCTCCGAAGCAAGCAGAGGCAACCTCCAAGCCAACATCATCAGAGCTAAAGCCTCTGCTTTTTCTAAAATCCTCCGGCCCAAAGCTCTCTTCCTCCGATGATCCCACCACAAGCTTCCTAAGATCTATAGCCAAGGCAGGATTGGCAGACGAAAATCGATCCTCAATATTGAACTCCCAAAGACGTATGATAGCATCAGCTGTGACTGTAACCAAGCAATTTCCTCCTGCGCCGCAAGGATGCCACAGAATATTCGTGACCTGAGATTGTGACAAAACATGGGTCGTTGGACCCACGGTGTAAGTCTTGAGTTTGATGGGCTTGTTTGGTATCTGACCAAGGTGGGATGAGTCAGGAAGTATTGCAATATGGACTGTATGTGATGTTGCTATCGCGAGAAGATTGCCATTTGGAGAGACCGAAAGTTGGCGTATTTGCTCTCCAATGGGTACTTTGAGTACCTAAATACTCAGTCGTGAGTTATAAGATTATAACCAAAAAAATCGACCTTACCCTGTAGCTTAGATCTTCAGGTCCTTCATCTTCTTGTCCTGGCTGGTTACCGCCTGGGGCAGGCTTAGGTCTCCTCGATGGCGTCCGTAGCTGCTCTTCGTATTCATCTTTAAGCGAAACTAAATCCGTCCAACGAATCTGTTTCCCAGCAGCTAGAAAAATCTCTGTCCCTCTCTGAGCAATGGTCCTGTTTGGTCCTGTATGGCTGTTGCTGTCTAGATTCCCATTGCGTTCCTGACTTGAGCCTCTCCAACCCTGTTGCGTGGAAGATGTAGACTGAGCCGTGTTAAAGAGTTGAAAACCTGGGGAAGGTCTAGATAGCCAGCCAGGGGTGTAGCTTATGATTTTGGGCATTGTGATGGGAAGCAATGCAACAGGGAGAGATAGCTCTGTCGGATTAGCAGAGCTCCCATCTGGGAGTCATGGTCAATATTTATGATGCTGACCAGCGTTAAGCTGTAGAAAGTCGCGAAATGAAGCGCGCTACGCTAGCGCCGCAGCTTTGTCTCAAACGTGTAGATGACTAGATGTAAAGTAGAGGAGCTTCAACAACGACCTGAGATAAAGCCCATACGGATATCATGCCAGCAGCCTTGCAAACCACTGTGGATAGGCTTGATAAGCCCAGTGCATACTACCTGGGCAGGGTGAGCGCATCTCAATTCCACCATTACTATTTCCTTGTCTTCAACAGCTAATGTTGTCGCGTGTACTAGAACAAGAAGCGTAAGTACGGTCGTGACCATGATGATGATGACGTTGGTCGTCAAAGGACACCAGAAGAGCCAGAGGACCCGCTAAAGGATGCTACGACACTATACGTTGGCAACCTGTACGTCAAAGAGCGTTGCGCAGGTCCACAAGGTCAGCCTAGCTGACGCCCTGCAGGTCTTTCTATACTACAGAGGAACAGATACATGAGCTCTTTGCTAAGTATGCGTGCTCGCGCTTCCTGTTGGCAACTACGCTGACATGCTGCAAGGTGTGGAGAGATCAAACGACTTGTGATGGGCCTTGACCGATTTCATAAAACACCCTGCGGGTTCTGCTTTGTCGAATACTATAGCCATCAAGATGCATTGGACTGCATGAAATACATCGGTGGCACGAAACTGGATGAGCGCATCATACGGACGGACTTGGATCCAGGATTCCAAGAGGGAAGGCAATATGGGTATGCTCAATGTCTTGAGTTCTTCCGCGAAAGGCGCAATGGGATTTCAGGCTGACGCTTTCGCTGTAGACGTGGCAAATCTGGTGGCCAAGTCCGAGACGAGTACAGGGATGAATATGATCCTGGCCGAGGTGGGTATGGTCGCGCTATTGCCGAAGAGCGTCAGAAAGAGGAAGACGAATATGGCAAGGGAAGGTAAATGGGGACGTTTGCAAGCTGTCTCAGGTCCAAGAAGTCGCCTTGGAATTCAAGAGATATAAAAGCGACATAGACAAACACCCCATCATTCTATCATCCCTCCCACTGGCCTCGTCACACCTGGATTTTGCCTCTCGGAGGGCCATCTCTTCTGGCATCTCACTTTGGCATAACTCTTTGCAAAGCTTCACTCCAGCGCTGTATGCTCGTCAAGGTTCTGGGTCAGCCATTGATCTTCCCAGAGCCTCTCTAATCTGTTGAAGCCACCACACATGGATCCTTGCATCTTCTGTCAACTCTGGATGGAAACTTGTACCGAAAACGTTGCCCTGCTTGACGGCGACTATATCCCCAACCTCATCATCCAGGCCCATTGAAGAAATATTTTCCCTCAACGTCTGACTCCGGCCTGGCAGGGTCGCCATAATCTCCACAGGCTGTAGGACCTGTTTCAGAGCCTTTTCCCCTTCTACGGTCCGAGCAGGCGCAATGACCGTCTCGTCAATGGCTGCCTCGCCCGATTGCTCTCCTTCTACCACTGGCAAGAGCTTCTCTACGACTGGTGCTCGAATAAATATTCCATTGAAGGGCTTGTTCGCGCTCTCGCCGTTTCCTGGACCCAGGAATGGTAGCGCCAGCTCCGCTTCGAAACTCTCCGTCTGTCGCCCAAAGTAATTTCGATTTACCCTGACATCCAGACCGCCAATGAGATCTTGTCCTCCCTTTTTTGTTCGGTTCGCCGACTCGGCCAGGAGGATCAAGCCTGCGCAGGTCCCCCATGTAGGTTTTCGACTCACTCTGGAAAGAGGCGGCCATTAGCGGTCACATGAAATCATCATCGAGGTCTTGACGGCATACTTGACAAAATCCCGCAAAGGCTCCAGCAAATTTGAGCGAGCTGCCACCAAGGAAACAGTGGTACTTTCGCCGCCAGGAATAATTAGGGCGTCACACTGTGCAAGCTCTTGAGATGTCCTGACTTCAACGAACTGCCATCCTTGTTCCTGACTAAGAACGATTTCTTCCACAGCTCTATGCAGAAGCTTGAAGTGCTCATAGAAAGCGCCTTGAAGGGCGAGAACGCCGACAGTAATGGCCGTTGTCATTGATGGGTATCTCAAGGTTGGAGTTCGAGTCACATCAAAAAAATCCCCCGAACGTCACCTTGCGCCGGCAATTGAGACGGCCCGCCCGTTGCTCGACATCCCGGGGCACTTCCCGAAAGACATGCACATCTCCATCTTTTGCTCTATCCATAGAGTATCTCTTTATCATGTATTGGTATACGCTGTCTCCCTCAAGCCTGGCATTCCCACACCTACCGCCGTGATGGCTCAATTCCAGAAAGGATTGAAAAACATCCTGCAAAAACACCCCAATGACGTCGTCTTCCTCTCGGCCCTCCGCACGCCCTTCACTCGCTCCTACAAAGGCGGTCTCTGCAACGCCTACCCAGAGCAAATGCTGGCCGCCGTCCTCCGCACAACCCTGACCCAAAATCCCAACCTCCCCCCATCAGCCGTCCAAGATGTCGCAGTCGGCACAGTCCTCTCCGAACTCGGCGGCTCAAAAGCAGGCCGCATGGCCCTCAACCACGTCGGCTTCCCCTCCACCACCTCCCTCTACACAGTCAACCGTGCCTGCGCCTCCAGCCTGCAAGCGATCACCACAATCGCAGACAGCATTGCCGTCGGCAGGATCGACGTCGGCATAGCCGCAGGCATGGAAAGCATGACGCGCAACTACGGCAGCAAAGCAATACCCACACAGCTCTGGCCCGAATTGAAAGACAGCCCCGTCAAAGACGCCCGCGATTGCATAATGCCAATGGGCCTGACCAGCGAAAACGTAGCCGAGCGCTACAACATCTCTCGAGCAGACCAAGACGCCTTCGCCACATCCTCCCACCTCAAAGCCTCCGCCGCCCAAACCGCCGGCCTCTTCGACAAAGAAATCATCCCTGTCACCATCACCAACCCCCCCTCGGAAGGTGGCGACACCTCTGGCACTTCAACCCCCCAACCAGCCTCAACCGTCACAATAACCGCCGACGACGGAATCCGCCACAACGCCTCCCCAACCTCCATGTCCACCTTAAAACCCGCCTTCAAAAAGCCCGGCACCACAACAGCAGCCAACTCCTCCCAACTCTCCGACGGCGCCACGGCCCTGGTCCTCGCCCGCCGCTCCACCGCCACATCCCTCTCCCTCACCCCCTCCATCCTCGGAAAATACATCACAACCACCACAACCGGCGTCCCCCCCTCCACAATGGGCATCGGACCCGCGCACGCCATCCCCGCCCTCCTCTCCTCGCTCTCCGTCCGAAAAGAAGACATCAGTATCTGGGAGATCAACGAGGCGTTTGCGAGCCAGGCGCTGGCTTGTATTAGGGAGCTGGGGTTGGAGGGGGAGTTGGAGGGGGGGAGGGTGAATCCGAGGGGGGGGGCGATTGCGTTGGGGCATCCGTTGGGGGCGACGGGGGGGAGGTTGGTGGGGGGGGTGTTGGGGGAGTTGGGGGTCGGGGAGGTGGGGGTTGTGAGTTTGTGTGTGGGGACGGGGATGGGGATGGCGGGGATGGTGGTTAGGGAGTGAGGGGTTGGGGGTTGGGAGGATGGGAGTAGGGACTGATGGTCGAGGATGTGCTGACATGTTGAGAATCTTGAGGTATAGGTAGAGAAGCTGTACATAGTCCAGGGGTAAATTTTATCGATTGAGACGTCGGCACATTTATGTTGCATGCAGCAGACGGTCGAAACCAATGCCGGAATCACGATGATGCAGAAGACCTGTACGGTATGGTGAGGATAAATCATTCACATTCCTATCTCAAAATTCTAGACTAACAATCTGGGTATAATCCGAAAGCAGTACCGCGCCACACGGCCATCCGACTCCTGGCAGAAACGCCTCACGCTATGCTCGGATAGTCAACACGTAGCCTTGACCGCCCCCTCTCTCACATGCACCGGTCCCCCCATCGCTTTCCCATCCTTGGGACTCTTCTCCATGCTATTCCGCTTACTCGCTTGCGCGCATTCCCATTTTTCCGCAACGTTATTGAGGCTCAGGGTTCCCGGCACGGACGTTTTGCGAGACGATGGCGGTGGTGAAGTGGCCATTTCCGGGCTTTCTGGCGGGCTGCTGCTACCGATGCTCTGCTCTCCCTCAGACTCACTGCCTGATCCGTAGTCAGAGCCAACGGTTGATCTCCGGCATCCACCCCTCAGACCTACTGGCTTAGGCTTGTTTTCCTCGAGAATCTGTTGTCGGAAGGATTGAAAGGAATCTTTTTCGCCTACCGGAAGAGCGACCTTTGCACAGAGAGTTTCCTCCATGTCATGTAATTGGGCCTCCATTGGCGCGAGGACTCCATACTGCTGTGATTCGGAGTACGACGAGACGTGTCCGCAGAGGCCTCCACTCTCGTTGTCGATAATCCAAGCACCAGAGTCGCCGCCCACCCCAAAGTTGCCTTCGAACTTCCATACTGGAGATGCAAAACGCCGACCTGGCATACGTGTCAACTCCATCTTCGCCCTAATCTTTCCAGTCTCCAGCCCACTTGTGGACCCAAACGCGTGTACTTTGAGATTGCCAAGCGCATCAGCCTTGAGTAGCTGACAAGGGAAAAATTCTTGGGCAGCCTTTTCACAGTGTTTTGTGCCACCCTTGACTGCATTCATAGTAGGTCGTCGATCATCGTGGATCTTGAATAGAGCCCAATCAATCTCATGAGAGACGTCTTCATATTTCAAACGGCGAAGTCCCGACGAGGCGTGAATAGAGCCGAAACCATGAATAACAAGATGATCATCGCTCATCTCGTCTTCACTTGGGAAATAATTCGGATCAACATCATCGAGTGCAGGCTGGGTCACGATGATGGGCTCTCCTTGTCCAGGCTTGGTTCCTAGCAAGTCACGCTTTTGAGAGTTCTTTTCCCCTTCAGCCTCCAATGTCCAAATCTCTCGTGCGTCGAAGCCATCCGGTAGATTCTCGAACTCTCTTATCGGGTCTGGCATGTCGCCAGGCATATCGTCAAAGGAGACCATCATGTTTGACATCTCTTGGAGTATTGGCTCCGTGTCAAATGGCTCGTCCCCAGAGTCTGAGTCTTCCAGCATGTGGTGTACACTCATGCCATGAGGCTCGCCATCCACGAGGACAACACCTCCAAAAGTTACAGCTTCTGAATGCTGTTCATCAACGAAACATCCAATTGATGCGCCACAACTTGGCTTTTGCTGATAGCGAGATGGGTACTGCCCCGGCTTATCCTCACCAATTGGAGCCTTCTTAGACTTCTTTCCTTTCTTTTTCTTTGCTTTCGATCGTCTGAGTTGTCCGTGCGTAACGTATATGTCAAATATTTGCTTCTCTTGATTCACATAATTGAGAATCTTCCAAGCCATAGCCAAGCTTTTGCAGACCATCAAGATAGTCGGTCTAGCTGTTTCACGACTTGACCCTGTCATGCATACAGACAACTCGTACGACTCACTTATGTCGATAGCTTTGTCTGCCATCCAGTCTATCTTTGGCGCCATGACGGTATGGAAGTACTCCTCTGATTCTTCATCCACACCATAGGTCCAGACTGGTAGGTCGATTCCACCCGGGTGCTTTGGAGAAAACCCTTTTCGCGTCTTCCATTCCGTGCATTCTGATGGATGTTGTTGCAGGGCTTCTTTGGTCCCTTTGTTTGGAGGCGCATTAGTGATAGGGGGACTATTGGCCTCTAGCTCAGCCTCTGGCATTCGATGATGTGCCTTAGAGGCTGAGGCTGCAGGTACGACCCTTGGTTCATCCGAGGCATCCATCACGCAACATCTTTCTAATGGCTTGAGGACACTCCAATAGTAGTCATTTTGACCCATGGATTGATTTTCACGTGGAACTGGCCGAACGGAGGCACGAGTAGCGTGATCCTCGTCCACAGCGCGCAAACAATACTCAACTGCACTCATGTAGGCAGTCCCGCATTTGGCAGCCAGCTTCTTGGCGTAAATAGCTTGCAGCCTGGCTTTAAAATCCAGACGCGTATACTTTGTCTTCCAGAGTTTGTTCAACGGCATCCACATTCCGATCTCTAATAGTACGAGTCCAAGGCTATAGACGTCGTGTGCTGAGCGGTATGAAGATCGTTGACCTCGCTCGATCCCTGGGGGTCGGTAGATATTTGAAATCAGTGTCTCTGGTTCAGGAGCGGGAGTGTCCGCGGCACACTGATCCCACGACACCAGGAACGGCTTTCGGATGACACCCTCTTTCCACGGCTTGCTTTCTGTACCTCGGCCACTATTGTCATTGACGAAGACAATGTTGTTGCTATTGATGTTCCTATGCGTCAGTCCTTTGGCATGGACGTGGAGAAGATTCGAGACAAGATTTAATGCCAACCGGAAACGGTCTTCCAGGCACGGTACGTTGGAGCTGTCTGTGTCGCCACTATGCTGCAGATACGACAGCAGACTTTGTGGCGGACTAGCTGTTCCAAGCAAGGATGTAAGCTCTGATAGGGATGGCTGAGGGATCTCATAGACGAAAGCATATCGAGACTTCAGAGGATCAGCAAACCAGCCCAGGATCTTCAATGAGCCTGTATATTCCATCTTAGCGCCTCGAGAACGTCCTTGCAAAGAAAGAACTAGGTCTTCAAAGCGCTGCAGGGATTGTAAAGATCCATTTTTAGGAACGGCGCCTTCTTCAGAGTAGTAGTCAATAAGTACTGGTGTATCGTACGATTTACCAAGTGATGCGGAAGTCTTTGCAACAGTACGTGGAGTCCTAAGGAAGGCAAATACCCTGTTGCCGGGGTCCGAGGCAGTCGAATTGTAAGATGGCGGAGCAGCCTCTGGTGGTTCGTATCTTGCGGGATAGATCACATGGTTTGGATCAATTCGGCTCGAGGCAATGAGACTTGATTGATTGTATAAGAAATGGCCGTCGATGGGTGTTGAACTTTTTGTGGGTGACAATGGGGCGTCTGGTATTGTCTTTTCCGAACTAGCAACTCGTGAAGGGTGTCTCTCGCCATGAATGCGAGAACCTTGGGATATGATTTGTTGAGATTTCGACAAATCACATAATGTGTCGATTGAAGTTGTGATGTCTCTCACTATGTCTTCCAAACGAGCTAGGTTTGCAGATGTCCATTGGGGCATCGAACTCAAGAGAATTCCAGCCTTGTCCACTGGGTA
>JAABUI010000961.1_pt1 | contig 18225 bp, 17 predicted proteins | sample 5559111 | NCBI WGS metagenome assembly JAABUI01 (sample SAMN10711870, study PRJNA513365) | rock metagenome | isolation source: Antarctica rocks | place: Antarctica: Victoria Land, Buttleship Promontory
CCAACAGCGCGCCCTGCGGCGTGAGGGTCGAGCCGCGGGCGCCGCGCACCAGCAGCGGGAAGCCGACGAGCCGCTCGACGGCCTGCACCCGGGCGCTCACCGCCGGCTGGCTCAGCCCGTGCGCGGCTGCTGCCCGGCCCAGGCTGCCCGTGGCAGCGACCTCCAGCAGCAGGGCAAGGGAGTCCAGGTCGGGAACGCGCTCCAGAGCCATCACCCGAACCTATGTCCGCCCATTAGGGTCGTCGATGCATGCAGGCAGACGAGGGCTCTACCGGTGGGGGCCGCCCCCAGCCACGCTGGGTGCACATCGAGGAGGCCCGCATGACTGCACCGGCGCACGACGCTGTACGCACCCCCAGCCGCTGCCGTCCGAGCTGCACCCGCCCGGACGGGCTCGGTGCGCTGCCCGGGCTGGCGTTCGTCGCCGTCGGAACAGTGGTGTCCTTCGGGCTCGCGCACCTGGTGCCGGAGCTGAACCCCTCGACTGTCGCTGTCGTGTTGGGCGCTCTTGCGGTGAACCTGCGCCTGCACCCGCCAGTCCTGCGCGCCGGGACGCACCTGGCCTCGCACCGGCTGCTGCGCATCGCCGTCGTCCTGCTCGGCCTGCAGCTTGGACAGCAGCAGCTTCTGCACCTGGGGCTCGCCGGCCTCGCCGTCGTCCTGGTGACCGTGACCGTGACCTTCACCGGCACCCGCCTGCTGGGCCGGCTCCTCGGCGTCTCCCCGGCCCGCTCCCTGCTCATCGCTACGGGCTTCTCCATCTGTGGCGCGTCCGCCGTCGCCGCGATGGAGGAGGTCGCCGCCGGGGACGACGACGACACCGGCGTGGCCGTCGCGCTCGTCACCCTGTGCGGGAGCCTGGCGATCCTGCTGCTCCCGGCGATGCGCGGACCGCTCGGCCTGGGGCCGGTCGCCTTTGGCAGCTGGGTCGGCGCGAGTGTGCACGACGTCGGCCAGACGGTGGCGACCGCCAGCCGCGTACCCGGCGCCCTGACCTCCGCGGTCGTCGTGAAACTCAGCCGCGTCGTCCTGCTCGCCCCGCTGGTCGCCGGCGTCGCGCTCGCCCGCAGCCGCAGGACTCCGGAGAAGGCGGCCGTCAGCGGCCGCCGCCCACCGCTGGTCCCCCTGTTCGTCGTCGGCTTCCTCGGCGCCATCGCCGTGACCTCCACCGGACTGCTCAGCGACTCGGTCCTCGCCGGGGCCAAGACCTCGCAAGGGGTGCTGCTCGCGGCCGCGCTCGTCGGGCTGGGTACCGGAATTCACCTGCCGACCCTGCGGCGTACGGGCGGCCGCGCGCTGCTGCTCGGCCTGGCCTCCTGGGTGCTCGTGGGCACAGTCTCCTACGCCGGGGTGCTGATGCTCGGCCGCTGACAGGGCGAACAGCGGCGGCGACCCCGACCACGTGCACGCAGACCTGGCGCCAGGCCTTCGCAACCTTCGCAAACTGCTGATTGGTTAGGCGAACTCGACCCCCTGAACCCGGAATCGCGACTGCCGAGATGCTTGCCCCGGACGGCGCCGAGCGCGATGCGCGCCGGGTGCCCTCCGAGCCGCTCAGCGGACGTCACCATGCCCCAGGGCAGGTGCGGCTTGCCCAGACTGGACGATTCCGGGCAGCTGAGTCAGCCGGCAGTCTGCGAGCCAAGAGTCTTGCCCGCCGCGGACAGCCCCCGCCAGGACGACCTCGAGCCGCTGACCGGCCCCCGCCCAGCCTGGGGCGGAGGTTCCCGTCCGCAGTTCTGTTCCCGTCGCCTTGCCCGTGGTGCCGGAGGGGCCTGGGTGGTGCGCGCTCAGACGAGCAGCACTGCGCGGGCGCGCACCCGGCCCTCCTTGAGCCGGCGCAACACGTCGTGCGCCTGGTCGAGGTCGAAGGTCTCGGTCACCGTCCGCAACTTGCCCTCGGACGCCAGGCGCAGGACCTCCTGCATCTCGAAGCGCGAGCCGAGCAGGGAGCCCACCACGGTCTTCTCGTCGGCGAAGGGGAGTGCCCCCAGCGAGGCGTTGACACCGACGATGACGGTTCCGCCGGGCTTGGTGGCCGTGAGCGCTTGGCGCACCGAGGCGTCCGACGGTGCGAAGACGATCGTGGCATCGACGCCGCCCTGCTTGGCGAGGAGCTCACCGGGGTCGCCGCGCGTGGCGTCGACGACGCGGGTCGCCCCGACTTCCAGCGCGAGCTCGCGGTGCTGCTCGCTGCGGGTGACGGCCACGACCTCACCGCCGTGCAGCGCCGCCATCTGGAGTACCACGTGCCCGACACCACCGATGCCGAAGACCGCCACCGACCGCGTAGGGCTGAGCTGGGCCTTGGACACCGAACCGTAGGCAGTGATCCCAGGGCAGAACAGCGGAGCCGCTTCGGCATCACCCAGGTTCTTCGGTACGACGTATGTGTGGTCCGCGGTTGCCAGGACGTACTCGGCGTAGCCACCGTGCACCGTCTCGCCGGTGATTTGCTTGCTCTGGCACAGCTGCTCGCGCCCTGTCATGCAGAACTCGCAACGCATACACGTCGACCACAGCGGCATGACGCCCACCCGGTCGCCGATGACGAAGGCCGTGACGCCGCTGCCGACGGCCGAGACCGTCCCCACCAGCTCGTGTCCCGGGATGATGGGTGTGAAGGCGGGGTTGCCCGGCAACCAGTCGCCTTCGACCATGTGCAGGTTGGACCGGCAGACCCCGCAGGCGGAGACCTTGACGAGCAGCTGCCCGAGGCCTGGTTCGGGCAGGTCGACGTCGGTGATGCGCAACGGCTGGCCCTCGACGGGGCCAGGGTTCTCGAGCAGGACGGCCTTCACGGTGAGTTCCTCCATAGGACGTTGCCGGGGCGGTTGCCCTGGGCAGGTGCGCGAGCCGCTGGAGCGGCTGAGCCGGTCAGCTGGTCACCGGCTGACCGTAGGTCGTGAGCTTGTGCGAGAGGCGTCGGAGCTCGTCGGCAGGGAGCAGCTCGGGCTCACCAACAGCTCTCGCCAGCAGCCATAGCCGGCACGCGAACTCCAGCTGCAGCGTGCGTTCGTAGGCCTGAGCGAGATCTGCGCCGGTCGTGACCGTGCCGTGATTGCGCAGCAGGCAGCCGTGGCGCCCGGCAAGTGCGGTCCCCATGGCCAACGCCAGTTCGGGCGTGCCGTACGTCGCGTACGGCGCCACCCGTACGGACTCGCCGAGCGCGCCCAGCATGTAGTGAACGCGGGGCACCTCGTCGATCAGCAGCCCGACAGCCGTCGCGTGCACCGCGTGGGTGTGCACGACGGCGGCCCGCAGGGGATCCGCCTCGTACGCCGCGAGGTGCATCGGCAGCTCGCTGGAGGCCGCGAGCGCACCGTCGACGGGCCTCCCATGCAGGTCCACGACGGCGACATCGGCCGGTCCTAGCTGGTCGTAGTCGACAGCTGTGGGTGTCACCGCGATCAGGCTCCCCACGCGGACAGACAGGTTGCCCGACCGGCCCACAACCAGCCCGTCTGCCACGGTGCGGCGGGCCCAGCGAGACACCTGCGATCGAGCGTCCTCAAGCATGGACGGCCTGCTGCAGAAGCTCATCGACTCGGGCAGTTGTGGGCATCGCGGTCTGAGCACCCGGGGCGAGCGTGGCCAGCGCTCCGGCAGCACAGCCGCGCCGTACCGCGGCCCGGAGGTCGTGGCCCGCTGCCAAGGCCACGGCGAGCGCGGCGGTGAAGGTGTCGCCGGCACCAACGGCGTCGACAGGGTCCACGACGAAGGACGGGCAGCCGCCCGAAGCCCCCCGGTCGACCCAGCGAGCCCCGAGCGCGCCCAGGGTCACCACGAACCGGTCGGGCGGCTCGGCACTGGCTGCGGCGAGCGCCGAAGCTTCCGCCTCATTGACGACGACCACGTCGCACGCGCCGACCAGTCGCAGGATGTCGGGTGCCACCTGCGCCGCCAGAGGGGCAGCGTTCAGGACGACGAGACGACCGGCCCGACCTGCCAGGTGCGCTGCCGCGAGCGAGGCTGCGACCGGGACCTCCAGCTGCAGCAGCAGGACATCGGCGGCCGTGACGACCTCGGCGTGCGCCGCCGCATCGGCCGCACTCAGCGCAGCGTTGGCACCGGGAGCGACCGTGATCGTATTCTCGCCGCTTGCTTCGACGACAATCAGCGCTGTACCGCTGGACCGGCCCGCAGCGATGATGAGGGCTTCGACGCCGACATCCTCGCGACGGAGCTGGCGCCCCAACTCCTTTCCAGCGTCGTCCTCGCCCACGGCTGCGATGAGGTCGACGTGCGCGCCCAGCCGCCGCGCAGCCACTGCTTGGTTCGCACCCTTGCCACCGGGTGAGCTGCGCACGTCGCCACCGAGCACGGTCTCGCCGGGACGCGGCAGGCGGGGGACGTCGACGACCAGATCGGTGTTGACGCTCCCGAACACCGCGACATGGACAGGCGCGACGTCCGGGTCCGCCGGGTTCACGGGCCCGGCCAGCTCTGGACCAGGGCCTCCAGCAGCCGCACGTAAGCGGTGGCCCCGGGATCCGGCTGGCCCGCGCTACGAGCCCCGATCCAGGCGGCACGTCCGCGCTGGCTCAACAACGATGTCGTGTCTTGCACACCCTGCTCGGCCGCCGAGACCATCCGCGCCAGGGTCGTCAGGTCGTCGCCGCCCTGCTCTAGCGCATCGAGGCTGGGCAGCAGGGCATCGAGGACCGTCTTATCGCCGAGCCGGGCTTGGCCGCGGCTCATGACACGTTCAGCGACGGCCCGGCCCACGACGATCGCATCCTCGCGGTCCAGCTCCTCGGCCTGCCCGACGGCCTTGGCTGCGGCGAGCAGGCCCGCACCGACCAGTGCTGCCATGGTGGAGGGGTTGGCAGAGGCGAACGCCGACCCGGCAGTCCTGAGGACCGCTGCAGGCGTCGCGTCCACCAGCGCCGAGACTGCTGCAACGACCGCCTCGCTGCCCTTGTTGACCGTGATGCCCAGGTCGCCGTCCCCCAGCGCGGCGTCCAGATCCCGCAGCTCCGCGTGAGCTGCGGCGAGCCTGGGCATGGCGGCCTGGAGCAGCGCCACCAGCTGACCGCCGTTCACTGGCGGAAGAACGGCGACGAGGCGGGCTGGTCGAGCAGCATCGCCAGGTCGTCGTCCAGCCGCATGAGGGTGATCGAGGCCCCCGCCATCTCCAGGCTGGTGGCGTACTCCCCGACGTAGGGGCGGTGCACCATCACGCCAAGCCCGTCCAGGATAAGGCGCACCTTCCGGTAGAGGACGTACAGCTCCTCTAGGGGGGTGGCCCCCATGCCGTTCACGAGCACCGCGACGCGATCGCCACGCGTCAGACCGAGATCCGCGACGACAGCGCCCACGAGCTGCTCGGCGATCGCGTCCGCCGACTCGAGGACGCCGCGACGGGTCCCCGCCTCCCCGTGAATGCCGATGCCCACCTCCATCTCCCCGTCGGCGAGCTCGAAGGTGGGCTTGCCCGCGGCGGGAAGAATGGTCGGCGACAGGCCGACGCCCATGCTCCGCGTCGCACCGACGGCGGCCTGCGCCGCACGGCTCACCTCGGCGAGGGACCGGCCCTGCTCGGCCGCCGCTCCGGCGCACTTGAAGGCCAACACCATCCCCGCGACGCCACGCCGGGTGTCGCGCCTGTCGGCAGGTGCGGACGCGACGTCGTCGCTGACCAGAACGGTCGCGGTCTCGATGTCCTCGGCCTCGGCGAGGTCGGCAGCGAGGTCGAAGTTGAAGACGTCGCCGCCGTAGTTCCCGTAGAGGTAGAGCACACCGGCACCGCCGTCACTGGCCCTGGTGGCTGTCAGCACCTGCTCGGCCGACGGTGAGGAGAAGACGTTGCCGACCGCCACACCGCTGCACAGCCCTCGGCCGACATAGCCCAGGAACACTGGCAGGTGTCCAGAGCCACCACCGGTGACAATGCCTACCTGACCGGCGACGGGAGCATCCGCCCGTACCAGCGCCCTGCGGTCCGCGCTCGCGGGCCGCAGCTCGTCCGGGTGCGCGAGCAGGAGCCCCTCCAACATCTCGTCGACGAAGTCGTCCGGGTCATTGATGATCTTCTTCACGGGGACTCCTCCTGGGCGGCCATGGCCCAGAGATCGGCGAAGGCGGGGACGTCCGGGGTCGTGCAGAGGCGCCGGGCGGCCGCCACGACGGCAGTTTGGGCGGTCAGTCGCACGCCGTCGGGCAGCGTGTCGATGTCGGCGACGTGGGCCAGGCCCACGAGGCGACGCAACAATTCGGTCGAGGCGTAGCGCGCGGTGTCTCGGCGCAAGCTCTCGAGGAAGTGGTCCAGCCAGGGCTCGGTGGACGGCCACAGAAACCCGGCCTCGTCGATGAGTGCCGACCAGAAGTCCTGTGCGTCGGCGTCGAGCATCGCGGCCAGCTCGAGCTCGCCCCGAGCCGACGCCGCGATCCGGGCCAACGCGAGGTTCGCCACGACGTTACCCGTGTCGTACGCCATAGGTCCAAAGGTCGCGAACTCGACGTCGATCACTCGGGCGTCGCCGTCACGGACCATGACGCTGCCGGTGTGGAGGTCGCCGTGCAGCAGCGACTCGGTACGCGTACGGAATTCCCAGCGCAGCTGCGCGGCGGCTGACCTGAGGCCCTTGTCGGCACGGAGTTCCGCGGCCAGGCTCTCCCCAGCCTGGTCGATGCGGTTGGTGTCGGCGTCGACGTAGGGAGCTGTGAAGACCAGGTCCTCGGTGATGGCTGACAGCTCGGGGTTCTCGAACCGGCCGAGGAGGGGGCGGCGCTGCTCGTCGGGCATCAGCAGGCGACTCGTACCGAGCAGGACACGCGCGCAGTAGCGCCCAAGGGAGGCCGCCACCTGGCTGACGTGCCTGCCCGACACCAGGGCTGTCCGCCACACCACGTGCTCACGGAGGTCCTCCATGACGATCGCGGCAGCCATGGGTTCGAGGTGCAGCACCCGCGGACCGCAGGAGGGGGCCAGCTCGGCGTGGATGGCCATCGCCTCGGCCTCGATGCGGGCCCGGTCCAAGGTCAGCGGCCAGCCCTCACCGACGACCCGGAGGTAGGGAAGGGCCTGCTTGACGATGACCGAACTGGTGCCTGCCTGTACCCGGAACACCAGGTTCAGGTTGCCGTCACCGATCTCCTGCGCCTCCGCGTCCTCCTGGCCGAGGTACGGGGCGGCGAAGACCGCGACGCTGTCGAGGTCCATCGCCCGGTAACCGGACGAGACGTCGCCACAGGCGCTCAACGGGACTTCTGCAGGCGCCGGGAGTTCAGCGCGTCCAGGAGCACGGCGACGAAGATGACTGCCCCCTGGACGAACTGCTGCCAGAAGGGGTTGACGTTGAGCAGCGTCAAGCCGTTGACGATGACTCCGATGAGCACCACGCCCAGGAAGGTCCCCACGAGACTGCCCCGCCCCCCGAACAGCGAGGTACCACCGATGACCACGGCGGCGATGACCTGCAGCTCGAGCCCCGTGGCGCCGGACGCCAGTGCGGAGTTCAGCCGGCCGGTGAGCACAACGGCCGCCAGCCCCGCACATAGCCCTGCGAGAGCGTAGACCGCGAACTCCACCCGACGTACCGGGATGCCGGCCAGCCGGGCCGCCTCGCGGTTGCCGCCCAATGCGTAGACCTGGTGACCGAAGGAGGTGCGCGTCAGCAGCAGGTAGCCGACGACGAAGACGATGACAGTCACCACGACTGGAGCCTGCACACCGGCGATTGCCCCGTTGCCCAGAAAGGTGAACGAGCGGGGGAACCCGAAGATCGTCTGCCCCTGCGACACCTGCTGGGTGAGCCCGCGGGCCATCGCCAGTGCTGCCAGTGTCGCGATGAACGGGGTGAGGCGTAGGACCGTCGCCGACGCCCCGTTGAACGCCCCGACGAGGACACCGATCAGCAGCGCGACGACAACGCCGCCCAGCCCTCCCGGTACGAGCTCATGCTTCATGCTGTACGCCGCCACCATGCCGCTCAGCGCGACGTTCGAGCCGACCGACAGGTCGATACCGCTGGTGATGATCACGAAGGTGGCACCGACCGCCGCGACCCCGACGACCGAGGTTTGAACGATGATGTTCGTCAGGTTCGAGGTCGTCAGGAACGTGCTCGTGGTGACCGTGAGGAACAGGCAGATCAGCACCAGCGCGATGAGCAGCGGGCCGATGCCCGTGATGCTGCCGAGGCGCTGACGCACGGCCTGCCCACGGCCGCTGGGAGCCGGAGCCTGCGACGCGGAGCCGGTGCCAGCCGACCCCGCAGGCGCGCCCGCTACCTGCCCGTCCGTCACGACCGTGGCCCGTCCACCGCGCTGTTCAGTCATGGTGCCTCCCCGTCCTCATCCAGCCGTCGCCCAACGAACGACTGTCTCCTGGTCTGCGTCGGCCCGGTCCAGCTCCGCGACGACCCGGCCCTGGCGCATCACCAGAACGCGGTCGGACATGCCGAGCACCTCCGGCAACTCGGAACTGACGAGGATGACCCCCGTACCCTGATCAGCCAGTTGCAGGGCGTGGCTGTAGATCTCCGCCTTGGCCCCCACGTCGATGCCTCGAGTGGGTTCGTCGAGCAGGACGACCCGTGGGGACACCTGGGTGACTCGGGCGAGGATCACCTTCTGCTGGTTGCCGCCTGACAGGGTGCCCGCCTCTTGGCGCACGCTGGTCGCTCGGATGCCGAACCGCGCCACTCCCGCCCGGGCCATGGTGCGCTGCCGCGTGCGGTTGACCCAGCCAAAGCGCGAGAGCTGGGCGTAGGAGGACATCGAAATGTTCTCCTCGATACTGGTACCGAGGACGAGACCCTCCAGCTTGCGGTCCTCGGAGGCGTAGGCCAGGCCGTGGCGCAGCGCCACCCGTGGATCGGAAACCTGCACGGGCCGGCCCTCGAGCAGCACCTCGCCTGATACAGGGGGTGCAGCGCCCGACAAGGCCCTGAGCAGGTCGGTGCGGCCGGCTCCGACGATCCCGGCGACGCCGAGGATCTCGCCGGCGCGTAGGGACAGGCTCACGCCGCGCAGCCTCGGCGGACGCACGAGATCGCGTGCCTCCAAGACGACCTCACCGAGCTTCCGGGGGCGCCACGGGTACATCTCGTCGAGGTCCCGGGCGACCATCGCGCGCACCAGCGAGGCCTGGTCCCACGAGTCGCGGGCGCGCGTCTCCACCACCGCGCCGTCCCGCAGCACCGTGATGCTGTCGGCGATGGTGAAGACCTCGTCCAGGTGGTGGGAGATGTAGATGATGCCGAGCCCTTGGTCCCGCAGTGCCCGCACGACCTCGAACAGGTTGTCGATATCGTGTCGCTGGAGTGCCGCGCTCGGCTCGTCCATCACGAGCACACGAGTCTCCCGGGCCAGCGCCTTGGCGATCTCGACGAGCTGACGCACATTAAGCCCGAGGGTAGCTACCTTCGTGTCGGGGTCCAGGTCTGGCAGGCCCACCCGCGCAAGCAGCACATGGGTACGGCGCCGGGCCTCCCCTCGATCAAGTAGCCCTGCGCGTCGCGGCATGTGCCCGATGAACACGTTCTCCGCCACCGACATCTCCGGCACCAGGCTCAACTCCTGGTAGATAACGGCGACACCTGCCCCTAGGGCCGCCGCCGGTCCCGGAGGCAACAGCCGCCCGTCCACCCGGACCTCACCGGAGTCCGCCTGGTGCGCACCCGAGAGCACCTTCATCAGCGTGGACTTGCCCGCCCCGTTCTCACCGACCACGGCCCGCACGTGCCCTGAGGGCAGGTCCAGGTCGACGGCGCGCAGCGCTCGTACACCCGGGAAGGACTTGGTGATCCCGTTCATCTCGAGCAGCGCTGCGGTCACTGGTCCTCCTGGTGGGCGGGTGGGCTGTCCGGGTGCTGCGGTCAGGGCGCCGCGGTCCGGGTCGGTGCTACTTGACCTCCGACGACCACAGCCCGTACTGCTTCACCTCAGGGGAGCCGATGTTCTTCTGGTTGATCAAGATGGTCGGCCAGTAGTCGTGGGCCGGGACGGCCTTCCCGTCGACCATGAGGTCCTTCACGAACCCGAGCGAGCGCTCGGCCATCTTGATCGGGTTCTGGCTGATGGTCGCGTCCTGCTTGCCGGCGCGGATGGCGTCCAGCGCCTGGGCCGTCCCGTCGAGTCCGATGATGATGATGTGCCCCTTGTCGCCCAGCGGCTTGTAGCGCTTGGAGCCGTCGATGGCGCGCAGCGCGCCCACCGTGTTGTCGTCGTTCGCGCCGAACAGGGCGTCGATCTGCGGCTGGGCCTGCAGGATGTTCGTCATCGCGTTGAGCGACTTCTCCTGGTCGAAGCCGCCCTCTTGGTTGGCGACCACCTTGAGTCCGGGCAGGCTCTTCAGGCCCGCCTGGAACCCCTCCTCCCGGGACTTCGCGGCGGTCGTGCCGATGAGGCCCTGCAGGTCGACGACGTTGCCCTTGGCACTGCCGTAGCGCTTGGTGAGCTGGTCTCCGAGGTAGGCCGCGGCCTGCTTGCCCGCTGAGACGTTGTTGGTTTCCACGAAGGAGGTGATGGTCCCGCCGCTGCTGCCGCGGTCGAGGGTGAAGACCGGCACGCCCTTGGCGTTGGCCTGCTGGACCGCCGGCGTAATGCCGTTGCTGTCGATAGGAGTCAGGATCAGCACGTCAACGCCCTGGTTCAGTAGGTTCACTGCGTCATTGAACTGCTGCGACGCGTCGCCGTTGGCGTTGGTCTCCTTGAGCTTGAAGCCCTCCTTGGCCGCTCCATCCTTCACACCCTTCTCAAGGCCGACGAAGAAGGCGTTGGTGAGGGTCGGCCCGGCGTAGCCGACAGTGATGTCCCCCGCCTTCTTGGTCTTGGCGGCGGCTGGCGCTCCCGACGAGCCGCCGGCGCCGGTGCTGCCGCCCTGCGAGCAGGCCGCAAGAGCCGTGCTGCCGAGCACAGCGAGGAGCAGCAGCCGGGCGCTGCGTGAAGACGTCATTGCGGGAACTCCATCATGGGCCGGGGGATTGTGCTGTTTGTACTGCCAAGGGTCACGACATCGCCGCCTCTGGGCGCTCGCCCGAGGATGTTCTGATCGTGCGGCGCTCGGTCACGATGGCTGTGATGAGGTCCGCGGGCGTGATGTCGAAAGCGGGGTTGTACGCCTGGCTGCCCGGCGCCGCCACCCGGGTGCCACGCCAGTCGAGGATCTCGTCCTGATCGCGTTCTTCGATCGTGATGCCGGTACCCGTGGCGGTCTGCCCGTCGACGGTTGACTCCGGCGCCGTCACGATGAAGGGGATACCGGCCCGCGACGCTGCCAGCGCGTGCGCCAGGGTTCCGACCTTATTGGCCGTGTCCCCATTAGCAGCGATGCGGTCGGCACCAACCACGACCGCGTCCACCTTGCCCGACGTGATGAGGCCGGAGCTGGCGGAGTCGACGATCACTCGGTGCGGCACCTGCGCGCGTCCCAGCTCCCACGCCGTGAGCCTGCTTCCCTGGAACAACGGCCTCGTCTCGCAGGCATAGACCATGGCCAGCCCATGACCGGCGTGCAGTTGCAGGATCGCTGACAACGCGGTGCCCCACTCGGTGCCGGCGAGTGCGCCGGCGTTGCAGTGCGTCAGCAGCCGCGTGGCCCCCCCGAGCAGTTCGGCACCTCGACGGCCGATCTCGAGGTTGGCGGCGATGTCCTGGTCACGCACCTCCAGTGCCCTGACCAGGAGCGCGTCCGCACTCTCGTGCCGTACGGCGAGTGCTCTGGCGATGCCCCAACCGAGGTTGACGGCCGTGGGCCGGGCGGCGTTCAGCGCTGCTGCGGCGCGATCGATGGCGGTGTCCTCGTCCGTCCCTGCCTCACGAGCCCGGAGCGCTGCGAGGGCGATGCCCATTGCGCCGGCAACGCCCAGCGCCATCGCCCCTCGGACGGCGAGCGTGGAGATCGCTGTGACGAGTTCGTCCACCGTGTGCAGCCGGACAAATCGTTCCTCCAGCGGGAGCAGCGCCTGGTCGACGATGACGACGTCGCCATCCAGCCAGTCAATCGTCCGCATGGGCCGCACACTTGTCTGATGACAGACGTGTGTCAAGGGTGTGCGTATGTCGTGTCCTGGTGAACACTGTTGTAGGTGACAGCACCGAGCAGCCCCCTGGGAAGGCGCAAGCAACTCCCCAGTCTCCTGGCGGACGAACTCAGGCAACGCATCCGTGCGAATGAGTGGAGCGTCGGCGAGCGCTTGCCCACCGAGGCCCAGCTCGGCGCGCAGTACCGGGTCTCGCGCAGCACCGTGCGCCAGGCCATCAAGTCACTCGAGGGGCACGGTCTCGTGACGAGCCTCCACGGCAAGGGGACCTACCTGTCCTCCAGGTCGCTCATCCACGCGGGCATGCAGGAGCTTCGCTCCATCACCGCCACCATCGCGGAACGCGGACTCACCCCCGGCATGAGCTACCACCACCGAAGGCTCCGGCCTGCCACCCGCGAGGAGCAGGAGCGCTTCGTGCTGGAGGCCGGCGCGCAGGTGCTGGACATTCAGCGACGCATCCTCGGTGACGGGGAGACCGTTGCGTACTCCTACGACGTCTTGCCGCGGTGGGTCTTCCCGGCCGTCTTCCGCCCGTCCGACCTGACCGGGTCGGTGTTCGCCCTCTTGGCCGCCACCAACGGGCCGGTCCCCGTGCGAGCGGTGTCCGAAGTCCACGCGGTGCACTCCGACGCGATCGGGTGGGGGCCACAGGCGGGCGACCACCAGTTGTTCATCCTGCTCGACCAGCTCCATTACGACAAGCAGGACCGGCCCTTCATGCACTCACGGTCCTACTTCATCGAGGGGCTGTTCACCTTCACCGTCTTGCGGAGCACGTGAGCGCAGGATCGGATCCGGGGACAGCGGGGCGTAGGGCGTGCGCGCGTCGCCGGGATCGTCGGCAGCCACCGCGGCGTCCCGGACCTCGCGTGGGACGCGGCCCTCAGCGGCGGTGTCCTCGTCTACCGCGCGTTCTTCCCCTCGATCGACGGGAAGCCGTCGTGGCCGGTCTACGGCGGCACCTCAACCGCCTCGCCCCAGGTGGCTACGGTCACCGCAATCGGCAACCAGGCGCGTGAGGCCCGGGACGAGAAGCCGGTGGGTGAGCTGCACCAGGTGATCACAGCCCGGTCGTGCAACCGGGGCGCCGCATTCGATGACGTCGTCCCGCACACCCATGGTTGCGCTATGAGCAGCGCCTCCGCGGAATCGGTCCGGTTCTCGTGCAGCGGTACGCCAAGGCGAAGAGCTGACACGGCTAACACGGGCTGGGCGTCTGAGGGGCACCTACGGGTAGCCCGTTGAGCCCATGCCGAGGGCGGCGGCGCCGGTGTGGGTGACGTCACGAGCTTTGACCGTGGCAGACGCGACGTACGGGTCCTGCGAGAACGCGATGAGCGGGCCGCGCATGGTTGCTGAGTTCAGTGGGTTGACGTGCCCAGGGTCGTGGTGCGCCTCTGGCCTTCGGCGCCAATGCCAGCAGCTTGGTCACGGCCTGCGACGTCGGGTCGCCGACCAACACGCCGGCACAACAGTCGAGGCGGTGCTCGGACGTCCTGCGGACTGAACCGGCCCAGGAGGCCAGCAGTTGCGCGAGCATGGAGACGCAACGCCCCCCTTGACCTGCGGAGACACCGCTACCCGAGCGTGAGCTCGGGCAGCGGTTGAGACGAGTCGACCTATAAGCCGGGTTCTGTACCTGGAGCGAGCTCCAGGTGACGGCCATCCATCTGGGACCACCGTTGCCGGTGGCCTCGTGCGGTCTACCCGCAGGCATCGGGCGGGCCGCCCTCGAGCGCCTGCGCAGGGCTCCGAAGAGCCCCTCTCGACCTTGCTCCGGGTGGGGTTTGCCGAGCCGCCCGGGTCACCCCGGGCGCTGGTGCGCTCTTGCCGCACCGTTTCACCCTTACCGGCAAGCCGGCGGTCTGTTCTCTGTGGCACTTTCCCGCGGGTCACCCCGGGTCGCTGTTGGCGACCACCCTGCCCTGTGGAGCCCGGACTTTCCTCGACCCCTGGCGGGGGCCGCGACCGTCCAGCCGACTCGTCCCTCGCGCAGCCTACGCCCAGGCCGCTAACCTGCGTCGGTGTGGCTCGCCGCCGCGCTGCTCGGCACCCTCACCCTGCTGACCGGCCTGCTCCCCCCGTCCGGGGCCGTCGACGTGACCGTGCGGGTCGCACCCGTCCTGGTGTTCCTCGTCGCCGTAACGGTGCTCGCCGAGCTCGCCGACGCCGCACAGGTCTTCGACGTCGCGGCTGTGCGAGCCGCTCGCCTGGCCCGTGGCCGGACGCCGGTGCTGTTCGGCCTCGTGGTCCTGCTGGGCACCGGCACCACCATCGTGCTCAGCCTGGACACCACGGCCGTCCTGGTGACGCCGGTGGTCCTCGCGCTCGCGGCGCGGCTGCGGCTGTCCCCGCTGCCGTTCGCCATCGTCACCGTGTGGCTCGCAGCCACCGCCTCCCTGCTGCTACCGGTCAGCAACCTGACGAACCTGCTCGCGATCGGCAAGCTCGGCCTCCCGACCACGTCGTACGCCCAACGGCTCGCCCTGCCCGCTCTTGTCGCAGTGCTCGTTACGGTGGCTGTCCTGGGGATCTGGCAGCGACGGGCGCTGCGCGGCCGGTACGACGTGCCGGAGGTCCTGCGGCCCGAGGACCGGGTGCTGTGTGCAGCAGCGGCGGCGGCCTGCCTGCTGCTGGTACCGGCCCTGCTCGCAGGACTCGCGGTGGCCGTAGCCGCCTCTGTGGCGGCCGCCCTCGTCGTCCTCGCCTGCCTGTTCCGCCGACGCTCGCTGCTGCGGTTCTCGCTCGTGCCGTGGCGGCTCGTCCTGCTCGTCGAGGGGCTGTTCCTCGTCGTGCAGGGCATCGGCCCACTGTTCCTCGACGACCTCCTGCGGCACGGGGTCGGAGCGCCGCTGCAGACCGCCGCGATCGCCGCGGCCGGCGCGAACCTGGCGAACAACCTGCCGGCCTACCTCGCGCTGGAACGGGTCGTGCCGCACGACCAGCTGCTCCCGCTGCTGCTCGGCGTGGACCTCGGCCCGCTCGTGCTGCCGTGGGGCTCGCTCGCCACGCTGCTGTGGGCCGACCGCTGCCGCGCCCGCGGGGTGCACGTGCCCTGGGTCCGCTTCGCCCTGGCCGGGCTGGTGCTGGTCCCACTGCTCCTGCTCGCGACGGTCCCGCTGCTGTGACCGGTCCGGCTGCTACGACCGGGCCTGCTGTAGGACCGGGCCAGCTGCTGTGCCCTGGCCCGCTACGACAGGTGTCCGGTGTCGTTCAGCGAACGCACGACCGCGGGCCCGTCGGCGTACCACTGGACCTCCGACAGGCAGGCCAGGTCGAGGTGCATGCGGTAGAGCGCGCTCGGGGGTGCGTCCAGGGCGAAGCGCAGCAACGTCTTGATCGGCGTGACGTGGCTGACAAGCACGACCGTCCGGCCGCCGTGCTCGCGCAGGACCCGGTCCCGGGCCTGCCGCACCCGGATGGCCGTGTCGTCGAAGCTCTCGCCGTACGGCGGGGCGACGGCCGTGCTGGCCAACCAGGCCTCGAGCTCCCGCGGCCACTTCGCGCGCACCTCGCTGAACGTGTAGCCCTCCCAGTCGCCGAAGTCGGTCTCAGCCAGACCGGGTTCGGTGAGCACGTCGACCCTCAACGCCGCGGCGGTCAGGGCCGCGGTCTCCTGCGCTCGCCGCAGCGGACTGGCGACGACCGCGGTCGCGCCGCTACCGGCCAGGCGCACCGCCGCGGCTGCCGCCTGGGTGCGGCCCAGCTCGGTCAGCTCCTGGTCGCCGCGGCCGGAGAAGCGCTTGTCGATGCTCAGCACGGTCTGCCCGTGCCGCAGCAGCAACGTCGTGGTGGGCGGGGCAGGCGGATCCTGCCAGCCCGACAGCCGGTTCGGCACCCGTGGCCGAGCCGGCTGCGCCGAGGAGGCGGCAAGGAAGTCCTCTGCAGCGTCCACGACCCCGCTGTCCCCGCCCGGTCGCCAGACGAGCCCCTTCGCGGCCGCATCCATGGCCTCGTTCGCCAGACGGTCCACCCGGGCGTTCTGCTCCCGCGGGATCCAGGAGAAGCGCACCCGGGGCAGCCGGCGCACCAACGTCATCGCCTGCTGTGCCAGCGGCTTCATGTCGGGGTGCTTGACCTGCCAGCGCCCGCTCATCTGCTCCACGACAAGCTTGGAGTCCATCCGGACCTCGACCTCGGCGACGTCGCCGAGCTCCAACGCCGCGGTCAGACCGGCGATCAGGCCGCGGTACTCCGCCACGTTGTTGGTCGCCCGCCCGATGCCTTCGGCCCGCTCCGCCAGGACGTCGCCGGAGACCGTGTCGAGCACCACGGCGCCGTACCCGGCCGGCCCCGGGTTGCCTCGAGACCCGCCGTCGGCCTCGACCAGGACACGTCTCACAGTCCGGACTCGGCGGTGCGCACGAGGATCCGGGTGCACTCCTCGTGCCGCAGCACCTCATCCGCGGACGCTGCCCGGAACTCGGCCTTCTCGTTGTTCATCAGGTCCAACCGGCAGCCACCGCAACGACCGCGCTCGATCGGTCCCGCCCCGATCCCGCCTTCCGCGCCCCGGATCTTGTCGTACAGGGCGAGCAGGGCCGCGGGGATCTCGGCGGCAACATCCGTCCGCTCGAGCCGCGTGCGTTCGAGCTCCGTGTCGAGGGCGAGCATGGCTTCGTCGCGGGCGACAGCGGCTTGCGCGCGCGCTGTCGTACGGCCCTCGCGGGTGCTGAGCAGCTCCTCCAGCACGGCCTGCGCCACGTCGGCCCGCTCCATGACCTCCAGCTGGGCGTCCTCCAGGTCGGACTGCCGCTTCGACAGACTCGCGACCTCGTGCTGAAGGTCCTCGAGCTGCTTGCTCTGGGTCACCGCGCCCGAGGCCATCCGCTGCTCGTCGCGCTCCCGGCGGGCGCGGACGACCGCGATCTCGCTCTCGAGCTTGCCCTGCTCCCGGGCCAGGTCGCTCGCCTTGGTCTCGGCGTCCACCACGTTGTCCCGGCCGGCCGCGACGAGCCCTTCCAGCCGGGCGATCTCGGCCAGCTCGGGCAGCGTCCGACGGCGGTGGGCGAGCCGGTCCAGGGCGCTGTCAAGCACCTGCAGGTCGAGCAGGCGGAGCTGGACGAACGGGTCGGCCTTCACGCGCGGGGGCTCCTCGAGCTGGTGGTCCGGGGGCGGGCACGGCAACCGCTGTCCGGCACAGGCCGACTGCCGCTCGTGGGCGCGGACGGTCTCGAACCGCCGACCACCCGCGTGTAAAGCGGGCGCTCTACCGCTGAGCTACGCGCCCCGGAGACCCCGAGCCTAGAGGGCGGCGAGCACCCGGCGGTACTCGTCGGTGTCCCGCGCGTCGGGGATCGCGTTGACAACCTTGTAGGCCACGGTGCCCTGCTTGTCGACGATGAACGTCCCCCGCAGCGCCAGCCCGATCTTGTCGTCGAAGACGCCGTACGAGGTCGCGACGGCGCCATGCGGCCAGAAGTCGGCCAGCAACGGGAAGGTGTAGCCCTGCTCGGCTGCCCACTTGGCGTGCACCGCCGTCGAGTCGCAGGAGATCGCCAGGGTCTGCACGTCGTCGCCGCGGAAATCCGCGATCTCGTCGCGGATCGCGCACAGCTCGCCCTGGCAGGTCCCGGTGAAGGCGAGCGGGTAGAACACCACGATGACGTTCTTCTCGCCCCGGTACGACGAGAGCCGTACGGGCGTGCGGTCACCGTCGGGAAGCTCGAAGTCCGGGGCCGGGTCGCCGACGTCCACCATCAGGTGCTCTCCTCGTGAGGCTCGGTCTGGCTGGGCGCTCCCGCGCGTTCCCGGAGGAGCGGGCAGGATGGCCGGATGGTAGCCGGAACTGTTCCCTTCCCCGGCCGCTGCGGCATCGCCGAGACCGACGTCGAGGCCCTGGGACGGGCGGTCGTGCAGTGCTGGGACGACTTCCTGGACGTGGCGCGCGATCCCCGTACCGACCTCACCAAGCGCTCCCGACTCGCGGGCTGGTCGGGCTCCGACACCTGCGTGCACCTAGGTGCGTGGGACGACCACCGCGTGCTGGAGGGGGTCGTCGCGAGCGCCCGCAACGGGGGGGCCGGGGACGAACCCGAGCCGGACACCGACAACGAGCGGCTGCTGGCCCGGCACCGCGGAGCATCGGCCGCCGAGGTCGTAGCGGCCCTCGAGCGCTCGCGTGACGCGATCGAGGCCTGGTTCGCCTCGGACCTGCCGACCGAGGTCGGCCGGGCCCGGTCGCGGTCGGCCGTCGGCACGCTCCCGGTGCTCGCCCTGGTGCACGCCGGCT
>JAABUI010000963.1_pt1 | contig 18180 bp, 27 predicted proteins | sample 5559111 | NCBI WGS metagenome assembly JAABUI01 (sample SAMN10711870, study PRJNA513365) | rock metagenome | isolation source: Antarctica rocks | place: Antarctica: Victoria Land, Buttleship Promontory
CCGCAATGGTGACGGTCCCGGGGCGTTGCCCACGTATTGAACAATGACCAAGGTCGGCCTGGTTGTTAGCCTGTGCTCGCGGGTGCCCCCGCTCCTGCGCCGCTTTCACCGCCGGCTGGGGGTGGTCCGGATGGCTTGTTGAGGGCTTCGTTGCCGGTGTGCAGCTTGTCCACTGTCACGGTGTTGTTGGCGGTGGTGGTGCTGAAGGTGACGGCGTCACCGACGACGAGGTCGCCCAGCGTGGCTTCGCCGTTTTTGTCGATGTCGCTGGTGGCGGACACGGCGTACTCCGTGGTGGCTGTGGCGGTCTTGATGGTGACCGATCCGGTACCCACGGCGGTGACGGTGCCACTCAGGTTGAGCCCGTGGCCGTGCCCGTGGCTCGTGCCGCTCGGGGCTGGCATGTCGGTGGTGGCGGCCGCCGCGGCCGCGCTCGGTGTGGGTGTTGTCGCGGCGTTCGCAGACATCGCGCCGAAGGCGAGGCCGCTGGTGATGACCCCGCCGGCGATGACGCCGACGATGATGATGCGCTTCGCCTTGCGTGCAGGTTCGGTGGCGGTGGGTGTCGTGGAGTCTTGCATGAGACGACTTCTTTCGTCAGGGCTGAACCCGACTGGCTCGGCCGACGCCTTCAACCTGTCCGGCGAACCTATGCGTCACCAATGAGTCACCTGCGATTCCGCCGTGTGTGCGTAGGGCGACGTACCACCAACATCGCCAGAAACGCTCACGCCGTAAAACGTGCACTGGCGATCCAGCTGCTGCACGGCTCGACCGCCCTCACAGCATGCGCACAGGACAGTCACACAGTCCGCACTAGCGCACCCTCGACAGTGGTCACAACGGCAACAAGCCCGCAGACAAGCGCCAGGAGGAAACCCGTGACCATCACCGCACCCGCGTCTCGCACCCGTCAGACAGGAACGCGGTGACATGGCAACGGTCGGGGTCGCGGGGACGTCGGGCGGTGTCCACAGCCTGCGCGCGCTGGCGGGCGTTGTCGTGGTTGTGGCTCTTGCCCTGCTGATCAGGCTGGATGGCGCCGGCCTGGCGCAGATCGTGACGACGCTGGGAAGGGCCCGCTACTGGTGGCTGATCCCGGCGATTGTGGCGGAGGCCATGTCCATGGGGGCGATGGCCGCCCAACAGCGACAGTTACTAGGGTGCAAGGCGCATGGCATCCGCTGCGCACAGTCGCGGCGACCACCTTGGCGAGCAATACGATTTCAACGTCCCTGCCGATAGTCGGCTCTCCCGCCGCAGCGGTTTACGCCTACAAGCGGTACGCGAAGCTCGGCGGCGGTGGCGCGGTGGCCGGATGGGCACTCGCGGTGTCCGGGATCTGTTCGTCCTCGGCGCTGGCGACGATCGTCGCGCTCGGTGGGATCCTCTCCGGCAACCTCGCTGCGTCGCTGGTCGGGGGCTTGGCGATCGTGCTGGGCGTCGTACCTCTTGGCGTTGGCTTGCTGATGTTGCAGCGCCGGGTTGTGTGCCGGTGCGTGGAGCGAATTGGCATCGCGGCGACGAGTGTTCTGCATCGCGTTCTTCGTCGTCGACTCGGCGAGAAGATCTCCGTGGTTCGCTGCGTGCAACGTGTCGCCACGTTGCGGTTGACGCGTCGCGATGCCGCTCAAGTATTCGCATCTTCTTTGCTGAACTGGCTGCTGGACATGGCTTGCCTCGGGTGCGCCATTCTCGCGCTCGATGGCAACGTGCCGTGGCAGAAGCTGGTGCTCGTCTGGGCGGCGGGTGCGGGTGCATCCTCGTTCCACCTCACTCCTGGCGGACTCGGCGTGGTCGAAGCGGCCCTCACCCTGGCGCTGGTGGGCGCGGGGGTGCCCGCGTCCATCGCGATTGCCGTGGTGGTCCTCTACCGCGCCGTCAGCTTCTGGCTCGTGCTGCTGGTCGGCGCAACGGTGCTCTGCACCGTGCAGTGGCAACCGCAGAGGACGTCGCAGAGGACGTCGCAGAGGACGTCGCAGAGGGTATCGGCCGATCCCGTCGACTGCGTTCCCCGGTGTCCTCGCCCAACTGCATCAGCACGGGCCGGTGCCGCAATAGCTGTCGCCGACGGAGCCTCGCTGGCCTTGTGAGTGAGTGGACTGGGCCGAGCTTCCCGCCGCTGTCGATCACCAACTGCTCGTGGTCTTCATCGCCCGCCCACTACCGGCTGCTTCTACGGCCTGCGGGCCGCGTTCAGCTGTACTGACCGCTCGGCGCTCCAGGACGGTCGCGTGGTCGCAGCAGGCGCCGTCGCGGGCGGTGTCGTTCTGCTGTCGACGGTGACGCCGAACGTGCTGACGCTGGCCTTGCGCAGGTAGGGCCGGATTGTGAGAACTCAGGAAGGTCAGGCCAGCGGCGAACAGGCCCAGGACGATCGAATGGAAAGCAGCATCAGGCTCCGAAGGCTGAGAAGCGAAGCCGGGGCGGGGGCGGACTGACTGCTTGCGGTGGTCCGGGGGTGACGGTGAGTCGAGAGCGGCTACCGCCCTCTCATTCTGTCGGGGTGGTGTTCGGGGGAGAGGACCATTTCGAGGCCGGCCATGACGATGATCGAGGCGAGAATGAGGCCGAGGAGTATCAGGACTAGGAGGGCTATCCGGTGTCGTCGGAGCGCGGCGGAGGCGGCCGCGCTGATGGGTGCGGCGGAGGCCAGGAAGCGGCGTACGGGGTCGAGAAGAGAGTCGCTGGCACTGCTCGTGTGCGACCCGAGGGGCGGTCGGTCGAGGGGTAGGTCCGCGGTGAGGGGGATCAGCTCCTGGCGGAACTTGGCCTTGTAGACCGCTCCGAGCCGGTCCTCGGTTTCAGTCATGGTCAGCATGCCCGCCCCGCAGGCGTGGTGGAGTAGTTGGGCAATGTAGTCCCGGTCGGCGTCGGAGGCGCGGAGCGCCGAGGGGTCACTGGGAGTAGCGGGAGGTGGGGCCGGGTCGGTGCTGTCGGTGCTAGGGGCCATGTCGGTTCCTCTCGCCGTGGGCTCGGCCCGGTCGGCGCGGTTGTGGGTCGAGGTGCACGGGCTCTGGTTCGTGCTTGGGGTTGTTCGGGTCGCTGGGCACAGGGTGCCCGCGGCCTGCTGAGGGCGACCTGAGGAAGGGGCGTCGGGGGCGGAAGTGGAACAGTTCCAGGGCTTTAGTTGCCTGCCTTGACTACGGTGCTGTCCAAGGTGACCTGCACGGTGCGGGAGGCGCCACCGGAATTGTTGGCGGTCAGGGTCACGGTATCGCCAGGGGCGTGCGAACGGATCGCGGCGATCAGGGAGTCACCGACGGGGATTTGTTGGTCGTCGACCTTGCTGATGACAGTGCCTGCGGTGATGCCCCGCCTTGTCCGCCACACCACCGGGTGTCACGGCCCCCGATTGGGTGTCGGAGCTGGATGCGCCGAGGGAGGCGATCGCGGAGTTGAGACCCACCAGCTGGCCGTTGCGGTTCACCAGGGCGCCACCGGAGTTGCCGGGGTTGATCGCGGCTTCCCTTTGGATGGTCGAGCACCGAGGCTTGCCCGCTGGCCGCGCCACCAGCGCTACCACGATGGCGCCTGTTGCTGGTAGTACGGGCTTTGGTCAGAATTTTGCTGATCCGGGTTGTCGTGCTGCCAAGTCTCGTGCGAATCTGCCCCAGGCTGAGACGGGGGTATCTCCTCGGAACTCGCTCGCCACCATCGGTCATGGATTCACCGTGCGCCGCAAGCCTGTGGAGACCCTGTCAAAATGCTGGCAGATCCGCATGAGCCCAGACCTGCAGCGGTGTGGCTCACTGCGCCGGATTACCCGCCGCAGGTAGCTGGACGCAGAACGCGGTTTGCCCGGATCTGCTGCTCACTTGGACGGTCCCCGTGTGGGCGGTGACGATCGCCGTCACGATGGCCAGCCCGAGCCCGGTGCTGCCGGCCGAGCGCGAGCGGGAGGCCTCCCCGCGAGCGAAGCGTTCGAACACGTGCGGCTGCAGTTTCGGTGGGATGCCGGGACCGTCGTCGATGACCGTGAGTTCCACGGTGGCGGGGGACGCCGTCAGCTTGGTGGTGACGGTGGTGCCGGTAGGGGTGTGGGTGCGGGCGTTGGCGAGCAGATTCGCCACCACCTGGTGCAGGCGCGCGGCGTCCCCGGTGACGATCACTGGTTCGTCGGGCAGGTCGAGGGTCCAGTGGTGGTCCCGGCCTGCGGCGGAGGCGTCGCTGACGGCAACCGGCTGTACACCGTCGTGCTTCGCAACCCCTATGTCTTTAGGCGAGCATGGGGTGGCTCGTCGGGGCAAGATCAGCTACTCGCGGCTGCGCCGGCCCTGGTCACGGCGGGTCGGGATCGGAGAGATCGGGTGGGTGGTGGAAGGTGTTGATGCGGGCTGTTTGGGTGGCGTCCAGATGTTTCGGTGCGATCCATTGCACGCGGCCGTTGGTGCCCATGCGGACGGTGAAGCCGTGCTCGGTGATCAGCCGGTGATCAAAAGTACAAACCAGGCACATTCGGTGGATGTCGGTACGTCCGCCGTACTGATATTCGTCTAGGTGCTGCACTTGAGTCCATTGTGCAGGTATATCGCAGCCGGGCCGGGTACATCCGCGGTCTCGGGCGTACAAGGCCAAGCGCTGCGCGGCCGATGCCAATCGGGCGCCGCGGCCGAGGTGCAGGGGTTGGCCGTCGGTGTCGAACAGGCACAGCACCGGGAAGGCGTCGGTGGCCAGGGCGTCGCGGATCGGGATAGTGCCGCCGGTGGCGGTGGTCGCGACGCCGGCGGCATCCTCGAGCTGGTCGATGTCCATGTTGATCACGACGGTCGCCGGCAACCCCCGATTCGACGGCATTGCCTGCGCGGCGAGAGCGTTGCGGCACAATGCGGCCAGGGCATCATGGTGGCGCTGAGCGGGCGAGCGGGGATCGGGGGCGTCCCCCTCCGACACCGGGCGGGCCAACGCGGAGAACGCGGCATCGACCAAAGCGCGCGTCGCGGGGTCGAGTAATCCGGTGACGGGACTCATCCCATCGGCGCGTTGCCGGCCGATGTTCAGCGCTCGCCGGGCGGCCCGGTCGGTGTCATCGGAGAGCTGCCCGTCGGGATCCAGATACGCCGTGAGCCGCTCGGCGACTTTGATCAGCTCGCTTGGCCGCAGGCCTTGCGCCTGGTTCACCAGCGTCTGCTCAGCGGAGCCGACGGTGTCCTCGTCCAAACTGTGCGGCAGGCGGCCAATCGTGCCCGCCACGACCCGGGCGTGCTTCTCCGAGATCGTGCCCGCGGCCTGGGCGGCAGCCGTGGCGGGGTACACCGGGTCCAGCGGCTCACCGGTGAGCGCGGTGCGCGGAACCAGCACCGCCGCGGCCCGGACCCGGGCTTTCGCCTCGGCCACGTCTACATGCAGCAACTCGGTCAGCAAGGCCGGGGTGCCGCGGGACAGCAGCTTCCTCCCGGTGCAGCGGCATTCCAGTTCGGCGATCAGCCGGTGATCAACGGTCGGCAGCCGCCGCCGCTGCGTCTCCAGATCTCGAAATACGGCGAGCATCTCGTGGTCGTCGAGGCTGTCCAGCGACTCGTGCTGCAGGGTGTCCACCGCGCGGGTGAGCTCGGTTAGCGCAGCACGCACGACGACCGCCGCGGAGGCGACGGCCGCTCGCGCAACTTCATCGAACTCATGAGCGAATTGTAGCGACGAGCACCGACAGTTTCAGGGGACGACGACAGCCATCCCCACCGACCCGCCGCACGCAAATAGCACCCAGGCCACGTTCTGCTCGGCGACCATCACCGACACGCCGTAGACCGTCAGCGCTACAAACACTGGGACTCCCAGCGCAGCGTAACGGCGTTGACCGTACCGAACGCACCCGCCCGAAACCTCATGTCCCGATCATCGCAGTGACATACGGCGCTGCGTCGGTGACCGCGCCTGGCCCACGTCGGTACGCGACGATCAGGTCTGCCACCGCACGGGACGCCGGCTCCAGTGTTCCCACCGCTCAACGAATGCACCCGTAACCCATTGCGTATATAAGCGGCACCAGATAAAGTACTCGCATGCACGCGTTCGACGTCCTCGGTGACCCAGTTCGGCGGCGCATCCTGGAGTTGCTTGCCGACGGGGAGCGCTCGGCCGGTGAGCTCGGTGCCGTCGTGCACACCGAGTTCGGCATTTCGCAGCCGGCGGTGTCTCAGCAACTGCGGGTGCTTCGCGAGAGCGGCTTCGCGACGGTTCGCGCCGAGGGCACGCGGCGCCTGTACGCCGTCGATGCCGAGCCACTGCGGGAGATCAACACCTGGCTGGACCCGTACCGCCACTTCTGGACCCAGCGGCTTGACTCATTGGCCACGGAATTGGCCCGAGGCAAGAGGGCGCGACGCGTGAACGGTCCTGCGAAATTCGAGCCCCCCACAACCCACCAGGAGATGCCATGCACATGAAGCTCGAACTCGTCCCCGTGCCGGTGACCGACGTGGACCGGGCGAAGACCTTCTACACCGACAAAGTCGGCTTTTCCCTCGACGTCGACGTGCAGCCCGCGGACGGCGTGCGGGTGGTCCAGCTGACTCCGCCCGGCTCGGCCTGCTCCATCGTCCTGAGCACCGGCCTCCCCGAGATCTCCGACATGGCCCCCGGCAGCATCAAGGCGCTCCACCTGGTCGTGGCCGACATCGAGGCAGCCCGGCGCGAGCTCCTCGACCGTGGCGTCGAGGTCACGCCGGTCGAGGACGTCGGCGGTGGCGTGAAGTACGCCCGGTTCGCCGACCCGGACGGCAACACGATGACCCTGCAGGAGATGCCCTGGCGCACCGGCGACGCCTACTAGCTAGTGCTGCGCTGTCCGGTATTGCTGGTCAGTGACGGGTTCGAGCCATCGCTGCGCACGTACCCACATCCGGGACACGCCGATGATGAGCCCGAACAGTACGACGGTGAGCACGACGATGACGACGCTGTCGAACACAGACAGCTGAGCGGCGTCCATGAGCATCCGCAAGCGGTGCTCCCACACGAAGAACCATACGAACATCGCCGCAGTGCCGACACCGCGACGACCGGCAGGCCCCGCCACGCCACCCTCTTGACGGCCGGCGGCGGCTCGCGCCGCACCACGTAACGGAACGTCCTGCTGGCCAGCACGCCGATCGCGTACCCGAACGCCGCCGACAGGGCGCTGATCAACGCCTGAAACACCGGCCCCCTGGGAAGCAGGGTCGGCGTCATGGAAAACCACAGAAACGCCAGCGCGAACGCGAGCCCGCCAAGCGAATAGTGCCCTGGAATCCATCGATGTGGCCGTCGCACCGATGACGGATTGACACGGTCGGACGCGACGCCCGGTTCGCCAGAGGCGGGTATGGGGCTCACGAAATGCCGCTCCTCGCTGGCCAACCTGCGCGGTCCGTACCGCGCGACCGTAACAGGGCGCCGACGGCGGGTCAGCGTAGGTGAGGACCAGTCGATAACTGCCGCCAGCATGACGCCAGCGGCTCCAGACCGGGCGGCGGCTCAGCGACGAGGCAGGGCTCGGCCGTCCGGCAGGGAACGGCCGCTCAAAAGCGCCACGAGAGGGCCACTGTCGGCGCGCACGAGGTCGCCGCTGCCCCGGCTCCAGTCGGCGTCGGCGGCCTCGAAGCGGACGTCTGTCAAATCGATCCCGAACCATTCGCCATTGGCGGCGATGAGCTGGTCGAGAACCGCAATCACAGCTTCCTTCGGCGCGACCACCGGCCGGTCGAGCGCGACGGTGACATCGAGGGAGTGGATAACGGCATGGCTGAGCGCAGCGACCGCGCCGCCGCCCGGGGGCTGCCACTCGTGCAGCAGCGGGGAGCGCAACGCGTTGACGAGGTCGGCGGGCGGCAGGAAAGCGTCGCGCGCAGCCACGGTGTTGGAAAGCACCGTGAAATCCCCGGCAGCTACCGCCATCTCCGCGCCAAACTGCTCCGGCGTCAGCCGCGCCGGCATTGTCGCGTGCGCAACCACATTGCGAACCTGCCACCGCTCGCACAACGATGGGGCGTCCCAGGCCTCGGCGGGCTCGCCTGCTAGCAGGTTAGCGAGGTCGTCGTAGGTCGGTGCCACCAAGGATTGCAGATCGGTCACGGTCGTTCCTCTCGGATCATCAGTTGCTTGTATTCGGTATCACCATGGTGAACACCGCTTACTGTTCCAGACGGGAATGCCGATGCGAACTCATCGCTGCAACTTCGAACTAGGCATCGATCTGCCATCTCGTATGCCGCACGGCGTACGACGGCGAGTCTGCGGGCAGCCGGGAAGGCCGACGGGGTCACCGGTAGCGGATCGGCCAGTGGGCGAAAACGCCGAAGCCCTCGGTGGTTAGCGCCCGGTGGTCTCCAGTCCCTCCGGTTCGTTGCCGTTCGCGCCGACCTGCTCGACGGCCCACCGCTGCTCGCTGGCATCGGCGAAGCGCCGCTGCGGGAAGCTGGCACCGGACTGTTCAGTGACCAGGCCGTGGGGTCCGACGCGTCCACCAGCGCGGTGAAGGTCCGCTCGCTGACGTAGCCGACGCCGCCGAAGGTGGTGATCAGATCGACGGTGCGCATCTGCGCGGCCAGGGCAGCTGACGGCGCGGTGTCCTCCAGGTTCTCGGTGAACGCTGCGTCGAGCGCTCCGGTCGCGACCCCGTAGCCGACGGCGCCGTCCGCGACGTCCAGCCCGACCACCGTCGGCGCGCCGGGCCGCCGGTGGGCCGCGAACAGGTCGGCGTCGGTCTACCGCAGCGACTCGCCGCCCGGACCGGCCTCGCGACCCGCCCATAGTGCTCGTAGAGGTCACCGAGGGACAGGTCTGTCGTCAGCAACACCCCGAAGGTCCCGTAGGAGCAGCACACGTCGAGCAGAGTCGGCGTTCGGTCACCGAAGCAGCCCTGCACCACTTCGGCGAAGACGTCCGCACCGTGCTGCGGGATCTCGTGATCCAGGCCGGCCAGCGTCGTGTAGTACGCCCGCGCGTCTGGCTGGTTGTAGATATCGTCGAAGTCCGCCTTGGCAAGATCCACTACCCAAGGCCTAGCGGCAGGGCTAGCGGAGCGCCGCGGACACCACCTCATGTCCCCGCCCGACCGCGTCGAGGGCGACCTGCTTGGACAGATACGACGTGCCACCGAGAACCAACAGACGCATAGCCAGATCGTCGCCGAACACCAAGCCCGATCCAAGCAAGGATCGCTAGCAGCGAACATGCGCTGCCGCAAGAGGCCAGCAACACCCGCGAGACACGTCCTGTAGCCCGATGGCCGGTCGGGACGCAGTCACCCGGGGGTTGAGCACGCCGTTTCGGGGTGTCTTGGCTCGCGATAGGCTCTTGCGATGTCCTCACCGGAGATGCAAAGCCAGGTGCGGCAGCAGCGCGCCGGTATGGATTCCGTCTACGAGCTGCTCGACGAGGTCCGAGGCACCGTCGCAGACCTCGACGCCAAGGTCGACGCTGGGTTCGCCGCAGTGACCGCAAAGATCGACGCTGGGTTCGCCGAGATCCTAAGCCGCCTCGACCGACCTTGACCTAATTTCAGCCGCGCATAGCGGCGGCCTTTGTCTCCAGATTTGCGAACGTGGTCGCCCGCCAGTCCCGCAGGACGATCCGCTAACGACGACGTCAGTGGGACCGGCAGCCGTTCGGTCGACAGGGTGCGGTCGTCGGTCGTCGAAGTGCGCGATCAGATGAGCCAGCCGGGCGGGCAGGCACATCCGCCGTCGGACGCTACGCTGCCGCATCGGCCGGCGTCGTGGACTGGTGACATCTGTGACGATCCAGCGTCGGCCGATCCGCAGGGCGAAGTGGCCGGCGAGGGCGACCACGACGCCAGTCGCTGCTACTGCCCATACGGGAGCTCCGGTGTGCAGGACGGTGACGACCAGAAATGCGTCGACCAGGGCCACCAACGTGAATCCGGCGTGCTCGTAGTAGCGCGCCGACGGGCTCGCGCCGTCGGGTGGGCGGACCTGCCAGGCGCGTAGTCCCTGCCAGACCACGACGCCACCCAAGGCAGCGAGGGCAGCGAAGGCCGCTCGCGCTGCGCCGCCGAGCGGCAGCCGAGGAACCCAAGGCCCGGCTGGCACGAGAGTTCGGCATCAGCCGCGAGACCGTCTACCAGTACCTGCGAAGCCAACTTGCCAACGGTGCACCGACAGTGGACGTGGCAGCCCACGAGAACGGCAAATGAGAGACAATCAGCTGAGAGAGATGGAGGGTCCGCGATGAGCTACACACCATGCACCTGCGCGCAGCGGTGGCCGGAGTTGTGGGCGCGCCTGCCTGATGACAGGGCAGGACAAAGACTGAGTAACGCGTTGGCCAACGGCCGGCTCGAGGGGATGGAACCCACCCGCGAGCTGGCCGAGGACCAACTCGCTCGGGCGCGCGGTGAGATGAGTCGGGAGGAGTTCCAGACGAGGTCGCGGGCCCGGGCACGTGTGCGGGCACGCCGGCGGAGCCGCGATGCTCTCCCCTTCCCGGCACCTGGCTGGCGGGCGACTCCCCGCCCGACTTGCGGCGCTGTCTAGCTCGACCCGGGGTGATCACTCCCCACTTCATTCCGCTTGCAAGTAGGAGCCGATTCGGGAGACGCAGTTGGTGAGCAAGGTCGCCCGACCCAAGACCGACACCGCCCCCGACGTCCGGCTGGGCCAGCTCTGGCCGTACTTCCGCGAGCACCGGCTGGCCCTCTGTGCTGTCGCTGTGCTGTCGCTGGTCACCGCGGGTACGTCGCTGGCACAGCCGCTGCTCGTGAGCCGGGTCATCTCTGCAGTGCAAGACTCGCGACCCGCCGGCGGGCTCGCCGCATTCCTTGCCGCCATCCTTATCGTCGGGGCCGGGCTCGATGCAGTTCAGTCGTTTCTGCTGCAACGCACTGCCGAGGGTGTTGTCCTCTCCACCCGTCGCGTCCTCGCCAAGCGGGTCTTCGCCCTGCCCGTCGTCGAATACGACCAGCGCCGCACCGGTGACCTGATGTCGCGCATCGGCACCGACACCACCCTGCTGCGCGCTGTCGTTACCTCCGGGCTGATTGACATCGCCAGCAGCGCTGTCCTCGTCATCGGCGCGGCCGTAGCGATGGCGCTCATCGACCTGGTGCTGCTCGGCGTCACCCTGGTGGCCGTCGCGCTCGGCGCGCTCGTCATCACCCTGGCCTCCCCGCGTATCCGGGCGTTGTCCCGGCTGACGCAGGTACGCGTCGGGGAGATGACGTCAGCCGTGGAGCGTTTGCTCTCGGCCGTGCGCACAATCCGCGCCAGCGGGGCCACCGACCGTGAGGTGGACGGTGTGGTCGAAGCCGCCCGCGGCGCCTACGACACCGGGGTGAACACCGCCCGGCTACAGGCACTCATCGCGCCAGCCATCACCGTGACCACCCAGGGCTCATTCCTGGCCGTGCTCAGCATCGGCGGCGCCCGGGTAGCCTCGGGCGCGATCACCGTGGCAGCACTAGTGAGCTTCGTGCTCTACCTGTTCCTGCTCATCTTGCCGCTGACCCGACTGGCGCAGAGCTGGACACAACTGCAGACCGGGCTCGGAGCGCTGGCCCGTATCGAGGAGCTTCGGCTGATACCCGTCGAGAACGCGCACGATCTCGAACTCGGTACCGCGACATGGCCCGACGCCCCGGCTCTAGAGCTACGCGAGGTCGACTTCGACTTCACCGACAGCGCCGGCGGGCGCACGCCGGTGCTGCGCGAGGTCAGCCTCACGGTCGCGCGGGGCTCGCGGACGGCGCTCGTCGGACCATCCGGGGCGGGCAAGTCGACGATCCTGGCTTTGGTGGAGCGCTTCTACGACGTCGCCGCGGGGGCCGTGCTCGTCGGTGGGGTAGACGTGCGGGAGCGCCCGCGTGAGGAGCTGCGTGCTGGGTTGGGCTACGTCGAGCAGGATTCCCCGGTGCTGGCCGGGACCCTGCGGGAGAACCTGGTGCTCGCCGCGCCCGATGCCGACGAGGCAGCCCAGCGTGCTGTGCTGGCGTCAGTCAACCTGCTTGGTGTGGTGGAGCGCTCCCCGCTGGGCCTGGACGCCCCCGTCGGCGAGGAGGGAGTGCTGCTCTCCGGCGGGGAACGCCAACGTCTGGCCATCGCGCGCACACTGCTGGCACGCCCCGCGCTGATGCTGCTCGACGAGCCCACCGCCAGCCTCGACGCCCGCAACGAAGCGGCCCTGCGGGTGGCGATCGACGCCGCCGCGGCCGACGGCCGCACGCTGCTTGTCGTCGCCCACCGGCTCTCCACCGTCGTCGACTCCGATCAGATTGTGGTTCTCGACGCCGGATGGGTGGTGGCCACGGGCACCCACGCCGACCTGCTCCAGGCGAGCCCGCTATACGCCGAGCTCGCCCGCTCCCAGCTGCTGGTCTGATGCCTCAACTCAGATGCTGCGCAGTATCTTCCGGCGTCGATCGGCGCCACATCCCTGGTTCCCCAAACGATCCGCTAGGGGGATCCCTGTCCGGACGGGCTAGATTCGACCAATGACCGAAGTCATCGAGGACTGCGATGTGTACGCGGCGAGTTCGTACGCCGTGGCGATCTCTCACGGGCATCGCGTTCGGCAGAAGGTGGAACTCAAGGCCAGAGTCGATGCCGACACCGGCGAAGTCACCTTCTACGTTCCGAAGAAGCAGATCGACAAACTCCGGGATTGACCGTCGGATGGGGTCGGCCGTCGGCCCTTCCTCAATTCTGGCAAGCCGGTTGCCGTCCCAGCAGAGGATCGGCGGATCCAAGCGGTCAACGCAACAGGAGCGGTCCGATCTGTTCGATCGGCTTCTTGAACGCTAGTCGTTTTCGGGGCATGAGTAGCAACTGCGCAGGATCCTCCGCTAAGGATTCGTCAACGGTGGGCGCAGGTCGTATCGGTAGTCCTGGGCGGCACGGAGGTCGACGAGTTGCCGCTGCAGGTCTCGGTCACCCTCGAGCAACCTGGCATTGTGCGCTGCGACGAGTGGGTCGGGTGGACTAAACAGGCGCAGCACCCGACGACCGCGCAGAAGGGCGGCCAGATGACGTCGGGTCGTGGCCATGGCGGAACGTGTGTCACGTCGGGATCCAGCCGTAGAGCCGGGTGGGGGTGACGCGGAGGAGCAGTCGGTGATCGGTGACCATCGCGGTTCGGTAGTCCTGCCAGTCCGGGTGTTCGCCTTGGATGAGTCGGTAGACGTCGATGAATTCATCGACGGTCGGATCGCCGATCCCGGTGGCGATCGGAGACGTCGCGGCGATGCCCTCGGCAACGACGTACGCCCCGCCGTTGGGGGTGCCCGCGTGAAAGCTCACCCGAGGATCGCGGTCGATGTTGCGGAGCTTGGCGCACCCCGCCGTGGTCGACATGCGCAGCAGGGTGGCCTCGGGGGAGAAGGTGTAGTCGATGGTGGACAGGTGCGGTACTCCGGTGCGGCCGATCGTGGCGAGGACGCCGCGGTGGCACCGTGCCAGGAGTGCCTGCAGCGGGTCATGGTCAGGGCGCGGGGCGGTCATGGTGAGACCGGCTGTGGGCAGCGGCAGCGGCCGCCGTCGGCGACCCGGCTCAACGAAGCCGGGTGATCCTCTAGCATAGCTGACATGTCAGTTACATCACTGCTATTGTTGCTGACGCGTCAACAACAATAGCGGATGAGGTTGCGTGGCTGTCGGCCGCTGAGGAGCGGGCCTGGCGGGGCTATCGGCGGATGCGCACGTTGCTTGATCTCCGCCTGACGCGCGACCTCGCCCGCGACTCTCAGCTCTCCGACTCCGACTACGACGTTCTCTCGACGGTGACCGAAGGGGAGAACGCTCGCTGGCGTGCCGGGGACCTCGCCGAGCGGCTGCTGTGGTCCACCAGCCGGCTCACCCACCACGTGAAACGGATGGAAGCGCGCGGACTGGTCCAGCGTGAATCCTGCCGCGACGATGGACGTGGGGCCATCATCGTCCTGACCGACACCGGCCGGTCCACGCTCCAGGCCGCGGCACCACTGCACGTTCGCTCGGTGCGTGAGCAGTTCATCGACCTGCTCACCCCGGAGGAGGTCGAGTGCCTTGCCACCATCAGCGGGAAAGTTCTCCGCCACAGGGTGTGAGTTACAACGGTCACTCGGCCAGCGCGGCAACTTGGGCTGCGGCGATGGCCAGCATGGCCGCCTCGGTTTCATCGACCTGCGGCTGGTCGGGGGTCCAGTGCACGTCGTTCAGGTCGAGGAACATGGCTAGCGCCGCCCATGCCGCTCGTTTGTTGCCGTCCGGCAGCGGATGGTTCCAGGTGAGGCGGCAGACCAGAACCGCCGCCTTGTCGAGCAAGTCTGGAACTCGTGGCCGCCGAACCTGGCCTGCGAGGCGTGCAGGGCCGAGTCCGCCAACTCGATACGCGCCCCGTGGGACAGAGTCTCGGCCTCGATGCCGGTGACTTGCTCGGCCAACCAGAAATACTCACCCAGGCTGATGTACCGGGTCACCGGGCCAGCCGGTCGAGCAGCTCCTTGTCGCGTTCGAGCATCGTGCGGGCACGTGCGGTGAAGTCCTCGTCCGCCCGGACACGTTCGATCTCTCCAGCAAGCGACTCCACGATCAGGGCGTTCACGCTGGTGCCGCGAACCCTGGCCACGGCCTCAGCCTGATCGGCGAGCTCCTCGGGGAGGCGGACGGTCGTCTGGCGTGTCATGACAGCATGATATCGCGACATCCGTCATCCCGGGAGCCGATCCCCCGACTGGGCACGAACTGGGTGTCTCGGTGCCTGGTGTCATCGCCGCGCTCTGAACTCCACCGACGCGTGGAACGCCGGTGGGGTCAGCGGTCGGATCCGCTGATCTCGTGGGTCCGTTGCTCGCGTAGTGCTCGCAGGTGGACTGCTGCCCATGTGCGGTACGGGCGCCAGGCTTCTGCAACCTCCGTGAGCGTGCGGTCTGGGCCGTAGCGCTCGACGATCTCGGCGTCCAGGCGACGTTCGTGGCGTGGTAGGACGTCCGGTGCGTTGGCGCCACGCAGGACCACCAGCTCAGCGGCGAACGGGCCCAGCCCCTTGATCTGCTGGACTGATCGAACGGCGTCGTCCGGGTCGCGGGCCCGCAGCGCGGTGCCGTCGAGGCGCCCGTCGAGTGCGGCGTCGGCGACGGCGTGCAGGTACTCGGTCTTGCGGCCCGGTAGGTCCAGATCCAGGGTGCGCAGCGACTTCGGTGCGGGGAAGGCCCCACCCTCTCCGTGGCGGGCGATGAGGTCGTCGCGCATCCGGGCGGCCTGAATGATGCGGACCCGCTGGGACAGCACCGCCCACGCCGCGGCTTCGTAGGGGCAGTGAAACCCGCAGGGACGTAACCCCGGCAGCTGGGTTTGGGCGGCGGCAATGATCGGGTCGCGCTCGCCGACATTGGGCCAGGCGCGGGCGTCGACGTCGAGTGAGAGGAACCGGGCCACCTGCTGGGCCGCGGCTCCCAGGTCACCGGGCCCGGTGACCTGGATCTGGGCGGTGCTGCCGTGCTGGGTCACCCTCGCCTCGGCGCGGGACCAGTCAGCCTCGACCCGGAACACCGTGCCCAGGGCTTCGTCGTCGCTCTGGCCGCTGAGTACGGCGGGGCCGAAGCCCTCCCAGAAGGCCCGGCTGGTCGCCAGCGACCACGGGCCCGACACGTCGACCTCGAGCTCGTGCTGTCGCATCACCGCCTCCCCCGGTCACGCCTGGTCGTGGATGGTGATGGCGTAGCCGTCCGGGTCGGTGAAGGTGAACGTCCGACCGAACGGGCTGTCGAACGGGGCGACCGTGATCGTCACCCCCGCCTCGACGGGTCGGCGCGTGTTTGGTCGACGAGGGCGGTCGCGACGTCGCGGAGTTTGCGGTTGGCGTCCTGAGAGATTTTGGTCAGGATCGCGAAGGCGTCATCGGCACTGCAGTGGCGCTCGCCCATCAGGATGCCCTTGGCCTGCTCGATGACCGCCCGCGAGTTCATGGCTTTACTCATCTGCTCGGATAGGGCGGTGGTGGTGACATAAAGGCTGGCGTTGATTATCGCGACTGCGGCGTAGCCGGCGAGGTGGGGGGCGATCTGCTGGGCGCCCTCGCCGAAGGCATTGCGGGTGCGGGCGTAAATGTTCAACGCCCCCACCGTTTCTATGTTTGATGCCCCCAGCGTTTCCTGGCGCATAGGCAGGGCCACCGACAACGAACTGCGCGCACCGTCCCGTACCCCTTGGGCGGCGAACTTCGGCCACCGGGTCTCGGTACTCATGTCGGACACGAGCTGGGTTTCCCCGCTGCGGGCGGCTTGCAGACAGGGACCGTATCCCTCGGCGTATTGGCGTTCATCCAACCCCAAGGCCAAATCCCCGGTGTAGGCCGCGGTGCTGGGGTGATCACGGTGCACCAGGGTCACCGACACCTCATCGGCCCCGGGAACGGTGTCTTTGGCGACCCGGGCCACCCGGGTGAGCACCTCGTTCAAGGCCATGTCGCCCACGACGATGCGGCTCAACTCCAAGACCGGCAGCATCGGGTCGTGTGCGGGCTGCGGGGACAGGCCATCCAAACCATCACGTTGGTGGCGCAGCGGGGAAACATCGAGGGTGCTCATGCGCATCGCTCCTGCAACGGGGAATGTTCGGGGAAACGATGACCACCACGAGGGGTACTCGGCCTCCGCGACAACCCCCTGAGGTAGGGGCATCTGCACACTGATGAGCCGGTCCCGTTGCTGGACCGACCCGCATCCCTCGTAGGGTGCGGTGCACTACCCCCACCCTATGCCCCTCCCGTGGTGCCACACTTCGGTAAAGAGGTGAGTTGGCCATGAACGACGTGTCCTACTGTGATGTCACCGAACGATTGTTCACAGAGTTCGAGCGGGTGCACCCGTTGCCCGTGATCGCCGCGGTCGTGCGGCAGTGCTGCGACGACCTGGCAGGGTCCCCACCTGGTGCAATCCCGGAGTTGGTGGAACGGTTGGCCCGGCAACGGCTGAGCGATCTACCGCCCAGCACAAACCCCGTCCCGGCCGAGTCATCTCCACACCGCTGAGGCACCGTTAATCCTCGGCCGAGGCGGCTGCCTGCTGAGGCGGCCGGGCCGTTGGCGGACGACATTGGCGTCAGGCAATCGGTGGGCAGATCCCGCGTAAGACGGTTTCGATGCCGGCCAGGATGCGGTCGATGCCGGCGAGGAATTGCTCGCGGTCGTCGTGCTCGCGCAGCTGGGTCGCCACCTGATGCACGAACGGGTACTCCGCTGGGTCGTGCTGCTCCCACCGTGCGACGACGGACGCGAGGAAGGCCGATCGATCCGTCTCGCGCGGGACGAGTCGAGCGGCCGCGGCGTACTGTCCTGCGAGGCCGAGGACGTAGTTCAGGAGCGCGGATGCGGAGTCGAACTGCGCTCGTTCGGGGACGCCGAGCGCCTGGAGCTGGCCGCCGATGCCTTCGAAGATTTGCAGCATCGCGGACTGCCACGGTTCACGGGAGAGCTGGGTGCCCACCAGGGGTGCGCGTCGATCGTGTCGAACACCCCGAGGGCGATGGCTCGGATCGCCTCCCGCGGCTCCGCACTACTGACCACGTCGGTCATGACACGGGCGATGACGTCGTTGGTGGTCTCCGCGAGCAGCTCGTCCTTGTTGGCGACGTGCCAGTAGATGGCGCCGGCCCCAGTACTTAGGCGAGCCGTGAGCGCGCGGAAGGTCAGCGCGCTCTCGCCGTCGGCGTCGGCGTCGAGGATCTCGATCGCGGCCTCGACGGAGTTCCAGGATTGGGCTCCCGAACTCGCTCAAGCCATCGCATCCCACCCCGACGACATCGAGTCCGCGCTCGCGGCATACGAGCAACCGCTGTTTCCTCGCAGCGTGGATGCCGCCGCAGAGTCCACCAGGATCTTCAAGCTCCTCGTCGCCGAAAACGCCCCGCACAGCATGCTGGACTTTTTCACCAACCACGACCCAACCCAGTGACACAAGCGACTCCGGCGCGAGGCCTCGACGTGCCGCCCGTGACGCGCCGGTCACGGGTGAGCCGGAATCACCATAGGCGGCGCACAGTGCGAGCAATAGTCATCACCAACACTGACAGGCCGCCCTCGCTCGCCGTCGTCGACCGACAGGGTCTGCGATGCGCAACCGACGCACTCATTCGGCCATCCGGGTCAGGGTGAGTTGAGACCAGCGGTAAACCGCAAACTCGCCGGCGCAGCCAACTGGTCGGTGACCGCGAGGGCGGTCACTGCTCAGCCTTGTTGGTCTTGCACGGTTCGTTTGGCGTCCTGGGCGTG